>ERZ887942.2624-NODE-2624-length-11020-cov-5.683903_pt1 | contig 11020 bp, 5 predicted proteins | sample MGYA00521099_ERZ887942 | MGnify/ENA primary metagenome ERZ887942 (study PRJEB32303, sample SAMEA104408605) | aquatic metagenome | biome: Brackish water; feature: Pelagic; material: water | place: Baltic Sea | collected 2014-06-07T06:48:00 | depth 16,251 m ... | reverse complement strand
TTCCGTTTCGAAAACCTGAATCAAATCCGGGGCTAGCGGAGGCTTCCATTCCACCAAGTCGTCGGATATCATCAGGTCGATATCGAACGCGACCATTCCCTCATACATATAGAATTCGATGCCGGATACGTTTTCCGATTCATCATAGACCGCAGTGAACGGGGTGTCCGCTGAGACCGTTGCCAAAGCCTGTCCACCCAGAAAAAAGTTCGCTAACAATGTATCACGCTGCTGACGGATTATTGAGGGATCCAGATCATCGTCAGAGTTCTCAATGAAAGCTGCCACGAGATCGTCGAAAATGGTCTCAGCATCCTGAGTCTCTGCTTCACCGTTAAAATAGGTCACCGCCTTGGTAAACGCCGACTTACCAATCTCAGCTCCCATGATTCGGCCATTCAAATCGTCTGCCCATACATGAATGCCTCCATACAATCGGGAGATTCCCGCCTCGTCAGAGGCATCATAATAAGTCGCCCAGGTTAAGGATATATCTTCCTCGGGCCCACGTTCAAACTCCAGAAATTCATTTGCCTTGGCTGTAAAAGAACTAATGCCACCTGGAAAATAACGATCGCCAGTGATAGCGGTTAGGATCTCCGCGCCTGCCCGACTGAAGGTACTGTGCCCCGAGGTATAGGCGCCAAATGGTGGAGTAACAAAAGTGTCCCGTTGATAAGGCATCCATTCTACCGCTCTTATCCAATCGACTCCACCGAAACCGGTGTTCGGATTTTCGGGAATCCCAGTCCAACCATAGAGCGCTATTTCTCCCTCGAATCCCTGCAGATGGGCATGGCGCTCCCCTTCCGCTGTCGTTTCAAACGTGACCACTTCAACCAATCCCGCCTTCAGCGGTAATCCTTCCACATGATAACTCGGCCCGTTGGGATCAGTAGATTGCCCCTTGCCACCCATATAGCGGATCATGGTTATTGGCCTTACGTAATCATATTTTCGTTTGGCGTCCCAGCAGGCGATCGCTGAGTCCGATAAAGCGGCATTCATAGCAAAATATAACTTCACGTCCCATTCGAGGTCATCGAGAATCTCCCCTTCTCCGCCAAACCGTTTCTCAAACAAATCATGATCTGTCACATAATTCGCAACCGAGTTCCAGTGTCCTGGAGGGGTTTCAGAACTGGGACCATCAGCCCAGAACTCAGCCAATATACGCCCGTAATCAGAACGAAGCACTAAATTCTCTTCATAGGGAAGTTTCGTGTAAGGATTTTCCAGATACCCGGCTCCATCGTTCGTTCCGAGTGTATTATTGTGCCTCGCATTGGGCCCTGCACGAGGAGATACATCGATCATGACTCCATCCGAAGGATCCAACCAGCTGGAGAATTCGATCAACTCCAAGGCTGCATCTTTGAACAGTTGATCGGTTTCACTTCCAAGATAGGAAGGAGGACCCGGGTCGCTGTAAACCTCTTCATCGGATGCGCGTGTAAGCGCAAAGGGTCGCACGCTACCCCAATTCGGGCCCAGGAATTCCTGAGTTGATATTCCAACTGGAATGCCATTCTGCAAAATCAAAAATTCAAGCGTGAGTGGTTGCCAACGATTCGGATCGATCAGATTTTCTCCGACGCCCTCCATATCCACAAGCATTTCTCCATTCACAGGCTCGTACCCGGTATTATCCGAATACTCTTCCACTTCGTTGGCATCGTCTGACCAACCGAACGCTAACACTTGGGACGCAATTCGATTGCCTACCGCAGCAGGTGAATCGCCCTCTGTCTCAAAATCATTGGGATCGTATCCTAATAATTCCATACGCGTCTTTAACTGTGGGAGCGTGATTTCCACATTTGGGGAGAATCGAAACCGAGCTCTGAGTATCCGATAAGCTGCGTAACTAATGGCCTCGTTCCTAGCCATCAGCACTGCATCATCGCCATCAGGAACTGCTGGCGATTCATCCGTGATATATGGCGTTCCTTGATCCCCGTAAGCAACCCAGGCATCCCACATCGCAGACGAAAGCGAAAAGAGGTTTCGTGAATGAACCGTGGGTGCCGGATAGTCAGTACGAATGGCATCCAACAACTCTTCCATCCACTGGCGAGCAACCGTTTTATCCAAGTAATAGGGGCGCACATTTACTCTACCATGTAACGAATAGGTCGTACCTCCATCATTCGTTGCCGTCACATAGTACTTGCCGCTATCCTCTTCTTTCACGTCTTCCATAAATAGCGAAGCCCCAGTCTCTCCTACGAGTAGTTCACCATTAAAGTACCACTGAAAAGTGACTCCTACAGAGTTCTTAACTTTCACCGCGAGCGACAAGTCGTCACCGATTCTCAGCAACAACCTGGCAGGATGTTCGGAGAATTCAGGGAGATCCTGATTTTGAGCCCGAAGCAATAAGGGTATCAACAAAAGCCCCAGAACTAGGACTTTAAAAGGAATCGGATTAATAAGTGGTTGGTGGTAGCGGATCATGTGGAATCTGATCGTATGCGCTTTATTATACCAAAGCTCTCAACGATATAAATGAGGACTAGGTTTATGCTTTTGAGTTCCACAGTCAAACTGACTGTAATACCTAATTTCCACACAAGAGAATCCTAACAAATTCCCTTAAAAGCAGTCCAAGAGCGCAAACTTTCGTTACATTCGTTTTAGCTTTCAAGGCCAAACAGCCCCTTGTTACTCGGGTTTTGTAAATCTCGGATGAATTCCAATGCCAAAATACCAGGTGTTTCCCTTAGCTACGGAATTTACTACTCCTTGTCTTACCTTCCAAATTCCTGTATCCACCCCATGACAACCCAACTTGAAAACGAATTCGATATTCGGATCTCAAAGCGTTCCTGTGTTTACCGCGAGATAATGGCGGAAAGAAACCAGGTCGAAGTCCATAAGTGGCTGGAGTCCGAGAAGCGCGGAAAAGATATCGGTTATGAAAAAGCCTTGATGAGCTGGGTCCGAAACCACCGAAATCAATGGCTTAAATTTCGTCGAAAGCGGCTACTTGGAATCGATTAAGCGGGAGTGTCATTTCTAGCCATCTTGCTTTCGTAAGCCTTGATGATCTCCATCTTAATTTTGGAGACATCAAACGGTTTGGCTAAGAACGCATCCATTCCGATAGCTTTTGAAGCTTCCAGGTTTTTGTTGGAAGTGAATGCCGTAATCGCAACGATTCGAGTATCTTTAGATTCAGCCCCGGCCTCTCCAGACCGTATACGCTTAGCAGCCTCAAGCCCCCCCCATATTCGGCATCTGCAGGTCCATTAATATGAGGTCAAAAGCTTGGCCCTTCACCTGAGACATAACACTGAGACCATCTAAGGCAAACGAAGCATTGTAACCCAACCGCTCCATCAACGTTTCCAGCAGGCGCCGGTTTATGCGATTGTCTTCAGCAATCAAAATGTTAATCGGATAAGACCGCGCAAACTGGACTCCATCTGGGCTGTGTCCCATTTGATCCGACGCTGCATACGCTTGCATGGGTCTTAATTTGAGATCGAATTCAAAGGTACTGCCTTCCGTTAGTTCGCTTCTGCCCGTCAAATTACCTCCCTGAAGCAGGCAGAGCCTCTGGCAAAGCGCAAGACCGAGTCCTAAACCTTCACCCATTCCGGGCTCCATTTGCGAGAAAGGTTTAATCAGAGAATCGATGGCATCGGCAGGAAACCCTTGTCCGGTATCACTGACTTTTCCCCGAAACTCCCAAACACTGGTTGCGTCGTTAAACTCAGCACCTAACTTGAAACTGATCGAACCTTCATCGGTATACTTGACAGCGTTATCGAGGAGAGAATCAAGGACGTCCCGAAAGCGTTTCTCATCGCCGACAACATAGTCCGGTAATGTCTCTGAAATCTCCGTATAGACCAAGATATTCTTTTCGGCGGCCTTCTGCTGATAATGCCTTATGGTACGATCCAACACATCAGCTGGTTTGAACGGAGATGCCTCTAACTCCATCGTGCCGGTTTCAGCTCGCGTGAAATCGAGCACGCGGTCTATCAGGGTCAATAAATCGAGCCCAGCCTGCCCCACTTGATTTAGGTGCTTTAATTGATCGTTGTTTACATCACTCTGAGAAAGGAGATTGGTAAAACCGAGGATCCGATTCAGGGGGTTCTTCATCTCCTGACTCACAACCTTCAAAAAGACCGATTTAGCATGATCCGCAGCTTCAGCAACTTCGGCTTCGACCGTGGCGCGCTTAGCTTCATCACCTTTTATCTTAGCCTCAGTGATATCTTCCTTTACAGCGAAATACCTTAGCAGCTGTCCCTCGGAATCCTTAATAGGTGAAATCGAAACCAACTCCCAGAATACACTGCCATTTTTTCGCCGATTTTCCAGTTCACCTCGCCAAACTCGCCCACTGGAAATCGTCCTCCACATTTCGGTGTAGATCTCCGAATCCATGTTTCCTGATTTCAGTAATCTGGGATTGCGACCAACCACTTCATCTGAAGCGTACCCCGTCAATTCGCAGAACCGAGCGTTTACATACTGAATATTACCTTTGAGATCCGCGATGATGATCGAGCTCGGACATTGAGCCATTGCCTGATTAAATGATGACAACTGCTCCCTTAGCTCCGATAATTCCGAAGTCTCAGGTTCAACTGTGAGTGCGGAATCCACCTCCAGTTCTGGTAACGCATCCGAAGCAAGCTCATAAGCGTTGGATTTCCTGCGAAGTGCATAAATAAGGAAGCAAATAACCGCTACCAAAAGCGGAATCACAATCCAGGGGAGGATAACTATTAGGGCTAAAGACAAATCAGGTGATATCGGTGATAAGAAAGAGCTAATTCTTTCAACTACCAATTTAGAACAACTGCATCCTCGACTCAAGACCTCAGTTTAACCAAAAATAACCCTTCTCAATCATGGATTCTTTTAAAGTTTTGTTCGTTTGCTGGGGAAATATATGCCGATCTCCAGCCGCTCACTGCGTCTTTCAAAAACATATTGACGCTCAAGGTCTGTCAGATCGTATCCATTGCGATTCTGCCGGAACGATCAGCACCCATGCCGGGCACGCGCCCGATTCTCGTATGAGTTCTGCCGGTGCGCGTCGCTCGATTCTGTTTTTCGGACAATCTCGGAAATACCGAACGAGTGATTTTGAAACTTTTGATCTCATCCTCGCGATGGATCACCAGAATCAGGCCGATTTAGAGGCCGCCACGCCCACTGATTCGCGCGCCCAAATTATGCTGTTCGGTCATTTCATTAACCCAGAAAACCCACCGGAAGTACCTGATCCTTATTATGGAGGGCACCGTGGGTTTGATATCGTCCTCGATATGGTAGAAGCCGGATGCGAGAAACTCCTAGAACATATCCAAGGACTTCAGACTCTCTAGACCAGCTATGTGGCCCCAAATCTGTGAAAGTCTTTCCGGCACTGTTGGTAAGAAAATCACCTATTTGAGCCATCAAAGTGTCAGTGGCGGTTGCATCAACAGCAGTTACAAACTTCAAACGGACTGTGGACCGTTTTTTGTAAAGACAAACTCGATTGATAGTTTAAGTATGTTTCGAACTGAGGCTAAGAGTCTCCAGGCGATTACAGAATCCCAGTCTATTCGTGCCCCCAAATGCCTACACGTTTCTGCTATACGGGATCGCGCCGTGCTAATACTCGAATACATACCGATGCAAGAAAGCTCCGAAACGGGCATGCAACTCCTCGGAGAACAACTGGCAAAGATGCATCAGGCAACCCATCCGCAATTTGGTTGGTTCTGTGACAATTATATAGGAAAGACGGAGCAGTCGAATGCAACCGAAGATAGCTGGATAACATTTTTTAAAACGCACCGAATCGAGCACCAAATAGCGCTATGTCAATCGAAGGGACTGACCCTGAACGGAGGACAGATCTTACTAGAAAACCTTGCCGGATTCTTCGAACACTATACGCCGAAACCCTCCCTTCTTCACGGTGACCTCTGGGGTGGTAACATCGGCGTTGATCTTGATGGCGCTCCCGTGATTTTCGATCCTGCTTGCTACTACGGCGACCGCGAAGCGGATATAGCTTTTACAGAAATGTTCGGTGGGTTCTCAAAGATGTTTTATGACTCCTATAACCGGGTGTTACCTCTGGACAGAGGCTACGAAGCACGAAAGCGCTTATATAACCTATACCACGAGCTGAACCATTATTACTTATTCGGAGGTGGCTACGGAAGACAGGCACAGCAGACCGTTAAACAGCTTCTCAAACAGCTTTGATTATTCAGATTCGAATATCTCCAACAGAGCGACGCCTGTCTGACCATCCTTACCTGAAATCTGAAACGTATAGGTTCCGTTGGTCAACTGATACACCTCTCCGGGTTCTTGATCCGATTGAAATGGTAATCCAAAACTTCTAATAAGATCCACGTTTACGGAGTCTACCCAGTCGTCATTAACGAGCTCGTCCCCGCCACCCGTAACCATCTTTAAAACAGGATCACTCAATACGGAGCTAACTCCCGGAAGGGTCGCACCCAACGCCCGTACGAAAACTTGCTTTTCTGCACTGCCTCCGATCACAAGTCCTCCGATCATAAGTTCATTACCCGTTGAAACAACTGCCCTGGTGGAGAGGTTTGTCAGACGACAACTATCACACCCTTCAGTCGCATCATAAATTTCGATCATCCCGATTCCTGATGGCTCTTCCTCTTCACTGCTCAGAATTATCGTATAGCCCCCTGGAGCCAGCGTAACCAGCATAGCACTCTCGCGCTCATCAGGAGGCGTAAAATTGGTCGCCAATATTGAGGCTAGGTTCTCTGCGTCCATCCAGTCTTGATTTACAATCTCGGAACTGCCGTCACCAGACCCCGAAGCGGGCACCAATCTCAACTGAGGATTACTGATCGTATTGACGATCCCACTACCCTGAAGACTCGGTCCCAATCCTCGAATGTAAAGCGTCATTTCAGTTCCCTGAGGCACCGTAAATCCTCCAATCATAACCTCATCACCAGTTCCAACCAGCCCTCGGGTAGAGAGATTCACCATATTCGTGGCGGGCAATGTGGTAACCGTAGAGCTACTAATCAAAGCTACAATCTCATCAGAAACGGGAGAAATACGATAATCATAGCTTGTATTCGGAACGAGGTTCCGATCGGTGTAGCGCGTCGCATTTTGATCGACTGTCGCAACCATCGTCCACAGGCCCGTTTCTCCAACTCTTCGCTCGATAAGAAAACCATCCTCACCCGAGGATGTATCTTCCCACGACAGCGCAACTCCCCGGCTTGTAGTAGTACTCGCTTTAAAATTTCCGGGCGCATTAATCAGTGTCTCGATTTGCAAAACGGCAATCGCACTCGAATAGGAGGTTCCGTCCCCAGACACTACTAATCGGTATTCGCCTTCATCAACGCGCCCGACAGCTGCAACCGTCAGTGTATTTGAGGTTTCCCCCACCAATGGTTCTCCGTCCTTCTCCCACTGCAGCGTGTAAGGACCATCTTCGGAACTGATAAATTCGGCGAAGAAATCTGCATCCTCTCCCTCCAATATATCCTGACTCACCGGTTCAAATAAGAAATCGAAATACCCAGGTAAATCAGAAGTCATCAGTAAGCCGTTGTTTCCGATCACTGTCATTTTTCCTGCAGCGGCTATTCCATGCCAAATACTCTCATCGGTATCCGGGATACGATCTATCCAGGTTAAGCCGCCGTCTGAAGAGGTTGATAATTTTCCGGAGATGCCGGTAGCGACGAAATAGCCATTTCGATATCCAACACCATAAAAGGCCTCTTCATCCGGCTGCCTTACAAGCGTCCAATCCGCTCCGTCTTCAGAGATATAAATACCTCCCAATTGTCCAACGTTTACGAATACACCAGCCCCAAACTCAATATCACTGGGAATCCCCGACAAGCCAGTAGTTTCGACTTGATTCCAACTGAGACCATCATTTGAAGCATAAAACTCAGTTCCCGCACGGGCTAAAAATATCCCATTCCCGAACTCGACATCATCAAAGCGTTCGTGCTGTTCGTCGTAGGCCTTTGTCCAGCTTCTCGCGTCCTTGGAGACCCATACTTCGCCCTGACTAAAGGAGCCAGCGTCGATTCCTCCAACTGCCACAAATGTACTGTGTCCGTATTGTGTGGAGAACACGCTGATGGAGGATGGCAACCGCACCGTTTCCCATTCTCGACCGTTCTCTGAGACGATAAGCGTGGGGCCATCACCACTTCCAATAAACAGACCTTTTGCATAAGTTAATTGAAACAAACGATTCAAGTCAGGGAACTCAACCACCTCCACATCTTCATAGTCAGGTGACCAGGATATCGCATTCGTGACTCCGACGCTTACGAACACGCCTTCTGCAAAAACAACCTCGCTGTAGTCAACCGCTCCCACCTCATCAATGATCGTCCACTTGTCTAACGGTCCATTCAGGTCGTTATCTTCAACCGTAATAAGCGCCGAATCAGGTGCAGACAACAACTCGAGGTTATCCGATTTCAAATACAGCAAATGAGTTTCTTTACCCTCTCGGAGTTCGTCTTCGGGCGCCTCTATCAGAATACTTTTTGAAGTAAGATCCCCATCAGCCCATCGTAAATCGTAGCTATGGGTAAAATCACGGCCGGCTCCGGGAGTGGTATCAACAATCTCTAATTCCAATGAAGCGGCTCCGACGCCATCCCCTAGTCTCTCAACAAGGACTTCGACAGGTCCGTCTCCCTCTCCAACCGTATACTCTGCCGCGGCGAAACGAAATTGCGTACTTTTGTCTTCAATTTGGAGTATTGACGCAGCATCGATCATACTGAGCAATTCATCATCGAATCCTCGGAACAGCGCCCCAGAACCCACATATACACCAACGAGCAACCAAAGCTCTTCTTCTCCGGAACGAGCAACCACAGGACCTCCGCTATTGCCCGCATAACTATCGAGTGGATCGCCCCCCAGGTAGAGCCGGTTTTCAAAAGAGTAGCCAGCATCATAGACGATTGAAGGCACCTTACTAACCGTAATCCTCTCTCGCTCATTAGTCCTATGCATGACCCACTTACGGGAGTCTGAGCCACTATATTTCGCAGACGGATATCCAACAACTTCGAAAAAGCTTTTTTCGCCCAGATATCCGGACTCCGCGGCGCGCGGATGAATCGGTATAACCCCATTGGCCGTGGGAGCGTCGTCACTAAATATTAGTATCAGCGAATCCCGATTGAATGCTTCAAACGGAGAGGTGCCATCCCCACGATTCTCGTCGTACTCATGTAGCACATCATCGTATCCCGCCAAACTCACGATCGAGGCAACATTGTCAAAAGATTCGCTTGAGGAAGTAGATGCAGTCGGGTGCCAACGTTGATAGGCTCGCCAAGGTGAAGCGCCTTCCGGTAGTGATCCATCTTCCCAAGCCTCTGTCCAATACACATGAGCCGCAGTCAGGACGATCCCAGGCCCAACAGCAGTACCACTACCAGAACTCAATCCACTGAATTCCGAGTTTCCAGCAAAAACTCTACCCGCGTACACGTACGGCGCATCATTAACCAGTGCTGGATCCAATGGTTCTGACTCCGCCGACGTAAACCGGAGACCACCTAAAAGGATCGTGAGAATCAAACAATATTTAGTCTTCCGCATTTCAATTAAAGCTTCCAAATTGATGCCAATCGATTGACTGCACTGGCGATTTCGTCCTCAAACTCTGGATACTGATTTTCAGCTAGCCATGACGACATTCGATCATAAGCCGCAATGCTACGCTCCCGCATATCTGACCGGGAGTATAGGAGCGAGCCCGTTATCAAATTATGGGAATATGTTGAATTAAAGTTGGGGAAACTTGAAATGAAGGTTCTCTTTTCAGCGCCACTAATCGACTGATTCTCCAAATAGTTTTCCACGAGATTTATACCTTCAACGTCCATAGGATTTACTCTGGCGACCAACGTCGCCCGAAATCCGGGTTCATTCTCCAGAAACTCTGGAGTCCTGACCAAATAGTCAGTACCGACCGAAGCATGTATTTGGAAAAACCGATCAACAGAGATGGTTGCTGCATGGGCGATCGCACGGTTGGGCGGATTCGCTACAAGCTCCCCCAAACGCGCAATACCTGATAACTGGCCACCCGCTACTGCCGCATCAAACGCATGAAGATAACCAAAGGAGGGTTCTTCCAACCAGGCCCCCATTTCGAGCAGCTCTGAGACTTTGCTTTCCAGGAAACGCTTATCTTCAGGAACTGAGGCATGTTTGGATAAGGTCCGCAGAGAGATTGCCCACTCATCGGCACTTGCTGATGTATTCAAAATATCTTTACCGACTGCTACCGCACGTCCTGGATCGAGTTCTTCCAATATATCTAGAAGCGCAGTTCGAAACGTAGGATAAGTATCTAAAAAACCATTCGCACTTGGAGAAAAACGACCGAATGCGAAACCATCTACTCTCGACAAGAGCACTGACTCTATGGCTGAAGCCACCGCAAGCGATTCTTCATTCCTTAACCAAGAGAAAAGGTCCTGAATAACAGCCTGACCAGCAGATTCTCCGTTCACAGTCTTCAGTCGATCCAGTTCAGACAACATACGTACTTCAATCGCCGTTTGCGCACTACCTTGATCTGTAACCGCTCCATCTCCTAAGTTTCCAACGTCTTTGTGAAGCATATGTGAATCACTTGAGTCTACGACTTCATCTAAAAGGGAATCCTGCTTGGACAACTGAATCCAAGCAAGCCAAGCGACTAGGAGTACCCCTAGAAACGCCAATCCCGTTTTCCACATGATATGCATACTTAACTATACGAGGCCCAAAGCCCTGAAAGATTCAATAACTGTCGATTAATTGACGACTTTTTTTCCAATTAAGAACAAAAGACCAACCGTTATAAGTGGAAAAAGAAGAAAGAAGGTCCACAAAGGAAATCCCGCACCAATCGCCAGATAACCCGTAACAGCTGCGATTACCATAACGGTAACAGCATAGACTACCTGAGTGCTCACATGATCGATATGATCACAACCCGATGCTATTG
>ERZ887942.2623-NODE-2623-length-11020-cov-6.109348_pt1 | contig 11020 bp, 9 predicted proteins | sample MGYA00521099_ERZ887942 | MGnify/ENA primary metagenome ERZ887942 (study PRJEB32303, sample SAMEA104408605) | aquatic metagenome | biome: Brackish water; feature: Pelagic; material: water | place: Baltic Sea | collected 2014-06-07T06:48:00 | depth 16,251 m ... | reverse complement strand
GCTTTCACTGCCGCTAGGCACCGTCAATAGCGGCTCACCAATCACTCCGAAGTCTGTCACTAAAACAGAGAACTCAACCGGATTAAGAGGAAAATCTATCTCTACAGTTTCATCAAACTCTACAAATGCACGAATGACCTCCTGTCCCTCCACGTTTTTCGCTTCAACGAACAACCCGTCACGACTGGTTTCAATTGGACCCAGATATTCTACCCCGAATTCCGAGATAAAATCTCGAGACACGGTATCCAGTAACTGCAGGGGACGATTGAGTTCTTCTGCTATGCTAGTCTCCATCATGATAAGGGAGTCGTCCCAACGAATATTTGCCTCATACGGCGCGGCCAACAACACCTCAGGTTCCCAAACACTTGGATCAGTGCGAATAGGGCCCGAGTAGTTTCTAGACGTTGGTAAAAATATAGGTTCCGAATCGAACAAATATGCACGTTGTTCCAACTCATCACTCGCCAGCGGAATATCCTCGGACTTTACCACAAGGAAACTCTCTGGTCTTTTTCTCTCCGGAGGCGCGTCAATATCGAGGCTAAACAAAAAGAAGACGCCTATGTGTGCGACCAGGGCCACAATCAAGAACAAGAACACCCACCTCTTATATCCCCCTGACTCAGAGGGCTGATTTTCAGCAACTTTCACTGGAAGGTGGGTAGATCGATTACTTCTTTCTCTCCTGCTACATGCACCTTCGTAAATCCAGCCTTCTTGGCCTCACTCGAGATTTTGAAGAATATATCGATGTTGATCGCGGGATCCAGCCTCAGCAACAACGTCGCGTTCTCCTCTCCATTCAAATACTCACGAGCCTTCTCAGCAAACTGCGAAAGCTTCAGGTTTTGCCCTTCGAAAAGGAGCATGTTGTCCCGCTTGACGGTTAAAACAGCGGTAACCCCAATTCCTGTGACCAAGTTCTCACCGACCTCCAAATCAACTGCGACACCCTGTGGCAGCACAAACGGCGTGCTAAATATACCGAAAAACACCACGATGATTAGGATATCTATTATCGGAACTACTTCCAAGTTCGATTCCGGCCGAGTCCTTATAAAACGTTCGAGATTTAGGGGCTGACTAAACATACTTAAACAGACTCCTCTTCCAAAACCATGGGGGTCGCTTCATCCCGGACGTCTCTAGCGATGAATTTAAGCATCTCGTTACTCGTCCATTCCATATCACGCACCAAAGCTCGTACACGACCGTGCAAGAAGTGGAATCCCAAGTAGCTAAGGACAGCTACTGCGAGACCGCAGGCAGTGGTAATTAATGACTCCCACATACCGTTCGCCAACAGCGTAGCATCCGAATAGTTCCCTGCCTGCTCCATATTATAAAAGGTCTGCGCCAGTCCCAGGACCGTCCCAAGCAAACCCACCAGGGGTGCTGATTTCGCTAGCGCCGCCAAAGTCGCCAATCTCTTTTCCAGAACCGGGATTTCGACCATCGCAGCTTCCTGTATTTCAAATCGGATCTTCTCTTCAGGTTCCCCAAAATGAAGAAGACTCGCTTTGACAACTGCGGGCACAGGGCCAGGTGTCTCTTCACAAAGGGTGAGCGCTTCGACCAACCGCTGTTTTCTCACAATATTTTTGATGCCAGTTACAAACTCGGAGGACCGAATCTGACCACGGTGTAAGAATAATACGCGCTCGATAAAAACAAGAAAGCCGATCAAACTCATTCCGAGAAGGATCCACATTATCGGTCCTCCTTTTTCCAACAAACTGAGATCAAATCCACTCATAATTACCCTTTTTTCTGAGCCAACCGGCTCAATTTACCCTCTGCAAGACTATTGAAGGGCAAGCCCCTGTCAGGAATGAATGAATAAACTCGACGGGCAGCCTCAATATCACCCAGTTCCTCAAGCGCTTCACCAAGAGATATAATAATCCGTGACATCCAGTACCGGCCGGTTGATCCAAGCTGGGCGGATTGATCGTCGTCGATTAAAAACTGGTTTATTGCTATCCAATAAATCTGGATGACTCGCTCCGTGTTGTCCCGCCGGTCGTAGGAGAAAGCCCACTTGTAACTTGCTTCAACCCGTAAATCAATAGGCAACTCCGGAAGCTCAGCCAGTCGCTCAAACTTTCCAATTGCTTGATCAATGCGTGCTTGAGAGGTGTCCGTTTGCGCAAGAATACACTCAGCCTGAGCCATTTCAACGATTGCGCGATCCTTGTGGTTCGGGAACATTACCAGTAACTGCTCAAACACCACTTCCGCTCCGCCAAAATTATTAAAACTACGAAGCAGATTACCTTGATTCAACCGGCCATAAAAAATCAGCGGATGGTCGGGGAATTTTTCAGCCAATCGGTTCAGAATGACATTCGCCTCTCGCAGCGTTGAATCTGTTCCTCGACGCAGAGCGTTGATCGCCGCTTCATACAATGCAACCGGAGTAAGCTCACTGGTTGGGTAATTGTCTTCCAGCTCAAAATACCGTCGCTGCGCATCTACAATCCTATTTTGCGATGCGTCGTAACGCGCTTCGACCAAATAACTCTGAGCCGCAGCTCTCGTACTCGGAAACTCTACACGCACGGATTCAATCAGCTCGAGCCCCTCTTCCTCTCTACCGGAGAAAATAAGCGCCTGAGCCTCTATGATCTGAGTAAGACTAGCGACTTGAATACCCAGTGCGGGTTCTATGGTTCCCTCTGCATCTCTCAACACCGTTCTAACCTCACCCGCCAATACCGGAGTCGCATCGTAGTCGTGAGTGCTGAGAGATAACTGACAGCGAAACCACAAAAGCCGGAGCCATAAGGATACCGGTAACACCTCACGAGCCTCTTGAGTTAACCAATTACTCAACACCTCATAGGCTTCGCTTTGCTGATTATTCCGGTGCATGGCCGTCAGCAAATTCCAAAAAGAACGCCACTTCTGAATAGGATCGATTGTATCGTCGGCCTCATAAAGCTCCATGTGCTCAGCGGCAGCGTCCAAGTCCCCCGCATTGATATCGGAAAGCACCCACTGAAAAAGAATCGTCCCCCGATCCACGGTCGATTCAGCCTGTTCGATAGCCAGTCCATAGGACTCGGAGGCATCGGAATAATCTCCTGCCTGGAAAAAACAATCGGCGACGAGTAACTGTATTCGGTTCCTGTCAGCCTCATCGACTACAATATTACTCAATTCGATTAAAAGACCAGCCGCTGTTCTATAGCGCTGTCTCTGAAACGCGATCAAGACCAACAAACGCAATGTGGATTCTCGCAACTCAGGATCCGGATCCCCCTGCAACAGTTTTTGGCATTCAGTTTCTGAAGCTTCGTAATCGCGAAACCAATAAAGGAGCTGCCCCCGATTATAGAGAATCTGATTCGACAACCGGTCTGGTAAGGTTTGCGGATCTAACCCGGCCGTAAACGAAAGGAGCTCTTGTATCTCGTCTGCACTAGTTGCAGAAGCGACCAATTCTTGCAGTGCCCGCAACCGCAAGTCAGTGGATACACCGACGGAAAGTAGTCGTCGAAAAGCCTCACGCCCTGCAACGGTTTCACGTTCAGAAATGATTCCTAAGAGCAGCAATAGCTCGTCGCGGATATCGAAGTCAGCCTCAAGAATTCGTGGCAATGTGGTTTGAATCGCATTTACCGCTTCATCCGGCTGATCCAACGCATACAATCCGATCACATACTCCTTCGCAAATTGAAGTCCGATGCGTTTACCCTGGCGAATCTCTACCTCAGAATCTGCTTTCAACCGATTAAGATCTCCCTGATCGAAACGATTACCTTCTAGTAGAAGCGTTCTGTAAATCAGTAGATCAATTTGCGCCCGTTGGGCTGGAGAAATCGCCGCAGCCCGAGCTCGGTTGAGGAACGATGTCTCATCATCATCCTTTTGTGAGCGAATATCCAACAACCCCTGCAACATTAAGTACCACGGAATCTCGATTGCCTCCAGGTCCTCTTCTTCAACCCGGTCAATAAATCGCTCCGAAACCGAACGATCATCGTTAAAGTAGCTAACCAACGCCCGGCGAAGATTGAATCGCGAGTCTTGAATATCGCCGAATTGACTTAATGTCTCATCCGCACGGTCAATCTCACCTAACGCTATCAATGCAGAAATTCTGTTCAGCTCCAATTCCAACTTGATGAACTCGTTCGATTGGCTATCCACGAGTAATTCGTCGTAGAGCCCCACCGCAATCGAGGCGAGTCCCGAGCGTAAAGCATTGTCTGCTGCTTCCTTCTTCCAAAGGAGCCTGCGTTCGCTTTCCTCGGTTTCCTGTAACAACGCCTCAACCAGGGGTACCAGAGTAGGCTCAGATACTTGAGTAAAGCCGATACATGAACCTGATAACAGGATCATCACGACGAGTCCGGAAACACGAATCATAGATAGGAACTAATGTATAATTTGAGCAGGAGCTCAGAAAAAAGACTATATGTGACGGGAGTCTTCTTCATCCTTAGCGGTATAACCACTATCCTGCCGATCATGGTTTACCTGGTTTTTCTTTAAATAAGCATCATAAACATCATCTGCCGTCATTCCCAGAACCTGCCCTAAGGAAATTAGAAAATGGAAGAGATCTACGACCTCAACCCGGGCATTTTGTTTATCGAAATCTTGATATTTTGCCCACCACTTCCAGGGAACGGAATCAATAAGCTCAGCCATCTCTTGCTGCATCGCCCGAGTGTAATTAAGCACCCACTTAGCTTGTTCTTCTTCTGTAAGGTCGTCCGTGTTAACTCCAATTCGTTTATTGAGCTGATCCTGAAGTTTAAAAATTTCCTCGAGTTTATCCATGGGAGAGAGATTTGGCCAACCCCTCTACCGGGGCAAGTCGAATTCGGAAGGCATTTCTGCCCGAGTGAACCGAATACGATCAAAGAAATCATCGGATCACCCATTATTACCTTGTCAAAAATTAGCGTACTTCTGAATGATGCACCTTTAAAACCAAGGTCACCGAACGACAACGTAGGCTATTAACCGGCACCACACGAATGACTTGCACACCTGAGAACTCATTCTGTCTCTCTCCCGAGCCGACCCTACCCGATACCACAACCCGTGACCTCCCTGATACATCCCAAAATCATAAAACCAAAATCTTATCATGCCCGAATTTGAAGAGGCCAAACCTGTTAACACTAAAACCGACTACGAGCTGAACTCAGATAAATATCCAGCCAAGTCTGAATCTTCACAACCGTCCGTACCAACTCCACCGAGACCCGCTCAACCAAGCCAGTCAAGCGGCCAAAGGCGATCACGCTACAAAAGCGAACGTAAGCCAGCTTTCACAAGACCCAAACCCACGAGTTCAACCGAACCTTCAAAACCGCATAAAACGGACCACGAAGATCGACCTCCCAAACCATCCTCTAGTCGAACTCCAGACGAGACCTCGAGTAGCGATTCCTCAGAGGAGAGAAAGTCAAGACCGCCGCGCAACCGGCAAAACCGCAATCGCCGAGGTCCACGGGATGAGCAAAAAGCCGGTGAAGAAAGTTCAAATCGCAGTAATTCTGGGGAAAACACGGGGAACCGAAACAATCGGAATCGAAATAATCGGAATCGAAACCCTAGAAACAATTCCGATAAGGACTGGAAGCCGCGCTCAGACAGCAACCGCGATCGCCGACCCAGACAAGCACCCGTCAAGAAAGGCTTTTTTGCTTCAATAATCACTACAATCAAGGGCATTTTCGGAATCAAAGAAGAAGCACCTAAACGGGAATACAAACCTCGTAACCCGAACAACCGACGCCCTCGCCGCAGAAAGAACAGCAACCAGGGGAATCGCCCTAAGGGCCAAGGCGAAAACCGCCGAGGCGAACAAAAAGACAACCGCCATACCGAAGGAGGCGAAGTAAAGAAATTTGCCAAAAAGCGACCTCGTCGCAGAAAAAGGCGTCCGAATCCAGAGAACAAACAATCGGGCGAAAACACACCCAAACCTTCCTCAGAAAAACCCTCCACGCCCAAACCTTCCACTGACGCATAAGCGATCCCCCTAACCTCCTATGGAAGTAATGCGAATTGAGGGAGGTAATACTCTCAGCGGAACCCTTTCAGTAAGTGGCGCGAAGAACGCTGCCCTACCCATCTTTGCGGCCACTCTGCTGACCAGTGAAACCTGCTATTTGGAAAACGTGCCCAACCTGAGTGATATCCGGTTCATGGCACAAATCCTTCAACACCTGGGTGCGGAAGTCGGACAGACAGCGCCCACCAGCTGGAAAATCACTGCCAAAGAAATCAATCATCGTGCGCCCTACGATCTGGTTCGCAAGATGCGAGCCTCGGTCTGCCTGATGGGGCCGCTTGCCGGACGACTCAAGAAAGCGGAAATCTCGCTTCCCGGAGGCTGTGTAATTGGTCCCCGTCCCATCGACATGCACCTCAAAGGGTTCGCCGGTCTCGGGATGGAGGTAACCGTCGATAAGGGCTACATCTTTCTTGATGCCACCAACGCGGCCGGAGATTCTATTTTCCTCGGCGGGCGGCATGGCAGTACTGTCACAGGTACCGCGAACGTTCTCATGGCAGCTGTTCTAACTCCTGGAAAAACGATCATTGAATGCGCGGCCTGTGAACCTGAAGTGGTCGACCTTTGCAAAATGCTGGTGAGCATGGGTGCCAATATCGACGGAATCGGAAGCCCCACCCTGACCATTCGGGGCGTCGACAAACTGGGAGGATGCACCTACAGTATTCTTCCCGACCGCATCGAAGCAGGAACATTTCTTATTGCGGGTGCCCTCGCAGGAAAAAATCTCACCGTCACCAATCTGCGGGTTGCCGACCAGGGAGCACTTCTCGACAAGCTCAAAGAAGCTGGCGTCAATTTCAAGATCGACTCAGCGACTTCGATAACCGTCAGCAAGAGCGACCAACCACTTAAACCGGTCGACGTCGTGACCCACCCTCACCCGGGCTTTCCCACCGACGTGCAGGCTCAGATGAGCACACTTATGTCCATCACACCGGGCATCAGTATTGTCACGGAGAAAATTTTCCCTAACCGCTTCATGCATGTTCCTGAGTTACAACGTATGGGAGCAGATATCGCCATCGAAGGTCCCAATGCGATCGTAAAGGGTCAATCCAGACTCTCCGGGGCACCCGTTATGGCTTCAGACTTGCGGGCCAGCGCCGCCTTGATTCTTGCCGGTCTGGTCGCTGAAGGCACCACCTGGGTTCTGCGTATTTATCACCTGGATCGTGGCTACGATAAGATTGATGAAAAACTACGGGCCGTCGGTGCCGTAATCGAGCGCCTTCCCGAGAAGGATATGCCTCAAGACTTGAATCCCGAAGACGCCTGACCTTGAACGAAGGTGCAACAGGCCATCCGGAAGACAAAGGGGTAGATTTTCTTCAAAACGCGCTCGATAGCAAAAACGCGACCACAGACAACGCTCTGCGACCCCCAAGTTTTCATGATTTCACCGGTCAGGCTAAGACACTCGAACGACTCCAAATCATGGTGGGTGCGGCCCGGGATCGCGGAGACGCCCTCAGTCACATTCTCTTCAGCGGCCCTCCCGGCCTGGGGAAAACAACCTTGGCTCTCATCCTCGGCAACGAAATGGACCGCACCGTCCGCATCACCTCGGGACCGATCATTGAGAAACCCGGAGACCTTGCGGGCTTGCTGACCAACCTTGAGGAAGGCGACGTGCTTTTCATCGACGAAATTCACCGGATATCAAAAACAGTCGAAGAATACCTTTACTCAGCTATGGAGGACTTCCGGATCGATATCATGATCGATCAAGGGCCCAACGCCCGGAGTGTCCGCTTGAACATTCCCAGATTTACATTGGTCGGTGCAACCACGCGCATGGGTATGCTCACAGCCCCTCTTCGCAGTCGCTTTACCTTACAGACACGCCTCGACTACTACGATCACGCAGCTCTCAACACGATCATCATGCGTTCCTGCAATCTCCTGGAAATTCCCTTCAAAAACGAAGGCACTCGAGAAATAGCACGACGCGCAAGAGGCACCCCTCGGATTGCCAACAACCTCGTTCATTTTGTCCGTGACTACGCACAGCAACGAGGTGATGGCGTCATAAATTTAAAGATGGCACAGGCCGCTCTCGAACTCCTCGAAATCGACGCTAATGGACTCGACGAGATGGATAAACGTCTCATGCGTATTATGGCTACCAACTACCGTGGGGGTCCCGTAGGCCTCAGCACCCTCGCCGTTGCAGTCGGTGAAGAAGAAGAAACCCTCGCCGAAGTCCACGAACCCTTTCTGATACAAGAGGGTTACATCCAAAGAACCCCTCAAGGGAGAATACTCGCTGCCAAAGGGTACCAAGCCATTGGACTGGAAGCCAGCCTAAGCCGGGATTATGGTCCTGATCAAGAGAAGCTAGAAATCTAGCCTCAGCACAGCTTTGAAATCGTAAATATTCTTATAAAAAAGTCGAAGCGACAGCTGACAACAGACACCGCTTCTAAGGTGCACATGCTCTACCAATCGCATGAAACATCACGCATACAGCTGTCTCATTTTGTGGGCCTTGCTACCACCTCTTTTAGTTGGGCAAACATCCAATTCAGAACAAGCACCGAACTTGGATCCCGTTATCGAGGCGTTCGATCCGTGGCTCGATCCTCCTCAGCAACAAACCGACGTTCCTCAAGCACCGTCAGCGACTCCCGCTAGCGAATGGACCTTTCACAAGACCGCTGACGGCATTCACCCCGATGCTAACGAACAGCAAATGATGTGGCTGATGAACCGTGCGCGAACCAATCCCGAACGAGAGGGTATCTGGCTAGCAGGAATCACTCAGGGAAACGTCGCAAATGCAGTTCGTTATTTTAAAGTAGACTTGGATATTCTCAGAGCAGAGTTCGCAGCCCGCACGGAAACACCGCCCGCCGCTTTCGACAACCGCATTTATCAAGGCTCAGTCGATCACTCAGATGACCTTATCAACCGTGACGCACAAGACCACAACGGTCAGTTCGACAAAATCAGAGCATATTTTTCCTTCAACGGAGGCTCCGCCAGTGTGTATTCATATTCTAAGGACGCTATTCACGCACATGCCGGATTCAATATCGACTGGGGAGGAAATGATGGCACCGGTATGCAATCCGGCCGAGGTCACCGACAAGCCCTCATGGGTAGTCGCACCAATGCCGGCATCGCCATGGTCCCCGATAACGACAACAGTAACAAAGTCGGTCCCCTTGTAACGAGCATCGGTTATGTGAATGCTAGAACAAGCTCCACGAACCACTACAATCGCTTCATCGTTGGAACCGTCTGGACTGACTCAAACGGAAATGATCAGTACGATGCAGGTGAAGGTCACGGAGGCGTTTCTGTGATCCCAGATCGAGGAGACTTTTATGCGACGACCGGTAATGAAGGTGGCTTCTCCATTCCCGCCACCGAAACTGGCATCTATACCATCACCGTATCGGGTGGTGACATTTCAACCCCTGAACAACGAATCGTCAATGTGGGTTCAGAAAGCGTGTTGATGATTTGGAATCAAGCCGACACCTGGGATGATCCGGTCAATAACACAGTTCCAGAGGCACCGAAAGTGCGCGTGGAAGTGATTAACGGACAAACCCGGATGACCTGGGAAGAAATTGACGGGCTAAATTACCAGCTTCGCCAGTCAACCAATCTGGTTACCTGGCAAAACGATAACCGGAGTATCCTGACCGACGGTCCAAGTCGGTATTTTGCACTGACGCAAAGCGATATCGCCCAACGCCGGTTTTTCGACCTTCTGGTAACGCCGGAATAATCTGAAAGGTTAAATCTTCGGCTGTAAAAAGGTTCGGGAGTTAAATCCTTTGACCTGAGCTTCATGTCGTTTCACGATAAAACCCATGAAGAGCTTGTTGCACCTATGGTTGATACTACTCATTCCATTTTCATTGTTCGCAGCTCCCGAAAACGAATGGCTGTTTCATAAAACCGAAGATGGCGCACACCCTAACGGAAACGAGCAGCAAATGTTCTGGCTAATGAACCGGGCAAGAACCAACCCGATTGAAGAAGGTAAATGGTTGGTAGGTGACATTCTTTCCCTTCCCAGCAGCGTGACCAACGAATTCAATTTTCGGGGCATTAGTAAACAATTGGTCAGAGATGAATTTGCGTCCATTGCCCCCAAACCTCCCAGCGCCTTTGACCGTCGGCTCTATGAGGCCTCCAAGGCACATTCCGAGTATATGATTTCCATCGATACCCAAACACATGATGGGCAATTCACACGAGTTTCCCAAGCGGGTTTCTCAGGAAACGGAGGTGCCGCAAGTGTCTTCTGGCGCGCACAGGATGGGGTGCATGGGCATGCAGTACTCAATATAGACTGGGGAGGAGGCACTCCCGATGGCTTGCAAACCGGCCGCGGCCACCGCCAATCCATACAATCCACCAATGGTTTGTGGACCAATGCAGGCATCGCCATGGTGGAGGAAAACAACTCCAGCACACAAGCTGGGCCACTGGTCACCAGTATCGCTTATTACCGAGCCTCAACGTTTGGAACCACAGACCACTACAATCGTTTCATCGTAGGAACCATCTGGACTGATACCAATGGCAACAGCCAATATGATCCCGGAGAAGGTCATGGCGGCGTCACCGTGATGCCGGACATCGGACAATTCTGGGCGACAACGGCCGATTCTGGTGGGTTCGCCATTCCAGCTACTGAAGAGGGAACTTATACCCTCTCCATCTCGGGCGGTGCCATCACCGAACCGCAACAGCGAGTCGTCCAAGTAGCAGACCAAAACGTCCTCATGCTATGGAATGAAGTAGATAAGTGGCCGGACCCCCCTGTTGCTGAGGCTCCACTCCTGCAGGTTGCACGCAACGAAACCATCGGGTTCACCTTCGAAGTAAAAGCCGGCCAGAGTTATCAATTACGAAAAAGTACAGACCTAAACAACTTTGAAAACGATGATCGCCCTATTAGGGAGTGTTTGTGAATTCAGAATCGAAACCAAATAAAAATAGCAGCAATGG
>ERZ887942.2621-NODE-2621-length-11023-cov-6.978665_pt1 | contig 11023 bp, 9 predicted proteins | sample MGYA00521099_ERZ887942 | MGnify/ENA primary metagenome ERZ887942 (study PRJEB32303, sample SAMEA104408605) | aquatic metagenome | biome: Brackish water; feature: Pelagic; material: water | place: Baltic Sea | collected 2014-06-07T06:48:00 | depth 16,251 m ... | reverse complement strand
ATTTGAAGTGCTAATCAGACTGAATCCCCATCGAATCACCCATTCCGATGCTTCGTGCAGCGAAATTGAAGAACGCTACCTCAGCTGGAGGGATGAAATTCGATTTTCACCCCAATCCATCGGAATGTTTTGGTGGGAATGTAAGGATTATACCCTGACTAATACATAAACTCCAACTTAGTAACCCCCTATTTTGAAACAAAGTTTGCAAAAAAACGAATTTTTCCAAACCCCACTAAGAGAACCAGCAGCCTTCCATCCGCCCCATCCCTGAAATGAAGGATGGCTAAGGCAAAGAAAAGGGGAGGGGTTTATCGTAATGTATTTGTATTGAGCAGCTTATGATGCGATCGATTTTATGAGGAGCTCAGCTCAAAACCGGATCGCCATACAGCGTGTGCCCAGTCGATTCTTTGATCTTCACATCAAAAAGCTGGCCCGCCATGCGTTTGGCATCTCCATCGAAAATCACGATGCGGTTGGTGCCAGTCCGCCCGCAAAGCGTTTCCTCGTTGTAACGGCTCGGACCTTCGCAGAGAACTTCGACGGTTTTGCCGATGTGTTCGTCGTTCTTTCGCGCTACAATTGAATTGACCAATTTCAGTAAATCCTGATTCCGCTCTTCTTTGACACGCTCGGGAAGCTGCTCGTCCAATTCTGCGGCTGGCGTATCTTTGCGCGGTGAATAGCGGAAAATAAATGCCTGATCAAACTGAATGCGTTCAACGACCTTTTTCGACTCCAAATAATCTTCTTCGGTCTCCCCGGGAAAGCCGACGATGATGTCAGTCGAAATTGCAATTCCAGGGCGGGCCGCCTTCATCTTTTCGCAGATTTCGATGAATTTCTCCGCCTTGTAGGGCCGGTGCATCCGCTTTAAAATTCGGTCTGAACCACTCTGCAGTGGAAAATGAACGTGACTCGCCAGCTTGGGCAATTCGATGAATGCGTTGATCAAATCCTGCTTGTAACCAATCGGATGCGGCGATGTGAAACGAATTCGCTTAATTCCATCGATTTCGGAAATTTGCTCCAAAAGTTGCACGAATGGACCTTTGTCGCCGATTGTATCAAACTCGTGACGACCGAAAAGATTCACGGTTTGTCCGAGAAGCGTCACCTCACGAACGCCATTGTCCGCGAGCCGCTTGCACTCATCAATGATTTCAGAAATCGGGCGACTGCGCTCCGCTCCGCGCGTGTAAGGCACAATGCAGAAAGTGCATTTCATGTTGCAGCCCTGCATGATGCTGACGAATTCCTTCACCCCATAATCCTTGTCGACATGGTCGCGGATTGTGTTTTGGGATTCCTCTTCTTCCTCAATATCAACAATCGGCACGCGGAGATCGTCCATGATAGACTCCTCCTTTTTCCGCATGATTTCGACCACGTTATCAACCACACGGTGATATTTCTGCGTTCCCGCCACCAAATCGAGGTGCGGCACCTGCTTCAACAAATCCTCACCACGGCTCTGCGCCATGCAACCCATCAGGCCATAAACGATATTGGGACGCTTGCGCTGAAGCTTTCCCATTTGGCCCATATTTCCAAGGGCTTTTTGCTCCGCCTGATCCCGAACCGAGCAGGTGTTCATTAGAATCACATCTGCGCCATCTGCCTTGGGCGTCATCGTAAAACCGCGCTCGACGAACATCTGCGCGACCTGTTCCGAGTCGCGTTCGTTCATCTGGCATCCGTATGTTCTGAGGTAAACCGTTGGCATCGTATTTCGCTTAAAATTGGGTGCGGATGGTAAGGGAAGATCACGATGACGGCAACCGCTGGTTTTTCCGAGGGCGCTTGCCCTCTACTCCATTTCCCGATAGGATTTCAGCATGAAATCGCGGATCGCTTTTACCTGCATCTTTGCAGCATTCACGTTCATTCCGCGTCCGATTTCTTCCGGCTAGCAACGCACTTTGGTCGCGATGGCGAAAGCCCCGGATTCGTTGGGGAATTTCGCAAAAGAGAGCCGGTCAAAAGTTCCTGGAATATTCAATTTCCCACTACAGACGGTAGCGGCATCGCAAAGCGTGAAAATTTCGACCTGCATGATTTTTTGACAATCGGTGGTGGCGTTTCTTTCTTAAAAAATCAGAGCTTCTCAATTTTCTTGAGTGGAAATGCTTTCAGCACGTCTTCAATTCTTCCCTGACTCTTGTAAAAGTCAGCGGCGGCCACCGCACGGATTTCGAGATGGCCAATCAGCACCATTTGATGAACCCCGGGAAGGGCCATCGGGTGATAACCTTCGAAATCCTTGTTACCGGTGCCTTCTTTGAAATTCGTTTTGTAATTGAGCTGGAAAAACATATCTCTGGCATACGGATCCGACCCTTTTTTCGACAAATTTACCGTCACCATATCGTTGCCGGAATCTTCAGCATCCCGAAAAAGTAGCCGCCATTCCAGATCGTCGCCGAGAAAATATTTCCCCGGAAGCATCAGCGGGAGCAGTTTCAGAAACTCGGAATATTCCTCGCTGGGAAGTTTCACTCCCGGTTCCCAGGCTTTTGTGAACAGTTCGCTCAGACGGTCCATTCCCTCCTTTTTCTTTCCGTCCCCTTCGCTGCCGCTTTTTTCGGCGCGCTCCTTATCTGATTCCTCAGTTTTTTTATCCGACTTCTTTTTCTCAGAACTCTCCTTTTCCCCGAGTTTTTCTTTGCCATATTTTTCCACAGGTTTCGCTACCAATGCCTTGTCATCCTTGTCTTGTGCCAGAGCAAAATTCCCCGCGACAAGCAGGCACACACAGAAAATAGAGAAAAAAGGTTCGTCATAAAATTTCGGTTTGAAATCTCAGCAATCAGATTCACGTCCGGTCACTCGGGTTTCTTAGCCTAAAATAGAAAGTTTCCCTTCCCATTTATCCATCAGCGATTTCATTTTACCAAAATCGAACTCTGCCGCAGGCTCTACCGAACATACCCTATTGATTTGATGAACCAACCCTATTGGATCGAAAAGCTCTTACGAACGTACCCTGTTCGTTCGCTATTCATACCCTGTTGCTTCGTGGTGACAGGTCTTGCGAATGCCGGTGATGTAACGGCTCCACCGCAGGCAGAAATCGAGCGGCTTGAGCTTGATACCTCGTTTTACAAAAAATACTTAAGCGTGAATGGATTCCCCGTTGTGGCGTCCGATAAGGTCTCGGATTTTGCCCTGAAAGAAGCTGAATTTTTGATCCTTCAAATGGTCGGAGATCGGCCAGATTTGTTGGAAGCCCTAACGGATGCGAAAATTCGATTTTCCATCATGGCGCCGGACGAGTTCACCACTGCTATTCCTGAGCATTTCAGTTTGACTCCGAAAAATTATTGGGACAAACGCGCTCGTGGACTCGGCTCAACACCCGAGCGACCCGCCGTGAGCTGCGGTGAAGAAAATCTGCTTGGCTATGTCGGCGATCCTTATGCCAAAGAGAATATTTTCATCCATGAATTTGCCCACAGCATTCATCAGCAGGGCTTAAAAAAGACGGATCCGACTTTTCAGAAACGATTGGAAAACAACTTTCAACGCGCGGTTTTGAAGGGACTTTGGAAAGGAAAATACGCGGGAACAAATCCGGCAGAATACTGGGCCGAAGGAGTTCAGTCGTGGTTCGATACCAATCGTGAAGACGATCACGATCACAATCACGTGAATACCCGCGAAGAATTGAAAGCCCACGACAAGGGCCTTGCCGCGCTTTGCGAGGAAGTTTTTGGCGATGGAGTATGGCGCTACCAACGACCACCCGAACGGGAAAAGGGTGCTCCGCATTTGGTTGGCTACGATCCAAAAACAGCACCTACGTTTGCGTGGCCCACGGAGCTCGTCGCGGCCTACGCTGCGCTGGAAAAAGGAGAAGGCTTAAAATCTGTAGCGTCTCTCAATTTGAAAAATTTGAACAATCACAGCTTCGCGTCACCTCCTGGCGGCGAGGGAGTTCAGCTGAAATTTCAAAATCAAACTTCTGAAACAATGCGGCTATTTTGGGTCACATTTGAAGGAAAACGCCGCGCTCACGGTCATATCGATCCGAATCGCTCGACTACTCAAGGAACCTACGAAGGACACTTTTGGGTGGTGGTAGATGAAAATAACGAAGACATCGCCCTTGTCGCAGCCCCTAATGAGGACGGGGTTTTCGTGATCAAATAGAAAGTCCGGTTGCTTTTTTTTGTACGCATTTGGCGCGATTGTTGTTAAGATCAGAGTCTATTCAACCCTCTGAAATCCCCGAATGGCCGACCAACGATTTTCGCAGTCTCAGTCGCTGCAACAACAACAAACGATTGCTCCGCAAATGCAGCAATCGCTCGAATTGCTGCAATCTCCCACTTTGGAATTGCGGCACATGGTTCAGCGTGAACTTGATATCAATCCGGTATTGGATGACGAGACGGAGGAAATTTCGCTGGAAGAAACGGCTCAAGAAAATCACGACGAGGACTTTGATAAAGAATTCGCTGAGCTGTCGCAGATGGATCAGGAGTGGCGCGATTATTTGAAGGAATCGCGCGCGTCCAATCAACGTTCGGATGCAGATGAACGACATCAGTTCATGATGGATTCGCTGGTAGAAACGCAGACTCTCCAAGAGCATCTGCTTGAACAACTTAGTGTTGCCGACGTCGAAACCGATCAGCGAAAACTAGTCGAGCTTCTGATCGGAAATATCGACGACAACGGATTTTTACAACTCGATCTGGAAGATTTTGCGATGGATATGGCGATTCCTTTCGACGATTTGGAGCGCGCTCAACTTTTGATTCAAACCTTTGAACCAAAAGGGGTTGGAGCAAGCGATCTTCGGGAGTGTCTTTTGATACAACTCGACCAAAACGGAAAGCATCACAGTCTGGAATATCGTATCATTGACAAGTATCTCGATGATCTCGCGAAACATCGCTTTCCCCAAATTGCAAAAAAAACGGGAGTAGCGGTCGATCAGATTTCGGCAGCGGCTGAAGCAATCGCCCGATTGGACCCAAAGCCTGGCAGTGATTACACCACCGGCACCAATGCTTATGTAACGCCGGACGTTATCGTCGAACAAGTCGGAGACGAGTGGAAAGTCCAAATGGTGAATGAGCAAATTCCCCGACTGCGGATCAGCAACTCCTATAAAGATCTAATGGCCCAGAGCGGTAGCGGCGGAAAAGGTGAAGTGCGGGAGTACATTCGCGAAAAAATTCGCGCAGGAAAATTTCTCATTCGCAGTATTCACCAGCGCCAGCAGACGATCGAAAACATCGCTAATCAGATCGTAAAACGACAAGTCGATTTCTTCGAGCATGGCGCGTCCAAGTTGCATCCGATGAACATGGCTCAGATTGCTGAAATCGTTGAGGTCCATGAAACCACGGTCAGCCGGGCGGTTTCAGGAAAGTACATGAAAACTCCTTGGGGTGTTTTTGAGATGAAATATTTTTTCACCACCGGATACGAAACCGAGAGCGGTGAAACGATGAGCAATACCAGCGTTAAAAAAGCACTGGCCGAAATCGTCGCCGAAGAAGATCACAAAAAACCGCTCAGCGATGCGGCGTTGGTGAAAAAGCTCGAAGAAAAGGGGCTGAAAATTGCTCGGCGAACGGTAGCAAAGTATCGCGACGAATTGCACATTCTCCCAAGCCACATGCGGAAGCAGTATTGAGCGGCCACCCACCATACTTTACGAGGTCGCGGAATTGACGCAGCCGAGCCGTTCTGATTAGTTTGCAATGTTTTGAAATCAAAATTGCTTGTCCTACTTCTCCTCTTTTTATCCGGTTTTCCCCGAATCGGTCAGGCCGAAATTCAGAGAATCGAAACCGATCTGCTAATCGTCGGCGCCACGGAATCGGGTTGGGCCGCGGCGATTCAAGCAGCGCGGATGGGGGTGAAATCCATCACAATTGTTCACGATGGCGAATGGTATGGCGGGCAATACACGGAACAGGCGCTTGCTTGCGTGGACGAGAATAAAGGACCGGGAAAAGTCGGCTGGGGCGTGGATTGGCATCCGATGAAGCGCTCGTTTCATCGAAGTGGGTTGTTCAAAGAGTTGATGGATCGCATCGAAGCTCACAACACCACACAATACGGATCACCGATGCCGGGAAAACCGTGGCATGGACCCTCGACGTTTCGACCGGCGGAAGCCGAGGCCATTTTTCGTGAAATGATCCAGCCATTTGTCGATTCGGGGCAGGTCCAGGTTTTTTGGAATCATTACGCGGTTGCAGCTCAGGTAGAAGGTAATTTGCTGCGCGGTACGGACTTTGCCCCGCTCGGAAAAATCGAGTCCGACTTGTCAGTGAAGGCAACAATGACAATCGATGCGTCAGATTGGGGAGATATCATTCAGCTTTCTGGCGCGGCGTATGAATGCGGGGCGGACCCAAAATCACGCTACAACGAGCCGAGCGCCTCGGAGAAAGTTGTTCCAAATGAAATGAACCCGATCACCTGGGCAATCATTGTCGAGGAATCTCCGACCGGAGAGCCTACGCCAATTCCCGAACCTCCGAATTTTGACGATCGCAATTATCCGCGAGCCACTCCCTTCAGTCGGACCGCATTTTTCAATCTGAAATGGGATCAGAAAACCGGGCTGGGGGCGATTCCTCATTGGCCGGATGCCGGAAAGGCTTCCACCCGACAGCTCTCCGTTTTCACCGTTCGCCGGATTGTGGATGGCTTCGCAAGCAAAGATGGTAAGACCAGCATCCTACTGAATTACATGAACGGACAGGATTATCCCCTCACCCGCCTACCGAAGCGAGTCGCCGATGCACTGGAAGAGACTGAACTCGGTGCATCGACAAAAAACATCGTCGAAATGACTCGTGAACAACGTGAGATCATTTTTCAGGATGCGAAAAATCACTCTCGCGGAGTGCTCTATCATTTGCAGAATTTTGTTCACGAACAGGCCGAGGATAAAACGAATTCATTTCGCAACTTTCGTCTCAGTCGAGAATTTGGAACCGCCGATCACCTTCCACCAAAGCCTTACATTCGCGAATCACTACGCTTAAAAGCCGTGTATATGATGCGCGAGCAGGACGGACGAAATCGCGACGGCGAAACAAAAACCGCTGCGAAGGAGCGCTTTTCGCACGTGATGTATCCCGATGGTTTGTTCGCGTGGCAATTCCACTACGACTTTCACCGCACCGGCCGAACCTATCTCAAAAGCGAGGGTGAAAACGGTCCCTGGATCGATTGCGAGACACCGGGGCGTCACACCAAACACATCAGTGATCGCTGCGTTTTTCCGGCACGAAGCCTTGTTCCAATTGAGTTGGATGGGCTTATCGGATCACAGGGTAACGTGGGATACAGCAGCATCGTGAATGCGGCGATTCGGCTACATGATCAGCGGATTCACATCGGTCAGGCAAGCGGTGCCATGGCGGCAGTGAGCTTGGCAGAGGGCGTGAATCCGCGTGAGATTCCGTATGATCGCGGGCTTTTGGAAGCGGTTCGAGATGGCCTTTGCAGTGAAAAAATGGCGGGAGTTCCACTGCTCCTTTTCCCGTTTCGAGATCTCAAACCCGGAGGTTCGGGATTCGTCGCGGCAAATCGAATAGGTTCCAGCGGAATTCTGAAACCAATTCCAAGAGAGGTTGATTTCAAACCGCTTGATAAGCTTTACCTGCATGAATTTGGAAAGAGGTGGATCGGAAACAGTGATGACGAAGGGCTAGTTGGCTCTCCGATTAAGTTTTCGAATTCGCTTTCAGCTGAAATGATTTGGGGCGAGTTCACCGTTAAGGAGACGGTAAGGAAGTCCCCAACCGACGCGGATGGTGACGGCATTCCTGATTTCGATGACGCTCTGCTCTTTACACCGAATGAACCAATTGTTTGGAAAATTGAGAGACCTCCCCCAACGCCTCAAACGGATGGCATGCCAAATAATTTCGATCCCACCGGAGAAATTCGCTTCGATTTCGCTAGTTCAAAAACTCCCGCAGCAAAGGGCTTCACGCGTGATGTCGGCCACGTTTTCTCTGAAAAAACCGGACACGGTTGGACCCGCGACATTTCGAAAAACGCACGATCACGAAACGCTCTGCCCGAACCTGAGCGAGACGCCTTTCTGTTCACCAGAACCAAGGATACGTGGGAAACCGCTATCGAAAATGGCAGCTACTCAGTCACGGTTTGCATTGGTGATTCCGGCCACGAACAAGCGGGCCAAAACGTCACGGTCGAAGGTGAAATGCTGGTCGATAATATTTCGACAACTGCAGGAGAATTTCACGAAGCGACGGCGACTGTTGAAGTGAAGGATGGCCTGCTCACGATGGTGATCGGGAAATCCGGAAGCAACACAAACACTGCATTGTGTTGGCTGGTTATTTCGGCGAAGTGAGTTCTGTGTTACGATCCCAAATCTATGTCCGAATTTCAAATCCCCCAATCCGTCCGTGATTTCAATCCCGAAATTGGACTCGTTCTCGGTTCAGGGTTGGGCAGTTTCGCGGATCGCATCATGCCGATTGAAACCATTCCGTATTCTGAAATCGCGGGGCTTCCCGTCAGCAAAGTTCCTGGACACGAGGGAAAATTCATCTTTGGCGAGTTAAACGGAAAGCGCCTCGTCATAGCACAGGGCCGCGTCCACTTGTATGAAGGCTGGACGGTAAAAGAGATTTCGACAGGCATTCGGGTGATGCATGAAATGGGAATTCGGCAGCTGATTTTGACCAACGCGGCGGGAATCGTGAACGAGAATTTTTCGCCGGGTCAATGGATGCAAATCACCGACCACCTGAATTTCACCGGACAGTCTCCGCTTTTTGGCGGGGCCAATTTCATCGATCAAACCGAGGTGTATTCGAAATCGATGCGTAAGCAGTTTCGCGAAAAAGCAGCCGAACTCGAGATCGATTTGGCCACAGGGGTTTATGCCTGGATGCCCGGTCCACAATATGAGACTCCGGCCGAAATCCGGATGGTCAGGACGCTCGGTGCTGATGCCGTTGGGATGTCGACTGTTCCCGAAGCAATTCAAGCCCGCGCTCTTGACATTGAAGTTGCCGGATTTTCCTGCCTCACCAATTATGGCGCTGGTATGACGGATGATCTTTTAGATCACTCCGAAGTCATTGAAATGGGAGCAACCGCTGCGGGCCAACTTGTCGATTTACTGACTGCGACTTTGGGCAGCGGAACTTGACGTTGGCGCACCGCCGGTATCCCAGCGATCCAGTTTTGCGAGCCAAATTACTGGATTCGCCTCAAATGTTTTGATACAAGGTCGGCAGCAAAATTTAACCTCTCGACCATCGTAGTTCCGCGTGAATGGCCCGCCACCAGGGGTCCGCGGCTGTTCAATCACGATGCACTTCTCGTAGGTATACGGTTTTCCTGAAGACGTTTTTGCAACTGTTTGAGCCGATTCGTTCGGCTTGCTTCCACACGAACTCAGCATCAGCACGGTGAAGATAAAAAGCGTGAGACGAAAGATGTACATGTCGCACCTTCCCCAAAGTGGCCGCAGGTTCAAGGAACATTCTCACCTTCATTTCGGCAGCTGAATCCTTGAAGTCGCTCTCCAAACGTGGTTCAATTTCGTATGACTCCTGAAGAAAAAATAGTCGAAATGAGCCTCACTCTGCCCCCTGCCCCTCCACTCGGCGGCGTTTACAAACCAGTAATTATCAATGGGACGACTGCTTATTTTTCCGGTCACGGCCCGATGACGGACGATGGCAAAACCTACATGACAGGACGACTCGGTCACGATATGACGGTCGAAGAAGGTCAAGCAGCCGCGCGCCAAGTCGGACTCACCCTGCTCGCGAGCATGCGTGCCCAATTGGGAAATTTGAATCGCGTGAAGCAAATTGTGAAGTCACTCGCGTTTGTCAGCTCGACCGATGATTTTTATGATCATCCACAAGTTGTGAATGGTTACAGCGAACTTTTTGGTGAAGTCTTCGGTGCAGAAATTGGAATCGGAGCGCGCAGTGCCATTGGAACAAACACCCTGCCAGGAAATATTCCAGTCGAAATCGAAGTCATCGTCGAACTGATCGGCTAACCGATTTTCCGAAGCAATAGGGTTTGTTCATCGAACAGACCCTATTGCTTAGAAATGCTCTCACGAACGCATCCTATGATTCACCGAACCAACCCTAATGGATCGTGAAAAACGAAGAACCAGCCGAATGGAAAAAACTATGGCGAACGGCATTCATCACCGCAGCCGTCGTCTTTTTCCTCCTCGCGTGGCTGCTGCCTCTCGATCAGTTGTCGTTTTTCGTTTTGTTTATCAGCGGTTTCGTCCACACCTTTACCATCGCCATTTTTTTAATCCGACGCCTCAAAACTCCAACAAACGTTGATGTCTTTATGGTCAAATTTGGTCTGATCATTTTCGCCCTCATCACCTTTGCCACCTTCACCATAGCCGATCATGCAATACCCGAATAATCCTGAAACCATTCCGTCCCCAGCCCTTTTGATTTTCCCTGAACAGGTCGAACAGAACATCGCCCACATGGTCGACATTGTGGGCGGCAAACCCGAACGGTTGCGGCCTCATATCAAAACTCACAAACTCGGCGAGATCGTGAAAATGCAGCTCGCCCATGGGATTACGAAAACGAAATGCGCCACGATCGCAGAAATGGAAATGTGCGCCGAAGCAGACTCACCCGATGTGATGATGGCCTATCCGCCGATCGGCCCTAACATTGCCAGACTTTTGAAGCTAACGGAACTGTTCCCCTCCGTGAAATTTTCTGCCGTCTGTGATAGCGATGAAGCAGCGAAAGCCATTGCCGCTGAGTTTTCGACCGTAGGCAAATCGTTGCCGCTCTGCATCGATATCAATCCGGGGATGAACCGGACAGGAATCCTGCCCGGCCCTGAGGCGATTGAGTTGGTAAAACAAATTGTCGCCACGGAAGGAATCGAGTTTGCAGGGGTTCACGCCTACGATGGGCACATCCACGATGCTGAACTGGAAGTTCGCATAAGGCGTTTTGCGGAATCATTTGATCCTATTTTTGCTTTCATCGACGAA
>ERZ887942.2619-NODE-2619-length-11031-cov-8.180029_pt1 | contig 11031 bp, 10 predicted proteins | sample MGYA00521099_ERZ887942 | MGnify/ENA primary metagenome ERZ887942 (study PRJEB32303, sample SAMEA104408605) | aquatic metagenome | biome: Brackish water; feature: Pelagic; material: water | place: Baltic Sea | collected 2014-06-07T06:48:00 | depth 16,251 m ... | reverse complement strand
TGAGATTGCATCAAATTGGTCACTTTTCAGCCTTCAGGGGCAGATTCTAGTGTTCTGTAAAAGGTGTAATAGTGAAATCACTCAAGCATAGGGGGGAGTATGGGTTACAACTACCCTAAAGCTAAGGGAAGAGCTAGTAGCGGTCAATTTCTGGCTCTTCCACATAGCTTAATCACACACCCTAGATTCTTACAGTTGTCTTCCACGGCCATCCATATGTTTATTACTTTAGGTACTCAATACAATGGTCGAAACAATGGCGATTTGTGCGTTTCAATTTCTGTACTAAGGAAACAAGGTTGGAACTCAAACTCTAAAATTCGGAACGCTATGGACGAACTATTGAATGAAGGGTTTGTTATCAAGACGCGACAAGGTGGTGTTCTAGGTGCGTGTCATTTGTGGGCTCTCACGTTTCGAAAGATTGATGGCTGCGAGAAGATATTGGATGTTAAACCAACCAATTCACCGCTTAACTATTGGAAAGACCCTGCATTCAAACAAAAGCGAGATTACCCCAAGACCATCACAATGATGACAGCTCCCTTGCATCATGAAAATTAGAATTTCCTCACCGTTAGACGGTAGCCCCCTATACCGTCAGACGGTGCGACAACCCTGTTTTTTAACCCTCCCTATACCGTTAGACGGTGCGATAGAGACCAATTTTGCCTATTTCCCTATACCGTTAGACGGTAATCTTTATATATATTTACCATGTGTATACGCAGGAATAAGGTTCAGTCTTTCAAACAAATATCAGTTAAGCCCCTAACGTGTGTAAGAATTCAGTTTTATTACGAACGGCTGCTTTATACTCGAAGCGGTCATTCGTAATGTTAGAGAATTTGACCCTCGTTTGACGTAAATATGATGTTTTTATTCCGAATCACTGCTTCATACTCAATGCGATCATTTGCTTTTTTTCGTTTTTCAAATGGGGCCTGATCCTGTTGATTTGAAATAAATTTCGCGGAAGGACGCGTTGTTCAGATAAATGAAGCTGTCGAGTTTGAACATTCGGGTATATCTGTAATTGCGAAAGAGCCGTTTACAGTGGGCACTTTAGATATCAGCTACGTCTGCGAATGTAAACCTTAAGCGCTTATTGAGTTAATCCGATATATACGCCGGGTAAAAAGCGATCTAAACGACTGCCCCACTTATCATCTAAATCGGCTGTAGGCTTAGCAGCTACTATCTCTTCAAAGGATAATCCTTGCTCCACGAGTAGCGCGATTCGAGATTTGACCTCTAAGGTTAAATCTAGCAATTCTTGTACTTCGTTACGCGATGACACCACCCCATGTCCTGGGACAATTTTAGTTTCTGGGCCTGCAATTTCCAGTGCAAGCTCTAGACCAGCAATCGTACCAGCTAAGGTTCCGCCGTTGCCGACATCTATATTAGGGTAGCCTGTTGTACGAAAAACATCGCCTAAATGCAATACGTCTGATTTTGTAAAGAACACATAAATATCGCCATCAGTATGCGCAGGCGGTGATGGAATAATTCGAACTTCCTCATCATTAAAATAAAGCTTTACCGGATCAACAAAGGTCATTATTGGCCAAGCCGCTTTAGGTGAGGGTTGGTTGCCACGAATCCCTTGCATCATTCGTGTACGCACGTTCTCGTGCGCTAGAATTTCAGCACCGTGTTCTGCCAAATGCAAATTGCCGCCAACGTGATCATCGTGAACGTGAGTGTTTATCAAGAACTGGATATCAGCATTGGACACAGTGCGAATAGCGGCAAAGATTTTTTCAGATAGCGGCGCAAATTGATCATCTACCATAATGATTCCATCGTCACCTATTGAAAGCCCAATATTTCCTCCTTCGCCACTGAGATAGTAAAAACTTCCAGCAACGTGATGGATCTCGACATCTACAGTTTCAAATGGTGCTCGTTCACGCTCTGGCAAATTAAACACAGCTTGATAAGACTCATAAGATCGCTCTTGAGTCATTCCGACCCGAGCACACATAGTTGTTACGATTAAAGCCAATAGTAGTAAAACTTGTCTATTTTTTGTCATTGCGTGGTTTCTCAATTTGGTTATTTATGCGGTGAAGTTGGGTCTTTGTAATTAATCAATTTATCAAATTTTATATCAGCAACATGTAGTTATTGATCACAACTAAATTCTGATAATTCGTAATTCGGTAAGTGTACCCACTCAATTATTTCGCTAAACGGTTCGGCAAGGTATTCGGTATCTTCTACAGTGAATTCGATGGTGACTTTTGTTCCGTCGTCACTCAAGGTATATTTTTCAACAACATGTTTGTTTGTACCTGAAGGTACACCTTCATTTTTACCTCGTATGGGTGCCCGATGATCTTCGAATAAGACCGTATCTACAACCAAAGTGTTATCTTCCCATAATCCGATAGAATGACCCTGATTTGTTCGGGTACCACTTTCTGGATGTCCCCGACCGTCCATATAGACGACTCTTTCATTATTCAAAAATTCACTTCTAATATAAATAATATCATCACCCAATTCGATCTCATTCAAATATGGCATTGCCATTATCATCGGAGTTGGAGTACCGATACACTTGCCAGCAGGTCTGTCTTCAGGGCTGAAAGCTTCACGAGAGGTGATGGCCTTGGGTGTTAATCTGATATTTTCCCAGGTGGGTAAGAAACTTCCGGAGTCGCCGTTGGGTAGCTCCCAGATGCCAGCTAAACTACTTACTCCCACAGCTGATTGCGCGATAGTGTCGTTGTCGGCATTTTCAAAGTGTGATCTAGGGCTCAATACCGATCCATCGTCTTTAGTAATCGAGGTCAGTAATGCTCGTCTTTCTTGATCATTTTTACCTGGGTTTCCATGAACAATCACCGTTTCCCCAACTGTAATTGAGTTTGATGACCAACCGCTGCGCAAAAGAATGGGGATGGCGTCGGTTTCGAATAACCAGTTACCGCCACTCGCTAAGTCAACAGTTATGTAAACGTGCGGATTTCTCCATTCAACTTTAGAGACCGTACCTTCATATTTTGAAATAGTATTGGAGTCAAACCCTGAACGGCTATGATGTGCTTGTGCACTAGAGATAAATAGCTCACTAAAAACTATGATTGTTGTGAGCCCCAGAAACGCCAGCTTGCAAACTACATACGGACGTTTACTCGTGGCAGTGAAATTCGTTATATTTAATTTCATAATTCGTTGTGTTCTAATTCGAATTTGTATCAGTGACAGTAGGAAGTATAAACACCTTATTCTTTAAATTCACGGAGTATCAATTAGGCCGATTTCCGTTTAATAGCTAGTAAAAATACGCACAATCGGGCTAGTTCTATTTGCTTGAAGCAAACATCAAATGTCTCTTGATTTGAAAATTGCTATCTATAGTGATAAGCCGTATTTCTGTATGTCCGCTTTGGGCAAATAGCAGCCATTTAATATGAAAGGCTCGGCATTTTTTGGGGTATAAGAGATGAAAAAAATAAACCTCGGGCAGACCATTGGTATTCTGGCAAATATGGGAGTGATCGCGGGTATCGTGTTTCTTGGGTTAGAGCTTCGGCAGAATAATTTGTTTATAGAGGAAGAGGCCCGAAATAGCCTATTTCAGAATCGGTTGGACGGTGCCGTGCTTAGATCGATGGACTCTGAAGGTGCACGAATATGGTATTGGCAAGAATCAGATGAGCCATTAAGTGAATTGGATATGAGACGCAGAGCCGACTATATGCATACCAGTTTTTTACGATGGCAGCACGATTATCAGAGCGTACAGCGGGGCACACTTGATCGTGAGGCGTTGGCAATTACGGGTATTATTAGGAGTTGGCATTCTACCCCTGGAATAGATGAAGTATGGGAACGGCGAAAAGCAGCTTACGCTCCAGATTTCGTCGAATGGATGGAAGAAACTATAATAAGCAATTAGTGAATGACGGCTTTGGGCAATTAGCGGTCATTTAACCAGACGGGTTTTGCTACGTTAGGAGTCTATGAATATGAAAAATAAACTTTCTGATATCGCAAGTATCGCCGAGATTATTGGGGCAATCGCAATAGTCATATCTTTGATATTTGTAGGGGTGCAATTAGAAGGAAATACTCAAGCGACACGATCTGCATCAGCAATTGCTGCAAGCACCGCTACAAGTCAGTGGTACGTAGCACTTGCCAGCAGCGAGCGAAATAGTATTTTGTTTCGTGACTTTATAACGGATCCAGACTCACTGACCACAGAGGAAAGATATCAGGCAATAATGAATTTACATGGAGCGATTATCATTTGGCAAAATAACTTTTATTTGGGCCAAGAAGGAACTCTTGATCCTAGAATCAAAGATTCTGTTACAGAAACCATTGCAATAATAAAAGATAGGCCGGGATGGCAAATGTATTGGGAACAGCGACGTTCCGTTTTTTTCCCTGAGTTTCAAAGTTACGTAGACGAACTTATGCTTAGTGATAAACATCAAAGTGCAGGTACGATCTACGATGAATAAAGGAACCAACTGAATGACTGCTATGGGCAATTAGCAGTCATTGGTAACTTTTGGATGATTCACTTAAAACTTAAAATTTATAGCGCTCCTTTTAAAACGAAGTAAGTATGACAAGGAGGCACCCACCCGTATTCGAATAGAAACCGTATTTGCCCCCCACCCCTCATTTAAATACCCCCCTGATGCCTGAAATGAGGCCATTTAGGGCTTATCTCAGAGATAACTCTCCCAACTAGGGCTACCCTACCAGTAAGACAGTAGAGTTCTGAAAAAGGGGCAAATTGATAACATACTGCGAGTATCTTGTAGGTAATACGTAGGGTTACCCTTGACTGAACCTTGACCAATTATCGCGCTTATTGACTACGAAAAAACCTTACCCAATCCTTACCTGATCCTCAACTGCTTAAAGTGAGGTTTTATGAGGTTTTGAATGTCAGGTTTTATCAGGTTTAGCCTTGAATGATCCTTGATTGCTAGATGTAAGGTTTTGATAGGTTGAACCTTAGGAACTCAATGTTGAGTTTTGTCGAGTTGAACCCTATGTGATCCTTAGTTATTCAATCCCCTAGTGACATCAGATAAACCTTGCCTGATCCTTGTTAGGACACCAAATTCACCCAAATGGGTGAAAACATGCCAAAACACGGGTATTACTATCCTCTTTTCCTATTGTCGTGTGCTAATCGCTGCTTACCTAAGCCATCTTTAGCTATTTCGTTCCAAAAACCATAGTTCTTATTCAAATCCCTATTATTAGGCTCTCAAATGGCTGGAACAAAGATGGGTAACTGCACTGGCATAAAGGAGGCTCAGGGGGGGGTACCCCACCTCTAAGGTGTTATGTATTAGGTCTAGCCCTCTAAAAATGTCAACAAATGTGAACATCTGAGGTTGAGTTTTGCTAAGTTCTGATGCTCTGCCTAACGTGTCCGAGAATGACAAGTTTTGACAGGTTCTAATTCCTATCGTTTCTATCCCTAACGTGTGTAAAAACTAGTTACGTTGAATGACTGCTTCTTGCCCATAGCGGTCATTCGGATAGCGAGCACACTTTGAATACTAATCGCTAATTCATCTCTTTGGTTTTATTCGGCGCCACGCTACGGCTACGGACGTGATAGAAAAGAGTAATCCTAAGCTACACAGCAAAATCACCACAATATCCCATACTGGTCGATTATTAAGCAGTACTGGAAAATCCAAGCTGTGAAGTCCATTAAAAACCCACCGCTGAATGCGATCTCGCGATGTTCTTCGATCAACAATTTGGCCTGTAGCCATATCGATATGAAACCACGTAGATTCCGGATCTTCGAACTTAACCCGTAACACTGGTAGCGGCCGATGCATGGATCGGCGCGTATAATAATAAGTATCGTATTCAGGCAGTATTTGAGTGTCTTGAATTTTACTTCCAGAAATCAAACGAGGAAGATTGTTCATTACCTGTTGGTTTAGATAGTCAGGGCTAGTTAAGGACAAACTTGTGCGAACAATATCTGGAGCATCGTGTAACGCAATGTATGACGTCCCATCAAGCCATAGCCAGTCAATTTGTTTAACTCTCTGATTCTCGTTTTGTTCAAGTAAACGCCTAAGCTCAGCAGCTTTTGAATATGTAGTGTTTGAGTTAGAGCCATTATTATTGGCCTGATATTCATATAGTTGTTGCGCATAACTTGTTTTCGAATCAAATAAACCCCACGGTCCCATGGACATTAGACCACTAAACATAAAAGTAGTTAGAAACAGTAGGATTACCAACCCAAGTATATGATGGTACTTAGCCATTCCTTGATACGGTGAAACCCCTTTACCAGTGTAAGAGGGTTTTATTCTCAGTCGATTTATTCCGATTATGGCTCCTGTAAGAATGGAAAATAAGCCGACCAACGACAAAGTAATGATTACATTCACCCAAGCATTTGCATTTTTGCGCAGCTGAAGAGGGTATATCCAATGCAAAATCGAGCCAAGCCAGTTCCACACGCGCTCACTACGGTTAGTGTCTAGCATCACCTGGCCAGTACGTGATGAAACGTAAAAATGCGTTCCTGCGACATCACCTATCGAAATTAAGTGTAATGGTCGATGAGCATTTAGGCCGCTAGATATTGTCCATTGATCCATATCAATAGTTTCTTGGAAGAGGACGTTATCCGGTTCACGGCTGTACAGATTACGATAGAACGAGCGCGCGGAACTCTCTGCCAGTTGAGGCGATAGCCCTTCAACTTCCATACCAGAGGCCGTATAAAATGCTCGCCATGGCAGGCCGTTCTGTTTGACTAGATATGCAGGCTCTGACCCGATACTTGTCAGCGTAAATTGGTCACCAACCGATAATGTTTGACTGCTTCCAAGCAACTCTTCCGGGGAAACTATCACCTGTTTCGAATTAATTACATTCGAGCCAGCATAACGTTCGCTAGCCGTAAGTTCAGGGTAAGGGACATACATCATTACGATGCCGCTGAAAAACCACATGACAAAAAAAAGACAAATTGAAACTCCCACCCATCGATGGGAAAAGTATAAGGCGGTTTTCAATTTCATTGAATTTTGTCGGTCACTCTGTCCCCGTGCCCAAAACAACTCCCCCAGTATTTAACGAAAAACAGTAGGGCGTGGCGATCACCTGTTTTTACTGAGAAGGCTTAATCAGAAATTATAGTCAGCGGTGATACTAAAGGTACGAGGCTTACCTACCAACCATGTCGAAGAATAGTATGCAGCTGATGCGTAAAGTTCGTCAAATACATTATCAGCTCTAAATGTTATCCCCAGCTTCTCGCTAAAATTCCATCTTGCAGATGCATCTATCACTGTATATGACGGTATTGGAATTTGTGGATGAGCACGTTCACCAACATATCGAGCATCTGCTATGACCTGAAGGTTGCTTAATGCTGACCACGCTATTCCGAGGTTACCCGTCGCTTCTGGAACATAATTTGGAGTATCGCCTGTATCCGTTTCAGCGTTTAATAAACTGGTATTACCGTACATTCGCAGGTTGGGGCTTGCTTCAAAGCTGAAGCCGAATTCCACACCCTGAGAAGTCTGCTCGGGGATGGTTATAACGTCATTAGGATCGGAAGAGTCCGGATCATCCTCAATGAGGTTATTTTTAACAATATCGAATAGCGCCAGATTCCATTGCAATCGTCCGTCCATTACTTGTTGTTTTATTCCTACCTCTATCTGCTCGCTTTTAATCAAATCAGAGTCTCGATTTGAGGCATTCGCATTAACGACACTGCCAGTAGGGTGTGTCGCACCCGTCGCGTACTGCGCGTAAAGTGCCGTATTATCATTTACATCAAAAACTAAGCCCAATCTTCCAGTAACTGCATCAACTGATTGGTCAATCAACGCACGGCCTAGTCTATTGTAGAAGGTATCAATATTCTCGTAGCGGAGACCACCAACAATAGCCAATTGATCTGATATTTTAAGTTGGCTCTCCGCAAATATCGCGGACTGATCCACATCGGATAAATCGTCTAAAGTTGCCGTTGCTGATGTTAAGTCAGATAGAGAACCTGGAACAAAATTCGCCGAATCTACTGTGTCAAAATCTGCCCCGAAATCCACACGATTGGGGTTTCCAGGCCCAAAGTTGCTTGGGCGTACAAATGATATGTCGTTAAATTCAAATCCAAATGAAGTTTTTAATCCAGCATTCCCAAGGGAGCTATCCAGCACGAAATTTGCTCGTAATCCGTTATGGTCCATATCATGTCCTAGCTCCAATGGATCAAACCGATCAACTAGTCCTGTCTGGGGATCGAAGCTATAGAACTCTGAGTTTTTCCAATACCGCTCTGTTTCCAAATGATAGGCTTCTACCTGTAATGAGAGGGAATCAGATATCGTCCAGTCGGCCTTCAAGCGGGCTGCTGTATCCTCATAACGCAATTCTGAATCACCAACATTAAAATTCTTGTCCAGCAACTGTTCTACAAATTCTCCATTCACAACTGGAACGCCAAAATAGTCCATTGGGGACTGATCTCCATAATCATATCGAGCAGTCAGTGAAAGGTCCTCGTTTATATCCCACTTCAATGCTACTGAAAGCATTTCAGTGCTGCTCTCACTATTATCTACCCAGTTATCAGATCGACTATTACTGTAATTCAATCGGTATGCCACTGTATCCGTCAGTCCGCCAGTAAGATCTAAACCAATAAAGCGTGTATTGTTCTCGCCCAAGCTAAGGCGGACTTGTCCGCTTCGCTCTTGCTCCGGAATTTTAGGAATGATATTAATTGCCCCTCCTATTCCGCCCTCACCGTAGATCACGGACGACGGGCCTTTTAATATCTCGATGCGTTCGACTCCCCAAGTGTCAAATGGGAAGGTAATAGTGCCGGCGGTTGTAAAATAATTCGTACCATCAAATAATTTTGTTACAGCGTTTTGGCCACGAAAGCCACGTGCCGCCAGGCTTTGTCCTCCATTTCCTGGATTGGCTTCATTTGTAAACCCTGCGCTGCGTGTCACTGCTTCAAGCACGCTAGTGTCAACTCGGCCACGGATACTGTCTCCGTTTATGATTTCCAGAGTAGCAGGCGTTTCCATCACCGAAAGATCTAACCGGCTTCCGGTAGAGCTTACAGAACTCAAATCGTGACCATAAACAGATATTTCTTCAATGTTAGGGGCATCAGATTGAGCGCTGACACTTTGTGCACTTACTAGAGAAATTAACGAAAGCGAAATAGCATGGAAAAGTAGCTTAGTAATATTCATACATAAAACCGTGTGGGTATATTGAATGAGAGCCTAGAAAGGCGATGGCGGATTATGAAACCATCTCTAAAGTTAGATCAACTCAATATCGTTAACCAGTAACGGTTTCAAAACGTTTATGAATTGTTAACATCGAATCTTTAGGGTTTCGATTCTTCGGTACCTTTGGGTGTGTAGCTTATTCGAACTGGCGCATTAATCACGGGATGTGGGTTCCATTGTTGCCAAAGTATTTATTGTGCTTTTGCAACGCATCCGACAAACTTGTGGTTGTTTTCTACCATAACGGATTTAAATATGAGACCTTTAGTTTGCCTGCTATCGCTAACATTTCTTGTGTCATGTGCTCAGACCCCTACAGCAGTCAATGGCTGGATAGACATACCGCTGTCTGAAAACACGTATGCTCAAAGTTCCACTGACTATAAAAGTGGTACCTATGAAATTCCCGTAGCTAGTGGTGAAGCTTTAGAATACAAGCTTAATATTATGGAAGGGGACTCTGTGAGCTACGAGTGGACGGTTGAGATGCAGGATTCGGAGCTACTCGAAGTTGAATTCCATGGACATACTGATCGAGTTGGCGAAGAGCCTGGGTTGCTTATGTTTTATTCGATCCATAAAGATGGACGAGAAAGTGGAACACTCACTGCGCCCTTCAGTGGAATCCACGGTTGGTATTTAAATAATACCAGCGAAGAAGATGTTGTCGTTGTTCTCAACGTGGCGGGTTTCTATACCGAAGTTGATTAGCTAATACATTTCCCCCTGTAATTGGAGATAAATCTAATCAGTTTAGATCAACGAATATCCGCTTTGAGTATGAATCCGACATGACTGCTAAGTGCCCAAAGCAGTCATTCTTAGTATACAGAATAAGCCGCTTCAGGCATTGATATGTCATTGAGCTAGGCACTAAACTCAGTTAGGATTATTTGGATCCCAGTAATCTATAACTACAGTATTTTAGCTATTCAAACCAGAGGTACTTTAATGAATCGTCAATTTTTGATTGTAGCCTTGTTTCTGGGCGCAACCTCATCGTTTGCGCAGGATTTAAACGTCGATCTGCTAACGCCTTTCAATACTATTGTCGAAGAGGCCCTATTTGAAGGTAAGCAGGCTGTAAAGGTTCAAGAACCGATTGAGCTTTTGAGGACAAATGAGGACAACCTGGCGATTTTGAGCGATATTGAGTTTCACAATGGAGAAATTGAGATCTGGCTGGCTGGGACTCTAAATGCAGAAGCCGCCGAAAGTGCGAGAGGATTTACCGGAGTCGCGTTTCGTATAGCAGATGACCCTACCGAGTATGAAGCCATCTATGTTCGTCCCACAAACGGGCGGGCAGACGATCAGCAACGGCGAAATCATTCAATACAATATATATCTCACCCCGAATATACCTGGAATAAACTAAGAAACGAAACGCCATCGAAGTACGAATCTTATGCTGATATAAGCCCTGGTGAATGGATCAAATATCGCTTGGTTGTTGAAGGTGAACGCGCAGAGCTATATCTGAATGACGCCGAGCAGCCGAATCTAATTGTTAAGGATCTCAAGTTAGGTGATAGATCTGGCCGCATTGGATTGTGGATTGACTCTGGCACCACCGCCTACTTTTCTGACATAAAAGTTAGCGACTAAGGAATTCCCACCTATTCGCGAATATCAAGTAGGTAGGGATCCACGCTTGCTACTCATAATAAGCCCTTATTTTACGAATGACCGCTTTGAGTTGCGATTTCAACCGGTCGACGCAACAGTTTACTCTCTTATCAAA
>ERZ887942.2613-NODE-2613-length-11056-cov-8.871830_pt1 | contig 11056 bp, 3 predicted proteins | sample MGYA00521099_ERZ887942 | MGnify/ENA primary metagenome ERZ887942 (study PRJEB32303, sample SAMEA104408605) | aquatic metagenome | biome: Brackish water; feature: Pelagic; material: water | place: Baltic Sea | collected 2014-06-07T06:48:00 | depth 16,251 m ... | reverse complement strand
CCGAAGGAGAATCGATGGGGACGGAGTAGCCGTACCGGTTACGGAGGCGAGAGCCATCCGGTAGATGCGGCAAGTAGCTCGACGCCGGAAGGGGATGCAGGGAGGGCGGGGAGAGTAGATGGTCATAGGGAAAGTTCGCGAAAACCGCACGCTGGCGGTTCTGCGGAACGTAGCGGGAGAGGTTATGTACGGCGGCAAAAAGGTGGGGATGCCGCAGATAGAAGTAGGAGGCGGGAACCTGTTCGATCCAGAAGTATCGAACCGTGAGAAAGCGGCAAATACGGACAGACCACCGGGTGAGGGCCATAGCAGCGCGTGAATCCCGGACAGAAGAGTCGCGGTTCAGGGACAGCATGGTACAGGGAGGGGATGCTTGTATCATCAGCTGATGCCATCGGGAGCGGGGCACATAGCGTGAGAGGGTGTCCGCAAAAGCAGAGGGTTCGCCACCAAGCCGATACCGTAGAACAGGTATGGTAGGAAAATGTCGCCGGAGAGAACGGACCACGTGGAGGTCATAATCCACGGCGAGAAGCACGTCATAGCAGCCAGACTTCAGAAGGCCTTCAATAGTACCACCGAAGCCACCAGCAAAGAGCACAACACAGGGGATGCGGCAGGGGGCAACGGGAGGGCAACGAGAGAGGGAAAGGTTGCGGTAGGGCCGAAAGAAATGCGTAGACGGCTGAGAAGCAGGAGAGGAAAGACACGGTGATGGGCCAAGGGGTAGGCCAGAGGTGTAGGCAGTGACAGATTTGTGTAGGAAGGAGATCTTGGTGGAGCGGCGATGGTGTCGCCGTCCCGAAGTGTTGAGAAGGTGTGAACCTAACGGATCGAACTTGCGGATGAGCGCAAGCTCGAGGGCTCGCCGATCAACGTGTGGAGGGAAGGACATGGGGAGATAACAGACCCAAGAGGGATCAGTCATAGCCATGACGCAGTGCACGCGTTGAGATTGTCGAGAGGGAGAACGGAGGGCAAGAACATGCTGGTGTTCCCTGCCAGGAGTCGACGTCTCACCAATGTAGACGTAGTGGTTGCGAGGGGAGAAGATCAGGTACACATAGTTGCCAAAGCTGTACCGAGACGTGTCCATAGAGAGAGACCCCGAGTGTTCGGCTGCAAGTGTCAGGGCAGTCCGAATCACACGGGCAGTAGAGGTATGACGGGGGGCAACGCCAGAGAGGCAGATGAGCATACCAACGACGGCAAGGAGCCGTCGCCATGGCATAGAGACGGAATGGGTGCCAACGCCATCCGCATCATGCCGCATGACGATAGCACGCAGCACATGAAACCATGCATAAACATGGCGGGGTTCAAGGGGAACCACACGTGGGGGAACGCAGGGGGACAGGAGTACAAGGGGAAAGCACCGTTCCTCAGAGGAGAGGACTCCGAAACAGTCCGATGTTAGAGCACAGGCTTCAGAGAAGCAAATGCTGGTACACCGGAGTCGTTCCAGAAAAGATCGCTGGGCAGGGGAGTCGCATCGGTGGCGCTTAGGAAAGCGGTGATGCGATTCCAGGAGGGAGCGATCAACAGCGGTGCCCCCTGTACGTCAAGTACCGGCATTCCCCGTTCCCAGTGCTGGGGCGGGGGTCGAAAGAGGTAAAGAAGCAGTCGTTGTAGGAGGAGGAGGTCTAAGGGAGGCGGGTGCAGGAGCGGAACCAGAAGGATCAGCAGCTGCAACAACTGCAGCAGGAGCAGGAGAGGGGTTGTTTCGGGCAGCAGAGGAAGCAGTGGCGACGGAGGGGTTAGTTGAGCGAGAAGGGCCAACAGCTGTGGGTCGCACGGGCTGTTGGTTAGGCCCGGTAAGCACAGTGCCACCACTGGGCATGAAAAAATCAAGGACGGACGTCGAGACGGGTCGGCCAGTAGCGGAGACTTGGGAAACATCCAAAGCATCTGCGGCCGATGCACCAGACGGATCAGGTCCAGACAGAGTCACTGCAGTAGCAGTAGGGGTTTCACGCAGTCCGCGTTCTTTGCGTTGCCGTTTAGGGAGGGGGGGTTCAAGGGGTTCACCAGGCTGAGCAGAGAAACCAACATCTTTCTCAAGAGCTCGAACAAGACTTCGACCGCCAGCAGCCTTCTCAGATCGAGATCGAGATTGGCTAGCAGCGACGGAGGAAGCAGACGAGTCAACGCGAATACTAGAGGGGGCAGGGGCCAGCGCACCGGGTCGAAACTCGGTGGGGTTGCCCGAAGTAGACGAGGATGAGAAAGAGTCAGAATCGTGGTCATAGCCAGAGGCAGAGCTGGAGGCATAGCCAGAGCCAGAGCCAGAGGCAGAGTCAAAGGTGAAGCCAGAAGGGCCAGAGGCGGAGCTAGAGCGAGAGCCAGAGCGAGAGCCTGAGGCAGAACCAGAACGGGAGGCAGAGCGAGAACAAGAACGAGAACGAGGACCAGAGGAGGAAGCAGCAGATGCCGTAGAGCAAGGAGAAGACGGGGTGTTGAAACTGACCCGCCGTAGGCCAGCAGAGTCAGACTCACCAGCCTTGTCACCAAGCGTCTGAGCTTCGCACCGCAGTTGGTCCCAGAGTCCGGGGCGTTTGTCGAACATGTAGTGCGCACACGTAGCTGCAGAATCCCGCATTACCGTTTCAGGGATATTCCTGGCGAAACCCGCGCCAGCCGAAGGAAGGTCTTCAAGGGTGAAACCAGACCTTTCCATGGCAGCACGGTTCGTCTTCAAGAAATCCTTGAGTTTGGAACGGGAGATGTCGCCATTTCTTCGTGAGAAGAAATGACGGATGCAGAGGGTGACATCATGTTCAGTGTAGTGTTCATCAACACCGAAGGACTCAAAGTCATGGGCAGGAGAGGCCTGCCGAGACGAGGCAGCAGAAGAAGCGCCAGAACGGAGCCCAAAATCATTCGCAGTATCACGCAGCTCGGTAGAGATGTCGAGAGTGCCCATGGAGGAGAAATCAACAGTAGAGGACAGGCCACCAGCACGCTCCTGGCGAGAGGAGGGTTGTACAGGTGTCTCGGATCGACCTTCAAAGGGTCGAGCCTTCAAAGCATGGTCTCTCTGTGATTGCAGGGATTGGAGCACCCGTGCAAATTCGATATTGCACTCAGCAGCAGCCATCCTGGCTTCTTCCATCGTCATCAGTCGAGACAATAACATCTTCGCGATGTTCCGCACAGTGTCCTTGGCAGCAGGGCCAGGAGAAACGCGAGTAACGGGAGTAACGGAGGAAGCGGAGGAGCCATTTGAGCCAGATAAAGCGAGAACAGCACCGGCCGAAGCGGGTGCGGGGGTAAGATTACCAGAGGGAGCAGTAGCAGCATGGGTGGTGGTGCCGGTACCGCTAGTAGCCTTTGGGGTGAGGGCGTTCCGGACCAGCTCGAGAAGAGGGTCAGAACGGGAAGCAGAGGGAGCGGGGGGAGGGGTCACGGGTGGTCGCAAAACCGCCGCAGTAGCACCAGAAATCCCAAAGGCAGAAAGAATACCAGGAAGATTGGTGGAGTTGATGCCAGAGGGATTATTCTGCGCTGCGAGGAGTGAGAGCACGGCCATGACCTGGTCGGCACTATTGCCAGTCGCAGTTGCCGTGGAAGAAGGAACGGACCAGCCTTGCGCAACAGCATGAGGCTCATGTTCCTTCAGGAAGGCAACTAACTTAGCACGACTGACAGGGTTGTGGAAAGTCTTCAAAAGGGCTTGGGCTATGAAGCCCTCACCAACGCGATTTTCCACTTCAATGGTAAGAGACGTGGCCTTCGCAAGGTCATTAGGAGAAACGCCGATACTATCTGTTTTGAAAACAGTGGTACGACGTGATCCAGCGCGTCGATCACTCTCACGAGTACGACCGCCGCCGGCAGTTTTCTTCCTTTTGGCATTGCCACGACCGCCGCTCTTGCCTTTGGGCGACTTACTAGGAGAACCAGAGGTCGACATGAACCAGTAATTGCGACGACTAACTCTTAAAGAGATGCCGCCGTTGTACAATGAATGTATGTGTATTGGTTTGAGGTGTAAGTTAAGAGTCACGGACGCGTTTCAGCCTTACGGCTTCATCAGCGTGACCTTACAAATGGAGCAACGGACAAAAACAGCAGCGCAAGGGTATAAATATAATTTTCTAAACTAAAAATCTAGTTTAGAAAAACCCAACCACAAAACAGTGGGAGAAACCAAAGGAGGCGTCAACCAAAGAAGTGGGGCGTGAGGAGAGGTCCGTGCTGCGGGGACGCTTGTACGGCCAGCTGGCATGGCACGGAGACAAGACGGCCCTAGCTCTGGCGGTGGTGGGCGGAGAAATAGGAGCGGCAGGCAGCCATAACGGCGGTAGCCACAGGGATGGCATCACACCAGACGGTGGAGCCGGTTCGTCGGTGTTTGGTGCGCATTGCACGGCGGATGACGCTCATCGGGAAACCGAGGAGAGCGAGCTCAACACACTGAAGGAAGATCGCTCGCAGGAGTTGGGGTACGTCAGAGGAGATAGCATCTATCTCGGTGAACTTACCCATAACAGTTGCGTAGCGAAGACGGCTGGGCTGTTGCCCATAGGAGGTAAAGTGTTGGAGAGCGCGGAGGCGTCGACGACTGGTGGACAAAAGTGGGAGAGCATTCTTGACCACGTATGCAACGGTGCAGTACGGGCTGAAAGTGTAGTAGCCCTGCATGAAATGAAAGGAACCACCACGTTCCTCATCATCAAGCGAGCAAGGTCGCACGTAGCAATCGGAGCGGTATGCATCAATGAAAGCACTCGCAACCGCGGCCCCAGAAGGGGAGCATTTGGAGTAGCATACCACGGCACGGCAGTCATCAGCATATCGTTTGAGCACAACGAAAGCCAAAGGGGAGTCGTCATCAGCAAGAAGAGGGAAACCACAGGCGGACGCAAAATACGAACGACCAGCAGGAGTCATGTTGGACGAGCATATAGCCCCAGAGCATGAGAAACGCTGTAGGTCGAATAAAGACGAGAGCCATTGATGCTCGCAGAAGATACAAAAGGTCTTACTGAGAGGATCTGACAGGGAGCCACCTTGGGGAACCCCAAGCTGGAGCTGAAAGAACACGTCGCAGAAGAGAAAGAAAGTATCGAAGCAGTAGTGGCTGCAGATGTCCGTAAGGATTGCAAAGGATACCGTGTGGATTCCTTCGCCTTGATAGGAAACACCGATGCGGTGACCAGAGGGGTCACGGAGGTTGATCGTGACGAAACGACGCGTAGTGGAGCGAAGGTTGTAAACCGACGAAATTGATGAGGCCTGGTCGAGGAGCCAAGCCACAGCGCGCATCACCGTGGCGCAAGGCAGCTTGTCAAACATCGACGAGACATCACCAGCGTACGCATCAATGCCAACATCGAACGGCGAGATACGGTCATGCAAGATGAGTTCATCAACTGCACGGTTCACATCACGCGAAATCAGTCGTGGTGCATCAAAGGTGGTAGACACGTTAGCATCCCACGAGCGATTGAGCACGACGGTGAGCAGGCACACGCGGAGGGCAAGGGCAGCTCGGTGGTACACTTTCTTCAGGCAGTGGCGAAAGGCTGAGAGAACCGGACGGTTCTTCAGGTTGCTTTTGTCTTTGCCAAAGATGAAAGGTACGTGCCCAGGGGGGGATCGAGGCTCGAAAGGGCCAAGGCAGTCCCAGCCCCCGGATGCGTATGCAGAGCGATGATGGGCAAGCAGAGAAACTGCGTTGTGAGGGGAACGCTTGTAGTCGGGATTCGTCCAGAAGGCATCGCGGAGAGTGTGCCAAAAGAGAAAGGGGCAGACGACACAGCCAAGGCCGGGGTTCTTATCCAGGTACGAAACAACGGCAGTACCGTTGGTCGCCGCAACGAACGCATTCACGTCAGCAGCGGGTACCAGAGGGGAATCAAAGCTGGATTCGCCACGGGAGATAGAGGTGCACAGGGAAGCACATCGGCTAGTAAACCGAAACCCAAGGCGCTGGCAGAGTTGTGCAACAGGTACAAAGTCATCAGGGATGGAGACGGACGCAGCAGGCGCCGAGACCAAAGAGGGGAACAAGTGCAGAGGAAAGCGGCGAATACTGCAAGAGAAACGCCGCACGTCGAGGAGGAAAGTGCGCAGCGCAACCGTGAGGGAGCGAGCTACTTGTTGTGACGGGGGGTGAAACACATCACGTAGGTTCGAGTTCAGTATCGATGCATGGTCACCATGGCAGCGATCAAAACGGGAGTGTACATGACGTCCGTTGGAGGGCACAGGGGCATACGAGTCAGGGGAGTCAAGGATGCCAAAGGTAGCAGCAAGGTACGAACAGGTGCAAGGCCAGGGGAAACCAGGGTCCCAGGAGTCACAGTATTTGCGGAAATTACAGACCTTGTCACCAACAGAGGGAGTGCGAGTGAAGGAAACTGTCATAGACCGCAGAACAAACTGTTTGATCACATCTGGGATATCCAAAGGCTGTACCAGGGCGAAACAGAGCTGTTGTACCGATTCACGGGAAACACCAAAGGCTGCAAGCAACGACATACGGAAACGGGGCCGTGGGGGAACGGAATAGATCCGTTTGCACAGCACGGTAAGTTTCCGACGAACGGTAGCAACGAAAGTTGGAGGGGCGTCGACGGAGTCCAAGGCCTCATATAACTTGTAGAAATCCCAGTAGCGGAGCGCGCGGATGGAAGAAGGAATCTTGCGTTTGGCGCTCACGGTAAGGGATTTGATGGCACGGAAGAGGTTGATGACCTGGGCGCTGACCGGTGAGGAGCACCGCAGGCCAAGGACGAGGAGAAAATTGACGTGTCCCGAGCGTAAGGCATGAAGAGCGTGGGTCAAACCAGTACGCCGCAGGACAGGGCCAAAGAATGCGAAAGCATAACCATGGTAGAGAAGGAGGTTGGAAGGAATGGTCGTATCGACCACACCGGGGCGGCACCATAGAATGGCAGGGCCACGCGAAGAGTCAGCCAGAGCGAGGAGAATGTGGTCCAGGCTGTGGGAGCAGGATCCCATTGGGAGAGAACCATAGAGGGAAGGCCGACACGGCCTAAGGTCGCGAGGGATAGGGTCGAAGAACGACGAAGGGCCCCAAGTGACAGGCTGACAGAGGTGATAGCGGGCAAGAGCCCAACCCATAGCGGTAGCAAAGGGAGGGGGAACAGCATCACCGTACCACTGTATGGCCAGGCGCACAGAGGTATGTGAGGACCAGTCATGACTATAGGGAAAGCCCTGTAGCACCTTCGCTTCATCGGGGGTGATCGAGCGCTTCGATCCATCGGGTCGGAGAACATAAATGGGTTTCCCCACAACGGTCACCGAGGGAGAATCGATGGGGACGGAGTAGCCGTATCGGTTACGGAGGCGAGAGCCATCCGGTAAATGCGGCAAGTAGCTCGACGCCGGAAGGGGAAGCAGGGAGGGCGGGGAGAGCAGATGGTCATAGGGGAAGTTCGCAAAGACCGCACGCTGGCGGTTCTGCGGAACGTAGCGGGAGAGGTTATGCACGGCGGCAAAAAGGTGGGGATGCCGCAGATGGAAGTAGGAGGCGGGAACCTGTTCGATCCAGAAGTATCGAACCGTGAGAAAGCGGCAAATACGGACAGACCACCGGGTGAGGGCCATAGCAGCGCGTGAATCCCGGACAGAAGAGTCGCGGTTCAGGGACAGCATGGTACAGGGAGGGGATGCTTGTATCATCAGCTGATGCCATCGGGAGCGGGGCACATAGCGTGAGAGGGTGTCCGCAAAAGCAGAGGGTTCGCCACCAAGCCGATACCGTAGAACAGGTATGGTAGGAAAATGTCGCCGGAGAGAACGGACCACGTGGAGGTCATAATCCACGGCGAGAAGCACGTCATAGCAGCCAGACTTCAGAAGGCCTTCAATAGTACCACCGAAGCCACCAGCAAAGAGCACAACACAGGGGATGCGGCAGGGGGCAACGGGAGGGCAACGAGAGAGGGAAAGGTTGCGGTAGGGCCGAAAGAAATGCGTAGACGGCTGAGAAGCAGGAGAGGAAAGACACGGTGATGGGCCAAGGGGTAGGCCAGAGGTGTAGGCAGTGACAGATTTGTGTAGGAAGGAGATCTTGGTGGAGCGGCGATGGTGTCGCCGTCCCGAAGTGTTGAGAAGGTGTGAACCTAACGGATCGAACTTGCGGATGAGCGCAAGCTCGAGGGCTCGCCGATCAACGTGTGGAGGGAAGGACATGGGGAGATAACAGACCCAAGAGGGATCAGTCATAGCCATGACGCAGTGCACGCGTTGAGATTGTCGAGAGGGAGAACGGAGGGCAAGAACATGCTGGTGTTCCCTGCCAGGAGTCGACGTCTCACCAATGTAGACGTAGTGGTTGCGAGGGGAGAAGATCAGGTACACATAGTTGCCAAAGCTGTACCGAGACGTGTCCATAGAGAGAGACCCCGAGTGTTCGGCTGCAAGTGTCAGGGCAGTCCGAATCACACGGGCAGTAGAGGTATGACGGGGGGCAACGCCAGAGAGGCAGATGAGCATACCAACGACGGCAAGGAGCCGTCGCCATGGCATAGAGACGGAATGGGTGCCAACGCCATCCGCATCATGCCGCATGACGATAGCACGCAGCACATGAAACCATGCATAAACATGGCGGGGTTCAAGGGGAACCACACGTGGGGGAACGCAGGGGGACAGGAGTACAAGGGGAAAGCACCGTTCCTCAGAGGAGAGGACTCCGAAACAGTCCGATGTTAGAGCACAGGCTTCAGAGAAGCAAATGCTGGTACACCGGAGTCGTTCCAGAAAAGATCGCTGGGCAGGGGAGTCGCATCGGTGGCGCTTAGGAAAGCGGTGATGCGATTCCAGGAGGGAGCGATCAACAGCGGTGCCCCCTGTACGTCAAGTACCGGCATTCCCCGTTCCCAGTGCTGGGGCGGGGGTCGAAAGAGGTAAAGAAGCAGTCGTTGTAGGAGGAGGAGGTCTAAGGGAGGCGGGTGCAGGAGCGGAACCAGAAGGATCAGCAGCTGCAACAACTGCAGCAGGAGCAGGAGAGGGGTTGTTTCGGGCAGCAGAGGAAGCAGTGGCGACGGAGGGGTTAGTTGAGCGAGAAGGGCCAACAGCTGTGGGTCGCACGGGCTGTTGGTTAGGCCCGGTAAGCACAGTGCCACCACTGGGCATGAAAAAATCAAGGACGGACGTCGAGACGGGTCGGCCAGTAGCGGAGACTTGGGAAACATCCAAAGCATCTGCGGCCGATGCACCAGACGGATCAGGTCCAGACAGAGTCACTGCAGTAGCAGTAGGGGTTTCACGCAGTCCGCGTTCTTTGCGTTGCCGTTTAGGGAGGGGGGGTTCAAGGGGTTCACCAGGCTGAGCAGAGAAACCAACATCTTTCTCAAGAGCTCGAACAAGACTTCGACCGCCAGCAGCCTTCTCAGATCGAGATCGAGATTGGCTAGCAGCGACGGAGGAAGCAGACGAGTCAACGCGAATACTAGAGGGGGCAGGGGCCAGCGCACCGGGTCGAAACTCGGTGGGGTTGCCCGAAGTAGACGAGGATGAGAAAGAGTCAGAATCGTGGTCATAGCCAGAGGCAGAGCTGGAGGCATAGCCAGAGCCAGAGCCAGAGGCAGAGTCAAAGGTGAAGCCAGAAGGGCCAGAGGCGGAGCTAGAGCGAGAGCCAGAGCGAGAGCCTGAGGCAGAACCAGAACGGGAGGCAGAGCGAGAACAAGAACGAGAACGAGGACCAGAGGAGGAAGCAGCAGATGCCGTAGAGCAAGGAGAAGACGGGGTGTTGAAACTGACCCGCCGTAGGCCAGCAGAGTCAGACTCACCAGCCTTGTCACCAAGCGTCTGAGCTTCGCACCGCAGTTGGTCCCAGAGTCCGGGGCGTTTGTCGAACATGTAGTGCGCACACGTAGCTGCAGAATCCCGCATTACCGTTTCAGGGATATTCCTGGCGAAACCCGCGCCAGCCGAAGGAAGGTCTTCAAGGGTGAAACCAGACCTTTCCATGGCAGCACGGTTCGTCTTCAAGAAATCCTTGAGTTTGGAACGGGAGATGTCGCCATTTCTTCGTGAGAAGAAATGACGGATGCAGAGGGTGACATCATGTTCAGTGTAGTGTTCATCAACACCGAAGGACTCAAAGTCATGGGCAGGAGAGGCCTGCCGAGACGAGGCAGCAGAAGAAGCGCCAGAACGGAGCCCAAAATCATTCGCAGTATCACGCAGCTCGGTAGAGATGTCGAGAGTGCCCATGGAGGAGAAATCAACAGTAGAGGACAGGCCACCAGCACGCTCCTGGCGAGAGGAGGGTTGTACAGGTGTCTCGGATCGACCTTCAAAGGGTCGAGCCTTCAAAGCATGGTCTCTCTGTGATTGCAGGGATTGGAGCACCCGTGCAAATTCGATATTGCACTCAGCAGCAGCCATCCTGGCTTCTTCCATCGTCATCAGTCGAGACAATAACATCTTCGCGATGTTCCGCACAGTGTCCTTGGCAGCAGGGCCAGGAGAAACGCGAGTAACGGGAGTAACGGAGGAAGCGGAGGAGCCATTTGAGCCAGATAAAGCGAGAACAGCACCGGCCGAAGCGGGTGCGGGGGTAAGATTACCAGAGGGAGCAGTAGCAGCATGGGTGGTGGTGCCGGTACCGCTAGTAGCCTTTGGGGTGAGGGCGTTCCGGACCAGCTCGAGAAGAGGGTCAGAACGGGAAGCAGAGGGAGCGGGGGGAGGGGTCACGGGTGGTCGCAAAACCGCCGCAGTAGCACCAGAAATCCCAAAGGCAGAAAGAATACCAGGAAGATTGGTGGAGTTGATGCCAGAGGGATTATTCTGCGCTGCGAGGAGTGAGAGCACGGCCATGACCTGGTCGGCACTATTGCCAGTCGCAGTTGCCGTGGAAGAAGGAACGGACCAGCCTTGCGCAACAGCATGAGGCTCATGTTCCTTCAGGAAGGCAACTAACTTAGCACGACTGACAGGGTTGTGGAAAGTCTTCAAAAGGGCTTGGGCTATGAAGCCCTCACCAACGCGATTTTCCACTTCAATGGTAAGAGACGTGGCCTTCGCAAGGTCATTAGGAGAAACGCCGATACTATCTGTTTTGAAAACAGTG
>ERZ887942.2611-NODE-2611-length-11063-cov-4.986828_pt1 | contig 11063 bp, 4 predicted proteins | sample MGYA00521099_ERZ887942 | MGnify/ENA primary metagenome ERZ887942 (study PRJEB32303, sample SAMEA104408605) | aquatic metagenome | biome: Brackish water; feature: Pelagic; material: water | place: Baltic Sea | collected 2014-06-07T06:48:00 | depth 16,251 m ... | reverse complement strand
GCAGGCACACAAGCAAAGCCAGTCTGTTTCGCTGACTGCAAGCGACCACCGATTCCAGACGCCTGAGTCGTCTGGAACCAACAACCGCTTCCTCGAAACTAATTCCCGTCCGACGGCAGATCAACACGGTACTTGACGAGCCGTTGCCAATCAAAGCTGCCAGTTGTGGAATCATAAGCGTTAATTAACTCCGTACGATCCACAATAAAGGCCGCTCGTTGCTCCCAGCCGGCATCATTCTGCTCGTCTGAGTCAGCATCCAGGTCGAGGCCCATCCGGCCACCGATTCGCATTAAACCGCTTGGGTCTTCATAGGCTTCAAAGTAGCCAACTGTGGCATAGATGATAAACGTGTTGCTGATTGTCGTGGTGTTGTTTGTAATTCGTGACAGCAACTGGTGAGCCTGCAGGTTTGTTGGACTGCGATCCCCGGCGCCCGTGTCCCGTGACTGATGAAACGCATTGCCACCAACTTCAAGCCAGTTTCGGTTACTGTTCGCCACATCGTTCCGCAGACTGCGAGTGATTGACTTAGACTTGGGGGCGGTAGTAGGTGTCTTGTTTGGCGTAAACGCGTTGCTACGAAATGGTTGTGCGGTGCCAGTGCCGGGAACCCAGAACGTTGTTTCCGTGTTTGGGTTCGAATCGGTCGGGTCATATGCGGTGATAGCCCCGTCACGCTCTTGAATGAGATCAAACCACCTGTCCTTGTACGTCGTTCCTGAAACGCTCAGATTATTAGACGCAGTCACACCAATCCTTGATGCGTCCCCGCCAAAGGAATCGAGCATGAATGGGGCGAAGTCCGATGTTGATGGGACGCTGGCAAAGACCGGGTCGTCCAACAAACCAGCGAAGACCTCGATATCTCGAACACCATTAACGTTGATCTTTCCGGGAGTACGTAGCTGGTTGACGTAATTTCCTAACATACTATTGACTCGTGATGGTACTTCAACAAACGCCAGCAAACGGTACCACGCATTGTCATCTGTAATTGCAGTAGTCCCGAAGTCCGGCGATAGGACCAATCCTAGAGCGTTGCTCAGTCTTGCGACGTCTGGAGTTCCAATAGCTGGCGGGGCCCCTGCTGTAGCGTTCTGCAGAGCCATATCATCCGCTCCAGTCTGCTGAGCGGGCGGAAAACGCATCCTGAACGAGCGGCTTGTTAGTAATCGAGGCCCAACCACTGGCAGGTTTAATAGTTCTGTCGGTGTCGCAAAATCTCGGTCAAAATGGGTTTGCCACACATCGAAATAGCCGGTGCCGTCAATCGTCCCTGGTCGAGTGACGACTGGATTTCCAGTCATTGGGTCAGTTGATACGTCCGCCATTGCATCCGTCGCGTGGTTGAAGTCCGCACCAATGGTGTTCCGTTTGAGATCGGTGGCCGTTGCCACAGGGTGCTGAGCATCTGTGTCAAAGGCATTCGACGCGAATGGTTCAGCGCGTTCGTAGCTAACCAACTGATTGAAATCCGCAGTCGCAGAATAGTTGCCCATACCATCGTCTGTGAACCGAAACAGGTCGCGGAACTCAACAGCAATGCGGTCCACTTCGACCCAAGGATTGTCAGCAAGGTCTAACAATGGCAAGTTCGGATTTGCTCGTCGTCGAATGACTAGATCGAAACCTTCCCCCGAGCGATTTGCATCAGGAATACCTGACGGACTCGAAGACGTTGCAGTCGTTGCATCAGATGACAAAGCAGCCTGTATGCCGTAATCGTAGTTGCCGTTGTAAGCTGACAATCCAGCAGCTGCGTACGAAACATCCTGAAGAAACCGACCTTTATCAGCATTTGAACCGCTGTAAACGTAGCGTCCATCGTGGTTCGTCGAAATGACATCCAGATCGCACTTAGGCCCCGTCGGAGTTCCACCGGAAGTCAGAGTTTCCAGGTTGACAGCTGGAGAGATCTGCTCATAGTTTGTTCCATTCGCTGAAAGGAAAAGGTCTGATGTGCCCGTTCCCAATGGATTTGCACTTGGAGTCTGGTTCGTAATCGCGGCCATTGAAACAGTAAAGCGATTGCCTCCCTGTATCGTGCCATTGCCATCCATGAAATGAAGTTCTTCATCCGGCAGTCGCACTTGAGCCGCAGCATTGCCGGTATCACGATTAAAACGTGCAATTTGCCAGATCGCCTGGTCACCGTCTGAGCCGCTACCACCAGCCCCGGTAATCCCGTTTACGCTAAGCGGAACGGGCATCGGCAGCAGGTTCTGTAGTTCGAAATGCAGTACAAGTCGGTCGTTACGATCAGTCTGTTCGCCTGTTGCGAATGGGGTTCCGCCGTTCGTGTCATCCCACATAGTGGATGGATCATCTGCGGCTCCCGTGAACTTACGGAAATCTTCCAGTCGAGCTGCGAAGACCTCGCTAAATGCAAGCTCTTGGCGTTCCACGCCATAGACAACACCACGCACGGAGGCGCCATCCTCTGGGTACAACCCAACTCCACTTTCTGCTTCTTCAACAGTAGAGGCATCATCATCCAGATCCCAGCCATTGGCCAGATCGCGATCGTACTCGAAACGGGTCACCACGTTGTCAGTGTCCATCGCATCAACCATGTTCACTGCAAACTGTGCCATCAGACGCAATTCTTCGTCCGTATGCCCTCCCTTTGGCGCTGTGTAGGGATTAGGGACAGTGGCGGTCCCGTCCGGCGTGCCACTGATCATGTACAACAACACGTAGATATCTCGAGCCAGGTGCTGCCGATCGCGGCGTGCCCAAAATTCTCGGTCTGGCACGGACTTCGGTGGGAAATTCTGCAGAGCAAGATTGCCAGCGGGTGAGCCGACCTTTGGAATATCCGCACTAACCAATTTTGCAAAGATATTCTTGGTGGCGTCAGTGTGTGTATCGTTGGCGTCAGGGTGCTCAGTCAGAGGACGGAATCTAAGGCCAGCACGCTCCATATAGGCCCTGAACTGCGAAGTGCCTTCCTGCGGAGTCTGCCCTGTTCGCTCGACGTCAATAATATGGTTGATGCTTAGTGGAAGCCGTGAAATGATATCTTTCTTTTTGCCATCTGTCCCGGAGAGTAAACGGCGGGCCTGCGGACGCAACGGATCCCCCTGTGCATACGCCCCACCGGTATTGCCGAAGGATCCAGGGAAAGACTTGTCGAATGGTCGTGCGTCCGTGTCAGCCAGCACAATGCTGCGTAGCTGGTTGCTGATTGTCGTGAAACGTTCAGCAATTTTTGAGTCATCCGCAAACGCGATTGGATCCAAATCTTTCAAGCGACTACTTACGTCGTCCTGAGACGAGAGAATATCTGTCTTTGAAAGGTGCGCTGGAATAAGATCAGCCGGAGCAAAGATCTGATCGTCTGGTCGCACAGCAGCTTCAAGGTCGTAAATCACTTCCAATGGATCTTCAAGCAACGCGTTGTATTCCGGGGAGACCACTAGATTGTCGGCTGTGGTATTAACCATGCCGTCGCGACCGCGGATGTATGGCGAATCATTTTGCACGTTTCCGGACTCCCCAACAAGGGAGTAACCGGTGTATTGCAACCAACGCTCTGGCCGCGATGCGTCGTCCTGATAAAGGCTTGGCATCAGGGGGTTAAACAAATTCGCCAGTGCTGGAATGTAATTGCGAGTCGCCGAACCGTTGCCGGAAAAGTCCAAAGGATGCACGAAACCGCGTTTGGTTCCGGTGTAAGTATTTGCAACACCTTCAAAAATATTCAGGTTGTCGTCGAAGCCTTTGTGACCACCGAAAAGAAACCAACTTGGATTCGATGATGTTCTAGTAATGTCACCAGCCCGTCCGGGGCGAGGCAAAGACCAAGCTCGTCGCCCACCAGCGGTTCCGTCGTGGTACAACAACGCATTGGCGTCCCCCCATCGTCCCACGTGGACGGAACCAGCTGAGTCAATTCTGCCGGTTAGAAGCCAAAGCAGTTGCATGTTTGCTTCTTCAAGGCGATTTGAAGGATCTGCTCCGTACCAACTTGTAAAGGCTGGATCTGAAGTGGGAGTGTTTGGATCCGGTGCCAATGCCCAAAGCAGGCTTACTTCGTTAGGACCAAGACCTAGATTGGACTGAGACAGAAATTCGGTTTCAAGTAATGGATTCACCGGATCGCCTGGAAAACTAATCGTCTTATCAACGATTTGAGCAGCCCGTGGCAGTCCCGCCAGATTTCCGTGAATGTTCAGATCCAATTTTGGATCAAGGTCGTAAATCGTAAACGAGTGCAGTGTCGCATACAGAATGCCATCGGGCGTTTCCTGCACAGGGTAGGCTAGGTCCATCCAAACACCCTCTTTAATCCCGTCTCCATCATTGTCGGAGGCGAGTTCAAAGTTAGCGGGCGCTCCGGCAGTTCCGGGAGAATGCCCGGTCCACACGCCCATTCTCCCATAGTTGGCCGAATTCACACCTTCTGACGGGCGGAATGGAAAGGCGCCATGAGCTCCTGGCAATCCAGCTATGATGGCAGCATCAGCTGGGTTGTTTTGATCCAGATATCGTCGAACCGGCACACCCGCTGCATAGCCAGCAATATGATCGGGATGCGGATGCATGCTGCGCAATCCATACCCACCATGGGCTGCGGAATTATCCCACCAGTCAGGATCAGTGAGAACATCGGTGCCGCCGGGGCCATTGTTAGGTGCCGTCTTCAATAACGCAGGACGCATGAAACTTGGAATAAACAACGGCACTCGTTCATAACGTTCCGCAGCCGGGCTGTGAGTCGATCCGTTGTCACGGATTGCCCAACCTTTGTAAGCCAGGAACACGTTGTTTAAGTCGGGGTAGGTGTAGTCAGCATCTGGCTCAGGAAATGAAGTGCTCCCTACCTGACGAGCGCCGTAGATTGTTCGTTCAATCGAAGCCTGCGGAAAAAAACCTCCCCAGGCAGACAACGCATCTACAAAATTTCGGGGATCCGCCAGCAGGTCTCGTGAGTCTCCGAAGCTTGTGTATGTGTCAATATTTCCGTCAAAATCTGAATCAATGCCAATTGCTCCACCAGCCAAAGCATTGTCATTGATGATGTTATGACCCGTGCCTGAGAATGGAGTCAGGTCTGTGCCAATTGCCGTGTGTACCAAGGAGTGACGACTGAATCTGGCACCACTGACGGTTTTTGGTCCCCACAGGATACTCGATTTTTGGGCGTCCGTTGAACCAAGAATTACCTGTTCCAGTCCCCATGGGATTGGATCACTAGTCACTGTGGAATCCGCTTTAGCTGCGTCCGAAAAATTTTCAGCTGCAGCCCGGTCTTGTGAGGCGAAGGTGAAAAACACCATGCCAGTGAACGCAAGCAGGCTTAAAAGAGACAAGACAATTAGAAGCGTGGAACCGCGTCGGTTACGAGGCGTATTCAAGTTATAGTGATTCATGGTTCGCTCCTATGAAATCAATGCGCGGACTGTTCAGAATGAACTTCCATGCAAGTAGCAGAACGCTACTGTTCAGATGTGAGAGGCAAAATGAGCGTTAGTGGCCGAAGCCCTTCAGACTTTGGATCAACAAACTGTATTTTAAGGCGGAGTGACTTGATGGGACGCCTGTTGTCTACCGCCTCCCAAACAGCAGGTGTTTCCCCAACAGGCACACCGCCGGGAAATACGGATTCGGCGAAACGCTGCCCCGGAACAGACGACCAGGTTGGAGGCAAATCACCACTTATTCCATTAGAGATACAACGATACGCGATTTGTGAGTCCATTTTGGGAACGGCCATTTGGTCCGCTGACCAATTGAACGTGCCGTCACCGTCGTAGTCCCATCCAATAAGGGCATCAGGGGGATCGCTAGGACGTGATGGTGGCGGGGTGGTTCGACGAAACTCAATCGCACTTTGGTCCATGGCAAATACAACATCACCAACAACATAATGCTTCAGAATTGGGTTCATTGGGTCAGAGAAATCACTGCCTTCCCAGTAGCCTCGATTGGCGGCAACCATTGTCTTGGCGTCAACTTCGGTAGATGGGTCCCGCATTGAGGCGGGAGACGGACCGTCCGGCGATCGCGGTGGATAATATCGGAGTGGACGCAATGGCGGAGCGGCACCGCCAGAGCCCGGATTCCACGTGTCGAAAACTCTATTTGCAGCTGGCACTGCGGAGCCCAAGGGGCCATACGTAGTGTTTGCACGTCGAACGAAATGAAGATCTCCCTGAACTGTATCCAGAAGATTTCCGTTGCTCGGGTCAAACACCGGAGCCAGAAAATTGTTGGCGGGCGTTACATATCGTTCCAGCCGATCGTCCCAAACCTCAACTGAAAACTCGTGCACGTCAGCCAACAACAAGTCTTCGACCGCGCGGCCCCCCCCCCTTCCGCCAATGCCGACAGTAGGACCGCCAGAAGGAGTTGCAAACTGCTGCACAACGCCGTTTGATTGGAGATCCACAGCGTTCGCTGGGGCCGCCAAGTCCATTGGGTTGCCATTACCAAGCGCCGACAAAGCTATTGGCCAATTGAAATTTGGCGAAGACGTTTCCGCTTGCAAAAAACGACCAATAAAACGGCGAGTTGCTCCAGCCCGATCGTGTTCCCGCGATAGCCCTGTTAGCAAATTAAATCCAAAACGATTCCCCGGAATACCCAGCGAGTTTGCAGTCCCTGGCTCGTTGGAAAGGGAGTCGACTCCGACGAAAGCTGCAGTCTGCAAGACGGGAGAACCACTAGAGTAGTCAAAGACTGGGACGGCGGAAAAATCGAAATGCGTCCAGAAGTCATCCGTTGGCGGGAGTTCCGGCAATCCGGTTCGTTGGTTGATGCGTGTAAAGTTGTTGCTTCCCGCAACCAAGTATGGCCCAGACGTTGAGCTGTTGTACGGTTGCACAGCCAAATCCTCACCTGCCACGGGCAAAGGATTGCGGAGCAACATGACGCGACGATAAAGATTTCCATTGCGTATGAAGTAGGAAATCTCAGCTGCCGGAGAAGCCGACACCCCGTTTGGAGAAAGTGAGCCATCATCGGCATCCGGCTGGTTCGGATTGGCGATCATGTCCAATCTTGGATCGCCTGTGAATCCGCTATCAACAAGTTGAGCGGCAGCACCAAAAAATTCGGTTGCGTCAGACGTTTCCTGAAGCATTCGAGCGTCAACGGTGAACTGAAGGAGATTGTCCTGACCGCTGTAAGGATCGTTGGTCGAGATGTAAATGTAGCCTGCGCGACTGCCAAACGGCGTTGGGGACAAAGTCGGGTCTTCGAACGGGCGATATGGGAATACGTAACGAAATGTACGCTTTGAAAGGTCGTTTCGCAGCATCGTGGAGAGTTGTCTGGAACGTTGATCCAACTCGGAGATCGCTCGCTGGCGACTTACACTGCTGGTTGCCATGTCAAAAATCTGCGTAAACAGCGTCATCATCAATAATATGAGCGTCACGGAGACCAGCATTTCCACCAAGGTAAATCCCTGTGGGTGACCCGCTGTTGTCTTTTGTCTGATTTTATTCATTGGTTAACTTTCTGCGGCCTAGAACTGTGTGTTCAAAAGCTGGGCAGGGACGGTGCGTGATCCCATTGAATAGACCTCAACAATGCCAGGCGGAAACATCGCCAACCCAAAATCCAGTACGCCATCGCCGTTTCCAGGACTTGCCTTGTCCTCCGACACTGGCGACAGTGTTGCAGGGTTAGTTGAGGCATCAGTGACAACAAAAGGTGGCGCTAGACTTCCGTTGGAACGGTATTGCGCCGGGTCTATTGCATGATTCAGAAGCAATGAGACCGTTCCGGTCGAATCGAACAAGTCGAACTGATCTTCTCCAGCCGCATCTGCAATTGTGGTTTCAGTGATCACGACTGCGTCGTAGGCCCCATATTGCCAGCCGAACGCAGACCGTTCACGGTAGTCCTGGATTCGATACCATCGAGCGTTTTGAGCATCAAAAATAAATTTGCCTTTGCGAATGTTCGGCGGCTTACCTGTTCCATACTTCACTCCCACAAAGTTTGTGTCCTTCACAAACGTTGCCTGAAAAAGCCGTTCGTCAGTGGCATCCGCTCCGTCGCTGAACTTAACAACAACGTCAACGTTTCTAACAACGCCGTCACTTCTGCGTCTAACCGATAGCATCCACGAGTAGTCAGCCACTCGCCGAGACTGAATCAGAACTCTCGATACACCATTCGCCTGAATTTCCGCCGGAAGGTAACGTGCGTCGTTCACACCGTTCGCGTTGAAGTCTCGCCATGTGCCGCCAAAGTCCTCTTTCCATGAAACGATATTCTGAGTGGTATCTACGTACAACAGTGGAAACGTTTGACTAATTTTTCCTGCGGCATCAAATACAACCACTCTGTAAAGTTCAGGGTCCCTGATGTTATTCAGGATCGTACCTGCGAATAGAAATGAACAGGGGACGGCGGTTAGATCCAAATTCGGCAGTTGAATGCCAATAACCCCTGTGCCATCTGTCTGAAGTGCTCCGACAGAATTTGTTTCGAGCTGAGTCGTCCAGCCATCGCCTTCACCAGCAAGCGCTAACGCTGCTAACCGCAATGCCTCAGCCTGCGTCGCACTCAACCCACCGCCTTCAACGGTCAGACCGTTCAGAGTGCGAAGGCCTCCACCAAACCGCGTCACACCTCCGACTTGGGGATCACCTTTGGCGTCGACTTGCGCTGCACCATTTACGTTGCCGAACACTTGCGCGTAATTGTTCGTGCCTGAAGAATTGCCATCGGCAATGTGGGTGTAAAAGCCAACGGGATCAACAATATAGTTACGACTTGTAGCACGCCGAAAATGCTCTGCTAAATTGCCATCGGCATCCGGATCGAACAGCAAACCAGGTTGAATCTGCAAAATCGTTTCAACGTTTCGCTTGATGATGGCAGCTTGAGTTAGTTGGGTGGCTTCAAGTGACCGCAACATAGAGATTGGAAACAGCACCGCTACCGAAGTGACGCCGATACTCATAATCATGAGTGCCATCAAGACTTCGACAAGGGTTACCCCGGCACTGGCTGCATTAGCTCGCTTGCGTGTACGTTGTCTTAAATTCATTTGGACACCTCGCCCGTTTCCGCAAATCGATATGGGTCATCAGCAAGGCCATCTGGCTCGTTTCGATTGCCGTCTTGATCGATATCGTACCGATCGAAAATGTCAGCAACTGAGTATGGCGGCGCCACGACTGGTGGATCGGCGTCCAGACCACCTGTGACAGACACGTAAGTGTTAACTTGATGAACGGAGACGGCACCTGTCTGAGTAAATACTGACACGATTCTGCGATCCTTCACCTTGTATGATTGGGTACCGTCATACCAGTCGTTGGTCAGGTTACTGTCTGCATCCACATCTGCATGTATCTCATCCATTGGAACGAATGGAATATGCCCAGAGGTGTCTCCAGCATCAAACTCGTCCAGCGAACCGGATGCCCCACCAGTGTCGGCCAGTGCCTCAATAAATATTTCTTTTAGAAACTTTGAGTCTTCGGCGTCACAAAAATAGAAGTGAATCACGCCCTTCGAAGCTGCGTCACCGATCACATTGCCGCGAGGTGCAAATACGATGTCCATGAACCCGGAGTACTGGTCTTTCGCTGTCCTGTTGCTCGTTGGGCGCCAAACATCTGGAACATCGGAGGCGTCCAAGTCGATTACGACTGTCTCGGGCAATAACAGCGGCTCTTCTGGCAGCACTCGCGAGGGCAATTCAATTTCATAAGTCAAATCGGTGTGGGCAATTTCTTCACCGGCGTCTCCCCCATCTGCGTACGGCACCTCCAGCAGAAGAAACTGGTTGTCAGTCGGTGCAACGTTAATATTGATTAATGAAGTATCAATCGTGTACCAATTGCCAGTTGGGCCCGCCGGAATTCGAATTCGCAGACCATCAACTAACCAGCCTCTACGTTTGAGATTCCACCACCCAGGGTTGTTGGATCCTCTCAATTTCATCACGTAGTCCTCTGGATCGTCAAAATCACCATCTGGCGCGCCACCTGCTCCGTTACCTCTATCGATCCGCATCAGATCAATGCCTCCAGAGTCCTTCGGCGCGCCCCAAGTCCCGCCTGGAGCAATGTAGGCTGCTGAAGTAACAATGCGACTTTCCGCACCAATGCTACTTCCTGGCGGAGGTGGTTCTACGAACAAGCGAACCCCGCGTGGTTCGCGACTATAGATGGCTCTATCTCGGGCTCCTGCAAGAAACGACTGAAACTGTGCTGCCGCACCGGAAACGCGATCGCTCTCGCGAGCAAACCGAAACGCTCCCAGAGTCATTACCAGAATGATGGAAATGATGGTGATTACGACGAGCAGTTCGATCATCGTGAAGCCACGCGGCAATCTCGTTGAGTCTGGAGCTGTACGGATCATCGGCGACCTCCGGCACGTCGGTTGCGGCTGGTTATATTGTCTACAAGCTGATCATAGACGGCGGCGGAGGGTTGCGGCGACGATGTGGTCGTACCAGCATACTGCGCTAAGTTTCCGAAAATCCCGGAGGCTGCGTTAACTTCGACGGGTTCACGTAATCCCAGTTCGCCATCCCCGCCCGCCGAAACAATCAGTGGAACGTGATATGTGTCTGGTGTGTGGTACTTGGATTCGTTGTATTCATTGGTGAGAGTGATTCCCATGTTGATGTATTTGGGGTCTTCAATGAATGTGTACAACAACCCAACTGGATCATCTGGGTCCACCAACATCAGATCACGCTGAGTGGCGTTTCCGACTCGTTGCGGAGTCGGCGGCAAGCCCTTCACAAGCAAACTTGCATAGTCACGTTCGAGCTTCGTGACCTCACGAAGCCCGTCCGATTCGTTGCCATCTGGCGTTGGGTCAACCTCAGTATTGTCATTCAAAGCGGTGAAGGATGGTAGAAATGGATTTGGGGCCGTTGGGTCGAAAAGTCGTGTCGGCCATCGGTAGAAGCGAAATGGCTGGCCCCACGCATCGACAAACTCCGGCAAGCCATCACCGTCCGTGTCTGCAATTTCGCTGGTGGTAAATTGCTCAGAGATTACAGTCGAGGCCCCGAAGGTGCCTGACTGTGTCAGGATGAAATACAACAGCTCAGCACTCTCGGTGTCCGATGTGTG
>ERZ887942.2601-NODE-2601-length-11098-cov-5.599746_pt1 | contig 11098 bp, 7 predicted proteins | sample MGYA00521099_ERZ887942 | MGnify/ENA primary metagenome ERZ887942 (study PRJEB32303, sample SAMEA104408605) | aquatic metagenome | biome: Brackish water; feature: Pelagic; material: water | place: Baltic Sea | collected 2014-06-07T06:48:00 | depth 16,251 m ... | reverse complement strand
TTGAGAGAAGACTATATTTAAATTATAACTTGTCTCAACTAACGTAAGTTTACATACCCTTCTTATTTTTGAACTTACTTCAATGGCACAAGACACCTTTAATGTTTCCGTAGAGGTTTCGGTCATTTCAGAAATTAAAGGGAAAATCTTGGCCTCTGTTTCCAATGACGCAACTAATTTCCCGGCGGCTAATTTTGTGACCAGCACTACCGCAGAGGAAGTAAAATCAAATAATGTGACTTTAACTTTTAAAGATATTCCAGCAGACGCAGACTATGTTGTTATACTATTTCAAGACCTTAATGACAACGGAATTTTGGACATGAATGGAAGTGTGCCCGCTGAGCCTTTCGGTTTTTCTAATTATGTCATGATGGGTCCACCCACCTGGGAAGGATGCTCTTTTACACTAGATGAAGACCAGAAACTAGACATTAACCTTTACTCATTTTAATCATGAAAGAAACTATATTCAATACAGCTCTTTTCTTACATGTAATTGCGGGGGTGGCTTCATTAAGCTCTGGTTTAATCGCTATGATGGTTAGAAAAAAGGGAGGAAAAATTCATAATACTGCTGGTGTGATCTTTTACTGGTCTATGTTTTTCATTTTTATTACATCCATTTTGTTTGTCGTTTTCTATCCTACGGTATTGAGATACCAGTTTTTCCTTGGCATTGGCATCGTAAGTTTTTATCCATGTTATTCAGGTGATAGGATTTTGAAAATGAAAAAGGGAGTAGATCCTAAATGGAAAGACTGGTCTGCCTTAGTTTTAATACTAGTTTCTGGCGTGGGTATGCTGGTTTACGGTCTTTACTTACAGTTTACTTCACCCGGTACATTCATGATACTTTTCTATGTCTTCGGTTCATTAAGCTTGGCCCAAGGAATAGGAGACTTGCAGCGTTTCAATGGGAAAAGGGAATTTGGAAAAATGGGCTGGTTCTTTGGTCATGCTTCTAAAATGATTGGAGCATACTCTGCGGCAGTTACGGCATTTTGTGTAAACATCTTGCCACGCTTTATGCCAGAAGACACGAGTATGTCAATTTTCATATTGACATGGGTTGGACCAGGTATAATATTCATTTTTGTAACTAAGTATTTCGTGAAAAAATACAAGTTGAAGTTTAAAATGATTTAATACTTGTACCATTTGGTCTCATCCTCCTAAAATTGGTAGTAATTTTGCGGTGTTATATCTGTTTAAATCATCACAATGCACAGGTCCAAGATTATACTTTTCACCCTCTTTATAGGGGTTTTCACACTCAGTTTTATAGGCTCTGATTTACAGCAAGCCGTATCAAAGAGCTTGGGTGCTGAGAATTTTGGAAGGCTGAATCTTAATTTCCTCTCAGAAAATGGGAATACGGTCTTAAAGAAAAACCAACTAGAAATTCGAGACTTTATCAACGACCAACACCTTTGGGCAGATAGTCTGTTAAAAGGGATGAGTTTGGAAGAGAAAGTCGGTCAGCTTTTTATGATAGAGACCTACTCTAATAAAAGCGAAAAATACTATCAGTCTATTCAAAATAAAATAAGGAAGTACCATTTAGGAGGGTTGATATTTTTTCAAGGGACAGCTCCTGTACAGGCGAGAATCACAAATGAATATCAGGCAATAAGTAAGACCCCCCTTTTTATAGGAATGGATGCCGAATGGGGCTTAGGCATGAGATTGAAGAACACCACTTCTTTCCCAAAACAGATTACCTTGGGTGCAATTGCAGACAATAGTCTCATTGAACAAATGGGAAAGGAGATAGGCTGGCAAATGAAAAGGTTAGGTGTTCATATAAACTTTGCCCCAGTGGCAGATATCAATACTAATCCTGAAAACCCAGTTATCAATTACAGATCTTTTGGAGAATCAAAAGAAGATGTTAGCCAAAAGGTATTAGCATATGCAAAAGGCTTAAAAAGGGCAGGTGTGATAGCTGTGGCCAAACACTTTCCAGGCCATGGAGATACAGGAACTGATTCTCATGTGTCTATGCCTGTGCTAAACCATAGCACAGAAAGACTCTCAGAACAGGAACTAATGCCATTCAGACGTTTAATAAACGATAGTATTGGGGGTGTAATGACTGGCCATCTGTTTGTGCCTTCTCTGGACAGCAGGCCGAACAGAGCAGCTACTATTTCCAATAAAATAGTAACTGGGCTTCTTCAAAATCAAATGGGATTTAGCGGTTTGACGTTTACGGACGCTCTAAACATGCGAGGCATTACAAGTCAGTTTAGCCCTGGTGGAGCAGACCTCGCTGCTTACGTGGCAGGGAATGATATACTACTTCAAACAGGAAACCTAGAAGCAGCCTATGCTAAAATACTAGCTGCTTTTAAGAATGGTAAATTAGATATTAGTGAGCTAGATAGAAGGGTTCATAAAATACTTAGGGCCAAATATTGGGCTGGTCTACACATAAAAAAGAACATAGAAGTAGCACATATTTCAGAAGATTTAAATAGTGCCAGAAGCATTGAACTAAAAGAATTACTTTTTAAAAATGCAGTGACCGTTTTGCGTGCAGACAATTCGGTCTTTCCTTTTATTCAACTAGATACATTAGCAATAGGAAGTGTGGCTGTCGGGGCTCCAATTGGGAACAAGTTCCAACAAGAAATAAGTGGATTTAGTAACACCGTTAATTATGAAATGCCCAAAGGGCCAAACTCCTCTTTGGATTATGCATACATCCTAGAGCAGGCCTTTACTTACGATGCTATGATAGTAAGTGTGCATACGATGAATAGCCGATCATCTAGAAACTATGGTGTGTCACAGGCTACGTTAAACATGATAAGGGCTCTTTCTAAAAAAACGAAAGTGGTGGTAGTAGCCTTTGGAAACCCATACGGTCTTAAAACCTTTGATGAATTTCCGAATGTAGTTTGTGGTTATGAGGATGATCCTCAAGCTTATAAGGCGGTGTCCGAAATTCTATTTGGGGCTGGATCTGCCAACGGGCATTTACCAGTTACGGCTTCGCCCATGGCTAAATACAGCTTTGGACAAACATCTTCAAACGTCGGTAGACTTACAGAAGACTTGCCTGAAAATGTGGGTATGGATGGCAAGAAACTAGACCAAATTCAAGACATAGTAGAAGACGCAATCGCTAAAGAAGCCTTTCCGGGTGCTCAGGTTTTAGTGGCTAGAAGAGGGAAGGTGGTTTATCATAAAGCTTTTGGAAACTTTAGATATGGCAGTACTGAAAAAGTGACAACTAATACACTTTATGATCTGGCTTCGCTAACCAAAGTTACGGCAACGCTTCAGGCCGTTATGATGTTGAATGAGAGAGGCTTATTAAACCTGAACTTAAAAGCATCTGATTATCTGCCGGAGTTAAAAGGCAGTAATAAGGGTAATATGTTGGTGGGTGATATTTTGTTTCATCAGGCTGGGCTGAAATCTTTCCAGGCGTTTTGGACACATACCAAAACAAAAGGAGGTGCCTTCAAAGGAGATTTTTATGAGTTTAATTCGCCTCAAGGAAATCTTCAGGTAGCAGATAATTTATACATCAAACCGACCATAAGAGACTCTGTTTGGAAATGGTTGATTGAGACAGATTATACCACTAGGAAAAAACGAAATGGAGAGTTTAGGTACTTATACAGTGATTTGGGAATGATCATGACTCAGCGATTGGTAGAGAAAATCACTAGTCAACCTATGGATGAATTTTTAGAGCAAAACCTATACGAACCTTTAGGAATGTCGCATACGCTCTTCAATCCTAGAACTCGCTTTTCCAAAAATCAAATTGCTCCTACAGAGAATGACAATATTTTTAGGGGACGTCAAATATGGGGGACTGTTCATGATCCTAATGCTGCTCTTTTAGGAGGTGTGGCTGGGCATGCAGGACTTTTTAGCAATGCTTGGGACTTGGCGAAATTATATCAAATGAACCTTCAAAACGGGGTTTATGGAGGTAGAAGGTACCTTTTCCCGGGAACGGTTGAGCATTTTGCCACAAATTATACAAAAAGAAGCCACCGAGGCATTGGCTGGAACAAACCAGTAGAGGACGTAGAATTATCAAGTATAGCAAGGACGGCCTCACTAAAAACGTATGGCCACACGGGTTTTACAGGTACGGTGGTTTGGGTAGATCCTGATAGACAGCTCATTTTTATCATGTTGGCGAATAGAGTGTATCCAAAAGGGAACAATAGAAAACTAATGGATCTAGAAGTTCGTCGCCGAGTTCATGAAGTCATTAATGAGTCTATTGATTATTATTAGTGTCTAAAACGTCTCGAAAACTTTAGATTCTGCAGAAGACAAATTTACCGGCTGAGAACTTTCTCCATAAATCAAATTTGTCTTTTCTCCACCCTTGCTATAAATGGTGACGGCTTTTACTTTTCCAGCCTCCCAGGTGATATCTATTTCAAAACCTCCACGGCATCTTAATCCTTTTATAGAACCTGTTTGCCATGCATCTGGTAGGGCAGGTAAGAGGTAAATATTGTTTTGGTCAGACTGAACGAGCATTTCGGCGATAGCGGCTGTGCCGCCAAAATTTCCATCAATTTGAAAAGGAGGGTGGGCATCAAAAAGGTTAGGATAGGTTCCTCCACCATTTTTCATATTGGTAGACAAACCATCGGGCTCAACATACCTAAGTAACTCCCTATACATTTTATAGGCGTGGTTTCCGTCTTGAAGTCTTGCCCAAAGGTTTATTCGCCAGCCTTTAGACCAGCCTGTACTTTCGTCTCCTTTTATCTCTAGTGTTTTCTTTGAAGCTGCTGCTAATTTTGGCGTTTTGGAGAGTGTAATTTGATTTCCAGGGTGTAGCCCAAACAGGTGAGTCTGATGTCTATGTTGAGGGTCTTGGTCTTCCCAGTCATGATACCACTCTTGCAAGTTGCCTTTTTTACCAATTTGATAGGGGCGTAGTTTGGCATATGTTTCTTCTATTTTTATCTCAAATTCTGGGTCATTTTTGAGTACTTTTTGTGTCTTAAGGATATGGGTGAATAGTTCCTTTATCATGGCTAAATCTGCTGTAGCTCCATAAAGTGTGGAGGCCTTAAAACCAGTATCGGTGATATAAACGTTTTCTGGCGAAGTAGATGGAGAGGTAACCAAGTAACCATCTGGGCCTTCTATAAGCATATCCAAGCAAAACTCCGCAGCTCCCTTCATGAGTGGATATGCATAGCTAGCTAACCAATCTTTGTCTTGACTAAACTGGTAATGCTCAAAAAGATGGGTGGCTGCCCAAGTGCCGCCCATGGCCCAGTTGGCCCATTGAGGACCTCCTTTCCCAAAATCACCTACTGGATTTGTCATAGCCCAGATGTCTGAATTGTGACCACAAGTCCAGCCATCTGCTCCGTAAAAAGTTTTGGCAGTTACTCTTCCTCCACTTTCTAGATTACCTATAAAAGTCAGAAATGAATCATGCATCTCACTAAGGTTGGTGGTTTCGGCTGGCCAATAATTCTCTTCTACGTTAATATTCATGGTGTAATTACTGCTCCATGGCGGCCTGATATATGGATTCCATAGTCCTTGAAGATTGGCTGGCACCCCTTTAGTTCTGGAGCTACTAATCAATAAATACCTGCCATACTGAAAATAGAGAGCTTCCAAATAGGGGTCTTGAGCTCCATTGGAATATGCTCTTAACCGAGTATCGGTAGGAAGCTTTTTTGGTGATTTACCGAGGTCAAGTTTAACCCTGTCAAAGAAGTTTTTGTAGTCTTTATGATGCCTTTCTTTTAAAGAGGCAAAGCTGTGTTTTTTCGCAGCTGCTAATTGACTGATGGCAATTTCCTTATCATTTAGGCCTTCGGTTGCCGGATTTTTATCATGCCCATTAAAACTTGTGGCGATACTTACTAAAATAATGGCCTCTGTTGCACCTGAAATATGTATGGCTGAATCTGAGAAACTTACCTGACCGTCTGTTTCTGTAATGTCAATAAGGCTCGTAAACCTAGTACCTTTTCCTTTTTCAAAAACAACTGGATCTGGGACATTCCCTAAATAACTTGGCTGGGCGATAATAGGGGCCTCTCCATGTGCCTCCAGTAGTCTAGCTTTTGTAGTTTTTTTATGGGTTAAGAGACTACTAAAGTTGACACTAAAATTTAAGCTGTTCCTTTGACTCGCTTTAAGCTTTATGACAAAAACACGGTCTGGATGAGAAACGAAATACTCTTTGCTGATATGGTTGTCATCTATATCATAATTAACATGGGCAGTAGCATCGTCTAAACTTAATTCTCTGTAATAATTTTGGGCCTTTTGTCTATCAAAGTCTAGTGTTAAAGTACCTAAGGGAGCATAAGACTCTGAAAAAGAACCTTGAATATTTCGAATCAAAGAATCTGCTAAGGCATAGTTTTCTGCTTTAAGTGCATCACGTACCAAAGGCATAAAAGTATGAGCCTCTGGGTTCATGTTAGGGTCCTTTGGGCCACCAGACCAAAGGGTAATGTCATTTAGGTATATCTTATCGGAGGAGATCCCTCCGAAAACAGTAGCCCCTATTCGGCCGTTGCCCAAGACCAAACTCTCTTCAAAATGCTCTGCTGGCTGAGTATACCATAATTTCATGGGAGCTTGTTGAGCAAAAGTGCTGATGGAGAGCAGGAGGAGGAGGAGGGTTTTCTTCATTTCGCTATTCATAGTTCTAGTAGATTCGGTAGCAATTTATTGCTTTTCAGCCAAAAAACTCATTCATGGTTAGTCTCGGGAATGTACTTTTCAAGATTACACGAAAATTTCGTGTAGTAATGCATAAATTTGCCCCCCAATTACTTTGCTATAAAATAATGACCAAAAGTCCGAAGAGATATACTGTTACTGCTGCCCTTATTTATGCCAATGGACCTATACATATTGGTCATTTGGCGGGCTGCTATTTGCCAGCAGATATTTATGTGAGGTATCTCCGTTCCAAAGGAAAGGATGTGGCTTTTATCTCTGGGACTGATGAGCACGGCGTACCCATCACCATAAAAGCTAAGAAAGAAGGTATAACACCTCAGGAACTGGTAGATAGATATCATAAACAGATAAGTCAAAGCTTTAAGGATTTTGGGGTAGATTTTGACGTGTATTCACAAACTTCTAAGCCTATTCATCATGAGGTTTCTCAAGACTTTTTTAAGAAATTATATGAGCAAGGAGATTTTGTGGAGGAAGAATCTGAACAACTTTATGATGAGAGTGCGGGCCAGTTTTTAGCAGATAGGTATGTGGTAGGTACTTGCCCAAAATGTGGGAATGATAAGGCCTATGGAGACCAATGTGAGAATTGCGGTACAGCCCTTTCTCCTTTGGAACTTAAAAACCCAAAATCTACGCTTTCTGGAGCTAACCCCATCAAGAAAACTACGAAGAACTGGTATCTGCCTTTAGATAAAATGCAGCCCAAAATAGAGGCCTATGTCAAGAGCCATCCAGAATGGAAAAACAATGTAGCAGGGCAGTGTAAGTCTTGGTTACAAGACGGACTGAGACCTCGTGCTATGACTAGAGACTTAGACTGGGGAATAAAAGTACCTGTGGAGGGTGCCGATGGCAAAGTGCTCTATGTATGGTTTGATGCCCCTATTGGCTATATCACTTTTACGCAAGAGTGGGCGGCCGCTAATGGTAAAAACTGGAAGGACTACTGGCAATCTGAAGACACCAAGCTGGTTCATTTTATTGGAAAGGACAACATCGTTTTCCATTGTATTATTTTCCCAGCAATGTTGATGGCCCATGGAGATTATACTTTAGCTGATAATGTTCCGGCAAATGAATTCATGAATTTAGAAGGCGACAAAATAAGTACTTCTAGAAACTGGGCGGTCTGGCTTCATGAGTATTTAACAGATTTCCCTGGGAAAGAAGATGTATTAAGATATGCCTTAACATCTAATGCCCCAGAAGCTAAAGACAGTGAGTTTACTTGGAAAGATTGGCAGACTAAGAACAATTCTGAGTTGGTGGCCATCTTGGGTAACTTCGTCAATAGAACCATGGTATTGACACATAAATACTATGAAGGCGTAGTACCTGAAAAAGACGAATTGACGGACTTTGATAAAGAAACGCTGGCTAAATTGGCTCAGCTGCCTTGCAATGTTTCAGACTCTTTAAAGAATTATAAGTTCAGAGATGCCTTAACCCAAATGATGGAAGTGGCTAGGCTAGGAAATAAATACTTGGCTGATACAGAGCCTTGGAAATTGATAAAGACCGACCCAGAGCGTGTCAAAACTATCATGAATATTGCGATTCAAATCACAGCTAGTTTGGGTGTGGTTTGTGAGCCATTTTTGCCGTTTACGGCTAGTAAAATAAATGGCATGTTAGGCCTAGAGAAAAGGGAGTGGATGTTTGCCGGTAAGGCTGATGCTCTGGAAGCAGGAAGTAAATTAGAGAAGGCATCTCTCCTTTTTGAGAAAATAGAGGATAAAACGGTAGAGGAGCAGGTTCAAAAACTATTAGACACAAAGAAAATGAATGAGTTAGAAAGTATGGAGGTTCCTGTTTTGAAGGAAGAGATAGTTTTTGATGATTTCATGAAGCTGGATATCAGAATTGGGACTATTCTTGAGGTGGAGCCTATTAAGAAGAGCAAGAAACTTCTTAAGTTTCTAATTGACGACGGCATGGAAAAGCGAACTATTTTAAGTGGTATTGCAGAGCATTATAATCCAGAAGAGATGATTGGCCAGCAAGTAACGTTTGTGGCTAATTTGGCCCCTCGAAAAATGATGGGAGTGATGTCTGAAGGCATGATTCTCATGGCAGAAAATAACGATGGTGGCCTAGCCCTCATACACCCAGATAAGAAAGTTTGGGACGGGGGCACGGTGTCATAATTTTAACATTCACAGAAAAGAAGGCTAAATGAAGATTGGAGTTATAAGAGAGGAAAAGAATCCACCAGATAGTAGAGTTACTTTAAGTCCGACACATTGTAAAATGCTTATTGAAAAAGGGCTTGATGTGGTGGTGCAGCCATCTGGGGTACGATGCTTTAGTGATGAGGATTATTTAGAAGCGGGCATTCCGATGTCAGAGGATTTGAGTGACAGAACACTCCTGATAGGTGTGAAGGAGGTGCCGATTGACTTTCTAATTCCAGACAAGACCTATTTCTTCTTTTCGCATACCTTCAAAGCTCAACCCTATAATCAAAAGTTGCTCAAGGCCATTGTTGATAAAAATATCACTCTTATAGATTACGAGGTACTCACGAATGATAAGGGAGCAAGAGTTATTGCTTTTGGAAAGTTTGCGGGTATGGTGGGTGCTCATAATGCCTTATGGACATATGGAAAACGAACAGGAGCATTTGAGCTACCAAGGATGACGGACCTTTTTGATTATAAAGCTGCTAAAGAGATTTATAAGAAGACAAAGCTACCCAATGTAAAGGTAGTTTTGACTGGTACAGGAAGGGTGGCCCAAGGAGCAGCCCAAGTTTTAGATGATATGGGTTTCACGAAAGTGAGGCCAATAGACTATGTAAGAAAGACACATGATACGCCCGTTTATACTCAGTTAAATAGCTTCTATTACGCCAAAAGGAAGGACGGGAAGGTCTTTGATGACGTTAAAGATTTCTATAATAATCCAAAAGACTATGATTCTGATTTTGAGCACTTCTTGCCCATGTCTGATATCATGATCAATGGTATTTATTGGGATAATGACGCCCCTGCATTCTTTACTGCCGATGAAATGGCAAGTCCAGATTTTAACATTAAAGTAATAGCTGATGTTACCTGTGACATAGCTCCTACAAGTTCTATTCCTTCTACCTTAAGGCCGAGTACCATCTCCGACCCTGTGTTTGGGTTTGATCCAGTTTCAAAATCTGAAGTAGCTAGCTTCCAGTCTAATGCTGTGGATATGATGACAATAGATAACCTTCCAAACGAATTGCCAAGAGATGCCTCTGAGGCTTTTGGTGAGATGTTTATAGAGCACGTTATTCCGGAATTAGGAAAAGAAGAAAGCGAGATGTTGGCAAAGGCAAGCATTGCCACCAATAGGGACTTAGGCTCTCATTATGAGTATTTGAGAGATTATTTGGAGGGGAAGTAGAGAGGCCACATTAAATTGAAAACAAAAAAAGAGACTGTCCCAAAGTATGAGACGGCCTCTTTTGATAAATGGAGTCGAGGCCTATGCGGCATTTCTAATTTTCTTGGCAAGCTCTGCCACTCGTTTTTCTTTTGCCATAGAAATTTTACCAGTTTCTGCATAGGTCTTGGCGTCGTTTAAAATAACGTCTAGCGTTTTGTTCATTTTTTTCTCCATCATGCCATTCATCATTCTTCCCATAAGCCCTTTAGTTTTAAATTCGGCTTTCATGATAAGTTTCGACTGATTTTGACCAACGGCTACTACAGTCCAATCGTTTACAGCTTTAGAAACAAAACCAGGCATACCTTCTCTTACCTCATAAGCCAGGTTCATGTCTGCTTGATTATACTTAACTAACTTCTCACTTATTTTACTGAAACCTTTCACGTTTACATCGCAAAAACGTTCGTCGCAAACCGCTCCTTCAAAGTCAGATATTCCTTTTCCTATGGCATGGTCTACATTGGAAGACCACTTGTAAACATCTATAAATCCCGGTCCTACCATCTGCCATAGCTCGGCTGCTGGAACATTAATAGTCATTTCTTTTTGTACCTCAAATCCTGATTGTGCCATAATACTGGTGTTAATTGTTAGTAATACGATTAGTGTTTGAATAATCCTTTTCATCTTCTTATTGATTTAAATTATTGATAAGACAAAGGTGTACTAAGCACAGTCAAAAGCTTTTCTAGGAAAGGTCAATTAGTTTCTGTTTTGGCTCAAACGGTATTTGGAAGGAGAAGTCAAGTATTTCTTTTGGAAACTATCTGAAAAAGTAGTGACATCTTGAAAACCAGAGCCAAATGCGATATTGGCGATAGATTCTTCACTAGATAAGAGTGTAGAAGCGGCGTGCTGTAGACGCCTATTTTTGATGTAATGAGCTGGAGAGTCTCCAAAAAGGCTCTTAAATTCTCTTTTAAAGGTAGAAAGGCTCATAGAGCTAATGAAGGCTAAGTCT
>ERZ887942.2596-NODE-2596-length-11106-cov-6.927789_pt1 | contig 11106 bp, 10 predicted proteins | sample MGYA00521099_ERZ887942 | MGnify/ENA primary metagenome ERZ887942 (study PRJEB32303, sample SAMEA104408605) | aquatic metagenome | biome: Brackish water; feature: Pelagic; material: water | place: Baltic Sea | collected 2014-06-07T06:48:00 | depth 16,251 m ... | reverse complement strand
TAGCCATTTGCAATCGGGCAATCGGTCGTGATAAAAGCGACAACGACTGGTTTTCCATTTTCGGATTTCAGCGGCGTGGTGTCTTTTCCTGAAAGGGTTTTGAAGACGAGGGGAGGGGCGGTCTTGTCCTCCGAAAATCCTGAAGGAACGATTGCGAAAACAAGGAAGAGAAAAATCGGAAATTGGATCTTCATAGTGTTTTGAATTTCTTTCGTTCCAACTAGTCTGCCGCTTTTCGCTACGCCATGTGGAGACTTTTCAAGCCTTCTCTCGCTTTTCCCGCATCGTTTGCAACCACTGACGCAATGCCTCAGTCTCTTCGGAATCCAGCGCGTCGTTGCCGTCTTCATCGAGTTTTTCGATTAACGGCTTCCGCATTCTCGCCGGCAATTCGCCACTCTGTAGAAGGCCGTCGGCGTTTTTGTCGAGCTCCTTCACAATCTGCGGTAACCGATCGAGAACCCGAGTGCGTTGCAATTCCTGACCGACCTGAGCTAGGATTTTCACTTGGTTGATCTTGTTTGCTGCAGTTAATCGACGCGATTTTTCGGTGTCGTCGGGAACCACCATCAACGTGACACAGCCCATTTCATCAGTCGATTCACGGCCCCATTTGATTCGCTGAGGCGGGCTGAACGGGTTGTCAGGATTGTCCGCCGAGTTGTCGTAGATGATGGTGGTTTTCAAAACCGTCCCGGCAGGAAGCTTGATCGGATCGGCAAAAATGTAGTTGTCCTGCCAATCGAGATCCCAGTCGTCGATTTTCAAAAGCGGCTGCACGGTTCCGTCGGGTAATGTCGCGATCATCTCCATTTCCTGAGCGATGTAATGAGCGTGGCCATTGATTTGAATCGCTCGGACATCGACCGGAATTTTGAACGTGTCCTCGATTTTATAATCCGCTTTTCCGGCGGGAACATCAATTTTCATCCCCCGACCAAAGCCCGGCGGGACCTGTACACTTTCCATTTTTACTGAAGGCGGTTTGTCAGCGAAAAAGAATCCCACTTTGGTTTGCTCCATCTCTGCTTTTCCGGAAGGGTGAAAATGTGTTGCCAGCACGAGGTCAGAGCCTTTTGGAAGGGGCAATGCGAGATCGCCGGGGAACTTCTTCGGCGTGCTTCCAGGAACATATCCGCCGAGCGAACCGGATTTTCGAAAACCCATCCCGCTAAAACCGGGCTTTCCGCCTTCGCCATCCTTCTTCCGCGCCGTCCCGGTTGTATCGAGAAAAAACAACGAGTGATGAATGGCTGACCGTGCACTGGGGCGAAGCTCGACAGCCTTTACCCACTTGTCCTCGGGCAAATCGAGCGGTAGAACGAAGTTCCGATAAATGTCGCGGCCATCAGCAGGGACAGGATACGCCTCAGCCATGGTCACGACCAGATCCGGTTCACCTAGCTGCCAACCTTCTGGGAATTTCGGTGGTGTGGGGGCTTTTTCAGGATCGCCCTCTGGCTTTCCAGCTTCGACCCATTTCGAAAAGAGCGCGATCTGCTCATCTGAAAGTCGGCGTGAATTTGAGTATTCCACAATTCCGTGAACGGGATGCCACGGTGGCATGTAGCGATCTGAAATGACTCGGTCCAACATTTTGGATCGCTTTGAAACATCACGGAAGGTGATCAATGAAAACGGTCCCGCTTCGCCGGGGCGATGACATTCCGTGCAATTCTGATGAATCAACGGAGCGATGTGTTCGTTGAAATTGGGTTCTTCAACGGCAGCGGCTGCGAGTGGAATGAGAAAACAAAGCGCAAAAAGAAATCGATTCATAGATATCAGGTTTAACCACAGAAGACGGTCTAAGTTGTTCGCAGGTTACAATATTGCTGATCTATTTCTGAATAGGCTATTCTGTTTTCTGAGCAGCAACGGCACGATGCGCTGTCTTCCGGAGGAATTTAGCGAATTCAGGATCAATTCCTTTTGGCGCATACGAATTTTCAATCACACTTTCTCCGAATAGATTTTCAAACCAAACACAACCGAGTAGATATTCACCGGCGTTATTGGCGTGGTGACCATCCATTTTCAAAGTCGAGTTGCCCTTGTTATCTTTTTTCCAGTGCCAACCGGTGTGGAGGGAATGAATCTGCTTCGGCTTGGCCGGCGGAGTTGCATTTGTGAAATCGAAATCTGGATCCGGCTGGTAACCCATCTTAGGGTCGGTATCCGCCAGATGCATCGCGTCTCCGCTCGGCATGATTCCGAGATCTAATTTCTTCGCAAAATCATGATACGCCGATCGCACTTTTTGATACATCAATTGCTGAGTATGAGGCAATTTCCCCTCGTTTTTTGGGGTGAACCTGGGATCATCCACCCGATACGCCCAGATTTGGTGAACCAGAATTGTTGTATCAGGCGCGCGTTCCCGAATGTAAGCAATCAAATCAGGGCCAAACGGATAATACGTCGAGCGATCGTGGCTGCGAGTGCTCACCTGCTGAACGGTGACATAATCCCACGTTCGGCTTTTCAACATTTCATCGAGCGACCGCTTCCCATTTCCGTAGGGAGAGCCTTCTTTGCTCCCGGGATCTTTTTCGAACTCTGATACATGCCTCCAGTGTCGTTCGAGCGTGCAGCCACCCAGATTGGCGCGACCGACGATTAGGGTGTGACCCTGAGCCTTTACGATTTCGGGCAAGTGTTTCAGAGCATTTTCAGCAAAGCTGTTTCCAATGGTCAGGACGCTGACCATTTTCGTTTCAGCACGGGCTGGAATCACAAACAAAAGTACAATGCCGGCGATCGCGGCGGGAAGGTTTCGTAAGAGCTTCATTTAAAGTGTGGGAAGATTTAGATCGGAAACGTAAGAGCAAGCTCGTGAAGCAATTCACCATTCGTCACCGCAAATGTCGAGCGCTCGAAAAAGCGGTTTCACGCCATTTTATCGGGTTGGGAAAAGCTGGCCACCGATTTCTGATCCACTAGAATGTTGGCAAGCTTATGAAAATCAAAGTGATCATTGCCCTCGTCACCCTTTGCTCTTCGGTGTCTTTTGGCCGACCGTTCAAAGACACTAAAAACCGGGTGATCAATGCCGAAATCAAATCAGTTTCCGGTGAAGAGGTGACGATTGTTCGCGATGCCGACAATAAAGAGTTCACGATTCCGATCACGAGTCTGAGTCAGGTTGATCAGGAATTCATTAAGAGCTGGGTTGCCGATAAAACTCCGAAGCCGGATGAATCCGTCAAACCCAGTGCCCGATTCACGATTGATTTCCCCGATTTGGAACCCGATCGAAAGGGCACTCCAGCTCAGGTAGGCGTTTCAATTCCACCGGACTATGACCCGGCAAAACCAGCTCCGATTTTCATTTGGATGTCAGGCGGTGATGGCGCGAATGGACCGACCAATGCCGGTGTCGTGGACAGCGATAAATTCATTCTTGTCGGACTTCCTTTTCCCAAAGGGGCCAACAATCCAGGCCAGGCAAACATGGTGGGAGACTTCGATACGATTTGGGATGACTACCACCAACCCATGCTCACTCAAGTGTTTAAACGTATTCCGAACATTGATCGGAACCTCAGCATCGTCGGGGGATTCAGTAACGGCGCTCATTGTATCGCCGGGGTCATGCAGGAGGCAAAAAACGGAGGTTATCCTGATTTCTGCAATGTGTTCATCCTCGTTGATGGCGGAAATGGAGACAAGCGATTACGCGGCGGGAAAGGGGATTTCCTCTTCGCAACGTGGGGGGAAACGAGCCCGAACGCTGCAGCCACCGAAGCGGCTGAGAAAAAAGCCAGCGGAATGGAAACCGAGTCTTTTGAAATGAAAGACACCGGACATACTTTTGCGCAGTCAGGAAAAGACAAGGTAAAAGCGTGGCTTGAGACCGTGGTGTATCCAGCCGCGAAAAGCAAAAAGTGAGATATTCGTGATCCAGAGCTGAATTGCGATCCAATAGGGTGCGTTCGATGAATCAACCCTGTCCGTTCGCTGGTGAGCATGACAATATTGAACTTTTGCGGTCTCATTTTGAGCAACTGAAGCCAACTCAAGATTTGACGGGAACCCAGTCGAAGTGATCAGTGCATCGAATGGATCCAAAAAATGATCGCTTCAGTTTCCGCTGTATTTGCCGGACGGGGATGGAGTGTGGTAGCTTTTTCGCTGACCGCGTTATGATCGGGGCACGCTGCTGCGGGAGCGTGGTTCGACTTCCGGATAAAGACGGTGAGTCGGCGAGGCGACTTTCGTTCGAACGCGAAACTTCGCGGCTCAAATTGATCTTAGCAGAGCCGCGAGATTGGAAACTTCTCTTACCGATGTTTGCTGGTAAAGAGAATCATCACTACGAGATTTCAGCTCCGGAAGATAAAAAGACGCTCATTCGAAGTCTCAAGCAGTGCCAGTTTCCCCGGGGATTCAAAAAGAGTTTTTCACTCCGTTTTCGGGCAGTGTTGAAAGAAACCGCTGAAACCATTGGGACGGTTTCGCTAACCACTGAGCCGCTTTTTCTAACAGGGGTGATTGGGTTTATGTTTCATCACCCGTTTTGGGGAAGGGGCTTTGGAACGGAAGCCGTCACCGAGATCATGAAATTTGGATTCGAAGAAATGAATTTTCATCGAATGGAGGCAGCTTGCGACGATCAAAATGAAGTCTGTATCCGACTCCTCCGGCGAGTTGGGTTTGAGGACGAAGGCTGTATCCGACATTGGGTATACCACCCTGAAAGAGGCTGGGTAAACCGGACGCTTTTTGGGAAATTAAACCCAGCGCAAATCTAGTCACTCGATTTCGATACTCCAAAGCGTGTGACCCGCAGTGATGTAAAGCGTCCTTCCTTCATCGCCGCCAAACGTGCAGTTCGTAATCATATCCATCGGAATTGGGATGAATTGTGCAAGCCCGTCGCCGTTCGGATCGATCACGTAAACGCCCGCTTTGTATTTCGTTGCGGTTTCGATGTGGGCATTGGGAAAATTCAATCCGGCAGTGACATAGAGGTTTCCGTTTTTGCCTTGACACATGCCATCGGGACCGCGTTCGTTTCCCCAGTCGAAAAGCAGTATCCGGCTCGCAGGGTCAACACTGCCGTCAACTTTCAAATCAAAGCGCCACAGCTTTCGGTTGGCTCCCGCTTTTCCATTTGAGTTGTCAGCGACAAAGAGATGTTTTTCGTCACTCGAAACGACAATGCCGTTGGGCCGGTCAATTTCGTGGGTCAGAATTTGAGCAACCGTTCCATCCGGATCAATACGGTAAACGCCTTCGATTTCTTTCCCGTCCTCATCGAGAATTTGCATGTTATCGCGAGAACCATAGCGCGGGTCCGTGAAGTAAATGCGGCCCTGGGAATCAATCACGAGATCGTTCGGGGAATTGTATTTTTTGCCTTCAAAATCGGAGGTCAGGACGGTGATCGTGCCGTTGAGCTCGGTTCGAGTCACACGGAAATTCCCGCCTTCGCGGCCTCCTTCACAGGCATGAAGTCGCCCTTCTTTGTCGAACGTCAGGCCATTGGCGCGACCAGATGGAGTTCGGAAGGTATGAATTTTCCCTGAAACATCCCGCCGCATGATTCGATTGTTTTCAACGTCGGTGAAAAAGACGCACTTCGTAGCCGCATGCCATGCAGGGCCTTCGGTAAAGGCCACTTTGCCAGCAATTTTCAACCCGGCATTATTGCCGTTTTGAATGATCTCAGTTTCACTTTGTTGGGCAAATGCGAACGGAAATGTCCCCGCAAAAACGAGGCTGGCGAGTAGGCAATGTTTCATGCCGCTCTTTGTACCCGAAATCACGCCGAGCGGTCAAGCACGGCGATGATGACGGCAGCTGTCAGAAACAGCGTTCCCACCGCTCGCCACCAGAATGTTTTGCCCGAGGTGTGCCGTTCGTGGTTTCCCAGCCATACGCCAAAAAGACCGATCAGGACAATCGCCCACAATCCCCGGGATGCGTAGACCACGTTGATCCCCGTGGCGTCGTCAAAAAAGCTGAGCGCGATGCCCATTCCGATGGCTTGCAGCCCGATCAAGATTCCGGCAAGTACCGTTGGCTTCCTGGCCGCCGCCGGCATTGAAAACCCCGGTCGCCCTTGAATGATCCACATGATGAATGAACAGAGCGCAACACTGAGGGTGCTCATGGTGAGGAATGCCATCGGCCCAAAATCATTCGCCCACCAAGTAACTAACACATCGCTAAACCCAAATAAGGCGGCACTGAGCAGCGTGATGAGAATGGCAAACGTCATTCCTGTCGCTTTTGATCGGAAATCCCGCCAGCCCATCAAGAAAATTCCTAACGTGGTGAAGATTGCCGCCAACCATAGCGAATTTGAAGGCATTTGACCCATTGTGACAACGACTCCAATCGCTACGAAGACAACCTTGGTTCCCATCAGCGGCGTCACGAGTGAGACGTCGCCGATGCGAATGCCGAGAAACGTGGTCCACGTTCCGAAGAAAAATATGACGCCCATCACAAGTGGCATCCAGATGAGCGACCAGTTTACGGTCTGATTTTCGAAAAGGAAAAGCGGGAGAAAAAGCAGCGCGACGACCCAGTTCGTGATGTGAAAGGACTGGTCCATCGTCGCTCCTTCTGTAAGGGAGCGTTTGATGAAAACTGACCCCAACGAATAAATAATCGCTGAGGCGAGGGGAAGAAATAGATACCAGGGCACGCTGGAACTACGCTGCGAACCTTAAGAACGGTAGCGGTTTTTGCGTCATTTTGAAGGCAAAGGCGCCGCCCCTTGGTCACCTCTTAAAGAACCTCAACGCAATGGCAGACTCCTCTTCAAAAATGGTTTCGAAAGGACGTTCACACGCGGTTAGAAATTGTCGAAATGCCTTGAGACGTTCGTTCACTAGAATGATTTCGCCGTCGTAGCGATCGAGGAATTTCTCGACGGCCTCGCGAGTCTCGTTGTTGTAAATGATGTAACAACCGACTGCGATATCAAAGTCGGGCAGGGGAAGCGTTGTGAAATCTCCCGGCAGTTTATCGAAATTTGTCAGCCCGTTTTTGGTGAGTTGTTCAGCGCATAACTCGACAGATACAGGAGCAAAATCGTTGATCGTGACCTGATCTGCAGAACGAGCCAACAATAGGTTTTCAAAGCCAACCCCGGCACCAATCGCAAAAACGCGTTTGCCTGAAAACTCAGCTCCGTTTTCACCCAGCCAAAGCGAGAAAATACTCGTCGCTCCCCAGCGGGTATCGTAATAAACCCCGACTCCCGAATCCATTTCGGCGATGACACGTGCTTCGACTTCCGGATGATCGAGGTTCAACACATCGAATTCGACCTCGCCGAATGATTCTTTGATCCAGAGTTCGGACTTCGATTTCATGCAATTAATTGAAACCCTGCGAGGTGCTGTCGCAGCAAATCGAGAGTGAGGCGGGTCACGCGCATTTTAAAACTGATGCGATCGGCCGGTGTGAAATGGCGTTTTGAAAACGTGTCGTGTCCTTTCGAGGCGAGTGCGATGAAAACGGTCCCGACTGGTTTTTCTTCTGATCCGCCCCCCGGACCGGCGATTCCGCTTACAGCGAGGGCGTGATCGGCTCCACTTCGTGCCAAACAACCTTCCGCCATTGCGCGGACGACTTCGTCGCTGACGGCACCATACTTTACGATCAGTTCTGCAGGCACCCCGAGAAGTTCGGCCTTCGCTGAGTTCGCATACGTTACATAGCCGCGATGAAAAACGCCGCTTGATCCCGCTGCGTTTGTGATCGTGTTGGCGATTTGACCTCCGGTGCAACTTTCTGCCGTGGCGACCGTTTCGTGCCGATCCGACAAAAGCCTCACGATGACACTTTCGATCGACTCCTCAGATTCAGCGATGATCTCACGGGCATATTCGGCGCGAATGATGTCTGCCGCCTGATCGATTGATTGCTGTGGCCCGATCAATCGCAAATCGACTTCGCCAAGACGTGCGCAGTAGCCAAGTTCCAGATTTTCAATGCTTTCGAGTTTGGGCTCGAGATTGTCGGCGATCGCTGACTCACCCGCACCATAGATTCGAAAATTATGCCACGTCTCCGGCGCATTTTCCGGTCCTAGTAATTCGACTAATTTTGGCAAAACCAGGTTCGCCGTCATTGGCCTCAGCTCGCGGGGAGGTCCGGGAAGCAGGAAAAGGTGAGGGGTTCCTTCGCTCTCGACTGCAGGAACATAAAGCCCGGGAGCCGTTCCATTCGGATTGTCCAAAACGACAGCGCCTTCAGGAACCATTGCCTGACGCTCGTTCGACGAACTCATTTCGTAGCCGCGGTTGTCGAAAAATGCCTTCAGATCATCGACAATTCCCTGATCCAAAATCAGCTTGCGGCCCAGCATTTCAGCCACCACTTCGCGAGTGATGTCGTCACTGGTCGGGCCGAGGCCACCGGTCACCAATATTACATCGGTGCGTGGAAACGCCTCTTTCAAAACCGTGCGTATTGCATCGTCATCGGGAATCGTCGTCTGGCGCTGGATTCGCAAGCCCAGCTTAAAAAGCTCTTCACCAAAATAACCCGCGTGGGTATTGGTTACCTTTCCGAGTAACAACTCGGTCCCGATATTAACAACTTCGACTCGCATGACAGGGGGCGGGATTAAACGTCCTCCGATTCCATTTCATCCGCGAGGTCTGCGATTGGAGCCGCCGCCGCTTTTTTCGATTCATCAATGAAATCATAAGTAACGCGGGGAGCATCAGACCAAAGGTTTTCGAGATTGTAGACGTCGCGCATTTCCTTGTGGAATATATGGACGAGCACATCGGCGTAATCCAAAACCACCCACATGCTGTCCGCCTTGCCGTCCTTCCGAATGGGAATCTCCGAAATCGCCGCTTCCACGCCCTTTTCAATATCACGCTGAATCGCTTTGAGGTGAGGCATCGACGTGCCCGTGCAGATCACGAAATAATCCGCAATCGACGAGATCCCCCGAAGATCGATCACTACGATATCTTCAGCGCCGATTTCGTTCGCACTCCTTGCGCATTCCTGAACTGTTGTTTCCTCGTCCGCCATAACTTTTCTAAAAATAGGCCGTGATAATAACGCAGATCGGCCGGTGTGCGAGGGTGATTTTTGAGGAAGAAAAATAAGGCGGCTCGATACAAATTCAGGGCGCACTCTAAATCAGCTCTGCAAAGTTCTCCACGCGGCCGAGCACTTCTTCTTTCCCGATCAAAACCATCGCGGGAACCAAATCGGGTCCTTTCATTGAGCCCATCGTTGCAACCCGACAAGGCAACATGTAAGCGCCCATCTTGAGCCCACGTCCTTCGGCTGATTCTTTGATCGATGCTTTGATTTCGTCGACGGCCCAATCCTCAACGCCCTCGAGCGCGCGATAAAGCGCAGCCATCAGATCGTCGATTCCGGAAATACTCTGAACTTTTTCGATCGAAGGCTCGTCGTAATCGAGATCGTCGGTGAAAATTGAATCGATCACGCCGGGAATTTCGGAAAGCAATTCGGCACGCTCGCGAGCAAGCTCCAGCGCTCCGGTAACGCGTGGGTCGTCGGCAGAAATTCCCGCTTTTTCCAAAAATGGAGCCGCGTTTGAATTCAGATCCTCCGGCGAAAGTCGCTTTAGGTGTTCTGCATTCACCCAGACGCATTTGGTGTAGTCGAACTTGGAATTGCCGTTGTTGACGCCTTCCATGCTGAATCGATCCATCAATTCTGCAGGTGTAAAAATCTCGGTGTCGTCTTTCGGAGACCACCCGAGCAGCGCCATGTAGTTGTTCACCGCGTCGGGCAAAAATCCGGCTTCGATATATTCGTGAATCAACGCGCCTTTGTCCCGCTTGCTCATTTTCGAACCGTTTTCGTTTAAATTGAGCGGGATATGAGCAAATACCGGAGGCTTCTCACCAAAGGCCTCGAAAAGCGCGAGGTGGAGAACGGTATTCGAAAGGTGATCTTCCCCGCGAATGACGTGCGAGATCTTCATTTCGATGTCGTCGACCACATTTACGAAGTGAAAAATGTATCCGCCATTCGGGCGTTTGATGACGAGGTCAGGATTCCGCTCGAGGGTGGTTTTTGTTTCAGGATCAAATCCAATCGAGCGAGTCTCTTTCAGATTCACCGTGACATCACCACAGATCAAATCATTCACCGTGATGTCTTTATCCGGCACCCGAAATCGAATCGCTCCTTCATCTTCATAGGTCAAACCAGCCGCTTCCAGTTTCGCCAAATATGCATCGTAAATGTCGGTGCGCTGACTTTGATAATACGGACCGTGAGGACCATCTTTACCCGGACCTTCGTCCCATTCGAGCCCCAACCAGCGTAGTCCATCGAGAATGACATCGAGCGATGCCTCAGTGCTTCGTTCCGCGTCCGTGTCTTCCGCGCGCAGGATAAATTGTCCTCCGTTTTTTTTGGCAAAGAGCCAGTTATACAAAGCTGTGCGGGCTCCGCCAATGTGGAGGAAGCCAGTCGGTGAGGGGGCAAATCGGGTACGAACGCTCATGATAAAAATTCGGTTTTTTGAACGAACAGGGTCTGTTCGATGAACTTACCCTACCAAATCGCGTATGGTTAAATCGTGGGATTTCAGCAAAACTAGTGTCGCGATTAGGTGGGGTTTTGGTAGGCGGTATCGCCGGTCGTTTCTAACTATTGGTTCGAAATGGTTCAAAGCGGCTCCACGAACCAATAGGGTTGGTTCATCGAATCAACCCTGTTGGTTCGAAAATGCAAGTGGAGACAAACGCCTCACGCGGCCAATGCAGCAACCTCTGCGAGCAGTGTTTCCGGCTCGGCTCGTTCGGTGAGATCTGCGTTGGTGAAAGCGCAGCGGATGCTCATGTCGCTGTTGACGACGTAGCTGGCGGGGACGGGAACTTCGTAGCTGTCGTCGCCGTTCAAGATGTCGAGTCGAATGCCGAAGCCTTCGTAGACTTTGCGGATTTCGTGGCCCAATGGATAAACGAGACCGAATCGGCGCGCGACTTCGTTGCCGCGATCCGATAGGTTGATGAATCCGCCTGCGGCCTCCGTCGGGATTTTCGTGGTTTCATTGACCTGAGGGCTGATCGCCAAAATCGCTGCGCCGCGTGATTGAAATTGCGGTAGCTTTTCCAGCAATGTCTGAAATTCCAGCGT
>ERZ887942.2595-NODE-2595-length-11111-cov-6.584027_pt1 | contig 11111 bp, 10 predicted proteins | sample MGYA00521099_ERZ887942 | MGnify/ENA primary metagenome ERZ887942 (study PRJEB32303, sample SAMEA104408605) | aquatic metagenome | biome: Brackish water; feature: Pelagic; material: water | place: Baltic Sea | collected 2014-06-07T06:48:00 | depth 16,251 m ... | reverse complement strand
CGTTTGTAGATGTGGCGCTTCGCTTGGTAGTGGTCATGTCGCCTCCGGCTCGGTACGTTCGGTACAATGGTTTCGATGTCAGGCCTACTCTTCGCGCTGATGGGTGATCCGATTTTGCTGAGTTGGGATGGTTTCTGCGGCAGAACCTATCTTCCAGCAGTCAATCTGCGGGGTGTATTGTGGTCGGTGCAGCTATCACGATCCGAGACTGATACCGTTTAGCAAATGCTTTTGTCTGAAATGGTATTGCGGGGACGCAATAGCGCTGCGGTCTACGCGAGCCTTCCGAATGCCGCGACTTCTTCCGCAGTTCCTATACCGAAGATCGTTTTCTCATCTGCGGATTCCAATTGGACAGTCACTGACTCTGCATCGGGAGATATCTCTCTGGCGAATTGAATTTCTACGGTGCGTGGTCGTGTATCCAAGTTTTGATGATGCAGGGCCGTTTGAATCATATCCATGTAGGCGGCGTTGTTGACGTGGTGGTTGCCGTCGATATCCGTGTATCGGAGTGATATCGATGTGGCTAGCGAGTTTGATTTGGGTTTTGGTAAACGCAATCGATCGAGGGACTCGAAATAGATGTCGTCCGGGCGGACCGGAAATGCCTGTTCGATCTCAAAGGGAATCTTAGAAAACGCCTTCTTCTCTATATTGATATAAAGCCAGAGGGTTGATATGCGGCCGATGGTTTCCCCGCCGACTACAATTCGAAACTCTCGAAAGCCCTTGAACTGAGTGAGTCGGGGGGCCCAGGTTTGGATGGTAACGGTTTCATCCAACCTTGGATAACGGTCGAGTTGCATGGCCACGCGATTGAGAATCCACGATTCGCCTTTGTCCTCCATGATACTGGTGCCGATTTCCCATTGGTTGGCATGGTGAATCGCCGCCTCTTGAAACAATTGGAAGAGTGAGCTCAGACGAATGCTATGGTGTTGGTCGACCTGAAAGTATCCGATTCTCTGAGTCAGTTCGTAAAGCGAGTCCATAGACGGATCATTTTTCCAATAGTGGCTCCAGGTGTTCCCAGACGATCTCCTTGATAAGGGCATGGCCCTTCTGATTGGGATGGATACCGTCTGGAAGATTGAGTTCCTTCATCCCACCGACCCCTTCGAGAATGAAGGGAATCAAATGAACACCCGTTTCTTCAGCGATTTCCGGGAAGATGCCCTTAAAGGCATTGGCGTAGTCAGGGCCCATATTGGGCGGCACCTGCATCCCACCCAAGAGCGTTTTTGCGTCGGGGTATGTTTCTTCCAAGCGATTAATGATGGCGACGAGATTGGCCTTGGTTGCGTCAACGGATTGGCCGCGGAGGCCGTCATTGGCCCCTAGCTCCAACACTAAGATATCAATGGGCCGTTTGAGGAGCCAATTGATGCGGCTTAATCCTCCGGCGGAAGTCTCACCGCTGACGCCTGCGTTCATAACGGTGTATTCGTAGCCTCCCTCGTCGAGTTGCTCTTGAATCAATGCGGGAAAGGCTCGGTCATCTCCGACTCCATAGCCGGCTGTAATGCTATCACCCATGAAGAGTATGGTCTTTTCCGCCGACAATGTAAGACCGCCCCATACCAATAACGTAAGGAGGAGGTTGCATTTAACACTTAAGTGGGAACGTTTCACAACTGTTTCGTGACAGACAGCAGTTACTAAGGTTCACTTTTATAAGTCTTTCCAGATTATTTGGCGCTAATGCCAACCGCCGTTTTATGCAGATTCTCCAAGTTCAAAACGTATTCAAAACTTTCACCACTGAGAGCCATGAGGTTCCGGTGCTTCACGATGTCTCCTTTTCAATCGAAAAGGGAAGTCGGTGTTCCATCCTGGGACCCTCTGGTAGTGGTAAAACGACCCTGCTCGGCCTCTGCGCGGGACTGGATCGACCCACCCGTGGGAGTATTCTGTTGAACGACCATAAGTTGCATGAGTCGACCGAGGATGAGCTGGCGGAAATCCGAAATCAGGAGGTGGGGTTCGTATTCCAAAATTTCCAGCTCATTCCGTCTCTTTCCGCGTTGGAGAATGTTCTGGTGCCGCTAGAGCTGCGCGGAGTGACCGTGAATCAGAAGGACGCAGAAGAATTGTTGGGTCGCGTAGGATTGGGAGATCGGCTCGACCATTTTCCGGTGCAGCTATCGGGTGGCGAACAGCAGCGAGTGGCTTTGGCCCGTGCGTTTATCAATAAGCCATCGATTCTATTCGCGGATGAACCGACGGGAAACCTCGACGGTGAGACCAGTGGAATGGTTGAGAAACTGCTTTTCGATTTGAATCGGGAATCCGGAACGACGCTGGTGTTGGTGACTCACAATCTCGAGCTGGCTCGCAAGACCGATCGCATTTATAAGATTCATCTGGGTTCAGTGGAGAGCTCGGAAACGGTATGAGTAAGGTTGTTTCAGGCCCATCCTGGAAATGGGTATTGCTAATGAGCTGGCGGGACAGTCGCCGCAACCGGCTCAAGTTGGTGCTGTTTGTCCTTTCAATTGTATTTGGATTGGCGGCTCTGGTCGCCATCCGCGGTTTCCGGACGAACGTTCAGGACGCGATTCAGTCGCAGTCGAAAGAGCTGTTGGGAGCGGACGTTGAATTTCGTGGGAGCGCTGAGTTTCCGGAGGATATAGAGACCTACATTGCCGAGCTGGGTGGTCAGAGAGTCGATGAAATCCGCATGTCGACGATGGCGCTCTTTGAATCCAACGGCGGAAGCCGTCTGGTTCAGCTGCGTGCGTTTGAAGAAGCCTTTCCATTCTACGGGAAGCCCGAAACTCGACCTGAGGGAATCATGGATCGTTTCCATGAAGGGCTTTATGTCATGATGGAAGAGAGCCTGATGTTTCAGTTTTCGGTGTCTCCCGGGGATCGGGTGAAACTGGGCGAAGTTTATTTCGAGGTGCTGGGGATCGTGGATCGAATACCGGGGGAATCGAATCTCACGGGCTGGATCGCGCCTCGGGTTTATATTTCTAAAACGAATCTCGATGAGACCGGATTGTTGGGATTCGGCAGCCGCGTATTTTACCGGGCTTATGTTCAGCTTGAAGATGTCTCCACGATCGACGCAGACGTAGAGCGAGATCGACAGTTGTTTCGGGAAAATCGGGTGTCTGTGGATACGGTTAAGGAAGAGCAGGATGACTTGGGGAAATCGTTTCAGGGGGTTGCTGACCTTATGAACTTAATCGGATTCATGGCCCTTATCCTAGGTGGGGTAGGAGTGACCAGTGCGGTACATGTTTACCTGAGCGGTAAGATGGATACGATTGCGATTCTACGGTGCTTGGGAACGAAATCCTCGGTGGGTGTATCCATTTTTCTCGTCCAGATATCGGGAATCGGATTGGTGGCTGCCTTGGTGGGTTCGCTCGTCGGGACGGGAATTCAGTATTTCGTCCCGCTGTTTATTAAGGACTTTTTGCCATTCGAGTTGGAACCGCGCTTTGCGTGGATGGACCTGGGAGTAGGGCTGTTGTTCGGTTGGTTGGTCTGTTTCCTGTTTACGTTATTGCCGTTGCTGCCACTCCGCAAGATATCGCCTTTACGGGTACTACGAACAGGTGTCGAAAAACCCGCTAGCTTTAGGAAAGACCCTTGGGTGTATGCCGTCGTGGTGGCGCTTGGTCTGACCATGTTTCTATTCGGTTTCGCCCAGACGGATAGCTTGAAAGTGAATCTGGCTTTCTCAGGAGGGCTCCTCGTGGTGCTGGCACTGCTTGCGCTGATCGCGTGGCTGTTTTTGAAGCTCATTAAAAAGGTGGTTCCTAAACGACTGCCCTTTGCTTGGCGCTATGGCATCGCCAACTTGTATCGACCGAATAACCGGACGCTACTCATGCTGGTAGCTCTTGGGCTCGGGTTTATTATCGTGCTGTCATTGTTTCTGACTAAGGAGGCGATTCTAAATCAACTGATCGTCGATCGCGGCGAGGATTCCTCGAACATGATCCTTTTTGATATACAGCCGGAGCAGCTGGATACGGTTAAAGAAGTGGTAGAAGGGAACGGGCTACCGCTCATTGAGACTGCGTCTTTGGTGAACATGCGCATATCCGAAGTGAACGGAGTGCCGACGAGAACGATTCTGAGACAGGGTCGGGATCGTGGAAGGAATGAGGAAACCGACGGTCCCCCCAGTTGGACTTTGAGGCGAGAGTACCGATCCACATTTCGGGATCATGTCACCGATTCAGAGATATTGGTGGAGGGTGAATTTGTCGGAGAGTCTTCTATCGACGCAGAATTCGTCCCCGTCTCTATAGAGAAAGGCCTGGCCGAAGATATGAAGTTGGGAATCGGCGATCGCATGGTATTCGATATCCAAGGTCTATTGCTCGACGTCGAGATCAGCAGCATCCGGGAAGTTGATTGGAATCAAGTACGTGCGAATTTCTTCTTTGTATTTCCAACGGGCGTTCTGGAAGAGGCCCCCACCATGTATATCTTGGCGACGCGAACGCCTGACGCTCAGATGACAGCGAAGGTGCAGTCTGAGTTGATCAATCTCTATCCGAACGTCTCGGCGATCGATCTCCGCCTGATCCTTTCAACGGTAGATGACATTTTAACCAAGATCAGTTGGGTGGTACAGTTCATGGCCTTGTTCACGATTTTTGCCGGCCTGTTGGTTATGGCCGGAACCATCATTACGAGTCGTTACCAGCGTATTCGGGAGAGTGTTCTGTTGCGCACGCTCGGAGCTGATTCGAAAGTTATTAAGCGGATACTGTTTATCGAATTCGCGTCGGTCGGGTTATTGGCGTCACTGGTTGGAGGCTTCGTCTCGGTCGTGGCTACCTGGGCATTGATGACATTCTTATTCAAGCTGCCGCTTGATGTGGCGTGGGATATGGTCGCTTATGGCATGTTAGCGATGATGGCACTGACGACCATAACTGGAATGTTGAATAGCCGTGGGATTACGAACCAGTCGCCGCTTGAGATCTTGAGGCAAGAGTAGGGAGAGAGGCGTAGATCGTTAATAATCAAGGATCACACGGCCGTGGCTACATCATCCGCTTATTCTTCCAGGCTGACCCGGACTTTGAAGGAATCAGTTTCTCCGGGCTCGACCCAATGCAGGCCTTTCTTGTGTTCGGGGCTGTTGGGAGGGCCCATCCAGGGCTCGACGCAGTAAAAGGGGCTGTCGTTGTCTTTAGTCCATGTGACAACGGAGGCTCCGGGTAGGGGTCGGACGGAATCTGAGATGACAACGGTGATATCTTCCTCCCCATTTTTAAGCCCAAACTTCACTTTGCTTTCTTTGAGTCTGGTATGAATTCGATCCACCAAGGTGGGATCATCCATGGATACTTCACCGCCTTTAAAGTCGGTTGGCACGAGCGTACCGTCAGCAGCGTGGTAAACCGCTTTACACCCGGGTAACTGGATTCGGTAGTGTTCCCGTCGATATCCGTTGTGCCAGGGCAGGGTAAAGTAAAAGTGATGACCGGCGCTCCAGGGCATTTTTTCGCTACCCAGGTTGCTGAGGATGAACTCAACTTCCAAGGACAACACTTCGAACCGGTAGATCACCAAAAATTCGTAATCGAAGGGGTAGGCTTCAGCATTTTCCTGTGAGGGAATCAGCTTCATAGTGATCGACCGATCGTCTTGAGCCATCACTTCGAATTGACCTTCTCTGGCAAACCCGTGCATAGGCATGGAGCGAATTTCGCCATCGGGAGCTTTCCAATAGTGGATTTTCCCTTTGTGGAAGGTCCTTGCTGAAAAGGGAAACAAGATAGGATTGCCACCACGCGCATGCGCCGGGTTCGAAAGGTCGGCCTTTTCTGGCCAGTGGACGATGGGTCGAGATTGGTTCCCTGCCATTTCGAGATCCCAGTTCATAAGCCTTGCGCCTCTTTCTGGCAGCATGCGAAAGGTGGAAGGTCCGAGCTTCCATTTGAATATTTCCTGCCCGTGAGCGGTTTCTTTGCTAAACATGATTCAAACATGAGTGCTGAAAACCCGACTGCCAATACTTTCAATATATCGACTGAGGATTCTTGCTTTTCCAACTATGCTGCCCATGATTGTTTTCAGGCTATGAGCCGACTGTTTCTACTATACATTTTTTGCTTCCTCGCTGCGTTTTCCCCGACGTCTGGCTTCGCTGACGACGTGGATGAAGAAGAGGATACCAATGAGAAAGAAGAGCTTAAGGAATTTGTTGGAATCGACATGTCTGAACTGTCGATTGAGGAGTTGATTCCGGCCTTGCAGGACATTGACCTTCCAGAGGAGGGACCTCTGAAAGTGGGTGTGATTCCTATGAAAACGGCTATCGGTCAGCCAAGCCTCTATCTGCTTCGTAGATCGATGAAAGAAGCAATCGAAGCCGGAGTAGCTGTTGTGGTGTTGGATATGGATACGCCAGGTGGCCGACTCGATTCGACCTTGGAGATGATGGAGATTCTCAATGAATTTTCTGGGGTTACCGTGACCTACATTAACGACGAAGCGATTTCGGCTGGCGCAATAATTTCTTCAGTCACCGACCATATCTATTTTTCGAAGCTTGGTATCATGGGCGCTGCCGCGGCAGTTGCAGGCTCTGGTCAAGAAATCCCCGAAACGATGCAGGCCAAGATTAAGAGTTATCTGGATGCCAGAATCGAATCCTACGGTCAGGACAAACAACTGCGAAATAAAGTCATCAAAGCGATGATGGACACCGAGTATGAGTTTGTACATGAAGGCGTATTGATCAGTCCAAAAGGGGAGCTTTTGTCTTTGACGGCCTCCAAGGCTGTAGCTCCGTTTGGGGATCCGCCGGAACCCCTCATTGCGGCAGGTATTGCTGAATCAGTTGAAGATATTTTAAAGTATGGATTCGGTACGGAAGATGTAGAAATCATCGAATACGTGGCATCTTGGTCAGAAGAATTTGCTGCTGTAGTTGAATTTCTGACACCGTTTCTGTTTGGCATCGGTATCGTGATGCTGGTGGTCGAAATGAAAACGCCGAGCTTCGGGATATTGGGAATCACAGGGTTGGCGCTCATCGTTTCTGCGATTTTTGGGCATAATGTGGCTGGACTGGCGGGCTTTGAAGCGATCCTCCTACTCGTTGTAGGAATTATTCTTTTGGCGGTGGAGATGTTCGTGCTTCCTGGAACGTTCATATTCGGATTGGCAGGTGTCGTTTGTATATTGGGTGCCATGGTATGGTCATTTGCCGACGTATGGCCGGTTGCTCCGGAGCCTGGACAAGCGCCTGTAGATTGGAAACTGAATACCGATTCCATTGAGGACGGTATCGTCAATCTGGCGCTCAGCTTAGTAGTAGCAGCGGGTGGCCTCTGGGCAGTGTGGCGTTTCTTACCGAAGTCTTGGATGATGAGCAGGATTGTTGTTGAAAGCACCGTTGCTGACCCTAGCGCTGTGGTTTCTGGAGGAGGGCGTTATGTAGAAGCCGGTGATTCTCTTCCTGATATTGGAAGCGAAGGGTATGTATTGACCGATCTCAAGCCGACAGGATTGGTTGAAGTTGGAGGCGAGCGTTTCGAAGCGACGACATCTGTGGGGGAGCTAAGAAAGGGTGACAAGGTCCTAGTGATCGGTTATAAGAGCTATTCTTTACTCGTAGATAAAAAAACCTGAGATGACATCGATTGTAATCACCTGTATTATTTTGGCGTTTGTGCTGTTCTTTTTGGAGATATTTGCTCCCGGAGGTATCTTGGCGGTGCTGGGTGGTATCGCGTTAATTGCCGCGTCTGTGTTGGCTTACGAGGACTTGGGGATTCTGGGATCAACTGGAATTCTCTTGGGCGGATCTGCTCTGGGCTTTGGCATGTTCTTTCTTGAAGTAAAGCTGTTAGCCAAGTCACCATTTGGAAAAGAGTTTTTGCATAGCGATCGACAAATGGCGAAAACGCCTTCTGTTGGGAGACCGGATTTGGTTGGAAAGACTGGCGTATCGCTTACTCAGATGACACCCTCTGGAAAAGTAAAAATAGATAATGAAGTTTTTGAAGCCGCTTCCTTGAGTGGCTTAATCGAAAAAGACGCCACCATAGAGGTGGTTCGTTCCGAACACTTAAAATTAGTCGTTAAAGAATTATGATACCTACACTTGGAGTTACCCTTACCACTATTCTATCAGTCGCAGTCATATTGGTACTGCTGTTTGTTGTGCTCATGGTCTTTTCGTTCCTCAGCGTTTGGTTGAAGGCGAAGTCTTCTGGAGCACCTGTTGGATTGTTGAACTTAATCGTCATGCGCTACCTTCGGAAGCTTCCCTACAACTTGATCGTTGATGCGCGTATCACCGCTGTTAAAGCGGGTATCGATTTGCCCATTGATAATCTCGAGACCCATTATATGGCCGGTGGAGATATCATGCAAACAACGTTGGCGTTGATCAATGCTCAAAAAGCGGGGCTGCATCTTGATTGGAATCAGGCAACCGTCATTGATTTGGCGACCAAAGGAACGGAGAAGTCGGTTTTGGCCGCTGTTCGAACTTCTATTAATCCGATTGTGATTGATTGCCCGGCCACTAGTACCGGGAAGGTCACCATCGATGGAGTTGCAAAAGACGGTATTCAAGTTAAAGCCCGTGCCCGTGTAACAGTGCGCAGTAACTTGGAACGCTACGTAGGAAGCGCTCAGGAAGAAACGATTATCGCTCGTGTGGGTGAGGGAATCGTAACCACCATTGGTTCGGCAGAATCTTATAAATTTGTATTGGAGAATCCGGATTCGATCTCCAAAAATGTTTTGAACCGTGGGCTTGATGTGGGAACGGCATTTGAGATCATTTCCATCGACATCGCTGATATCGATATCGGAGACAATATAGGTGCTCACCTGCAAGAAGCTCAGGCTGAAGCGAACAAGAAGATCGCGCAGGCCCAAGCTGAAATCCGAAGGGCGGCAGCTGTTGCTCAAGAGCAGGAGATGAAGGCGAAGGTCGAAGAGATGAACGCGAAACTCGTTGAGGCCCAGGCTCAGGTGCCTATGGCGATCGCCGAAGCATTCCGCGCTGGAAATTTGGGAATCATGGACTACTACCGTTTGGAGAACATCCAATCGGATACGTCGATGAGGAAGTCGATTTCCGATAGCGACTCGGGTTCGAGCGACCCAGGAAATAGCTAAGGCTCTTTTAGACTATGGATTGGATTCTCAATAATTTAGAAAACGTCGTTGTTCCGGTAATCATCATGATTCTGTACGGGCTCGGTAGCCGCGCGCAGAAGAAACAGCAAGAAGGTGAGGCCTCGGACCAGCCGGCCGAAGAAATTGAAACTACGGCGGACGAAGCGCGTCGGGTTCAGGAGATACAAGAGGAGATTCGTCGCAAGATTGCAGAGCGAATGGGTCGGACTGTTCCTCCTCCGACTCCACCTCGACCACCAGTTGCGCAACCTGCTACTCCACCAAGAACTCAGTACGCTGAGCCTCGCCCGCCAGCGCAATCGCTGAGTCGAAGGACGCCACCCCCTGCTCCTCGTCCACCTATTATCCCTGCGTTTGATCAGACATCTCACAATCGAGAGATAGAGGCTAAGATGCGTAAAGTTCGGGAGCTTGAGGCAAAGATAAAGACGAAGCCACTTGAAGCGGCAGTGTGGGGAGCGAGAAATAAAACAAACCCTAAGGGTCAGCTCCGCAAAGAGCTTTTTAAGGATCTGGCGAGTCCTATTGGACAGAAGAAGGCGATACTCGTAAGTGAAATCTTGGGCTCTCCCGTTGGGATCAAGGGTCCCGCCTGTTGGAAGGCGAATGTTTAAAACAATTAGGGAACTGTAATTCTGCCCAATCCGTCAGTTCCTGGGCTAAACGTTTGCCCACTTTTTGTGTAACTTAGATTTTTCCCGTCGCTGAAAGCAATCGTGATGGGTCCGCGTTTCCTGATTTCTACTTCGTCTCCTGCAGCGAGTGGATCGCTGAAAAGCCGGGTATTGGAATCTTTTTCGATCACCAATACGTTAACGGCACCCGATGCGATTAATCGAATGACTTCCTCAGCGGGTTGGAGGATTTGCGTACCAGAGGTATCGATTACAGGCGCATCCACGAGCTCAGGGTTGATCTCGGGGCTTTCCTTGTTGATGACATTCCAAACTACATAGACCAGAAGGATAAAGACTGCGAAGACAGCTGCTACAGCAAATCCTAACTTCCAGTAAAGTGAGTAGTCTACTTCCGAATCGCTCTCTGTAACGAGCCCTGAACCGGATGATCGCGATTCCATTCCGCCCGAGGAGTAAGACCCTAGAGGGGCCTGCATTTCCTGCTGAGATTGTTCAGAGCTAAGTTCTGGCTCGTGATTCTCTCGGGAGGGTGGAGCCGTATCGGATGGGATATCCAAACGGCCTAGTAACTCGCCGCGATCACGTTTCGAAATTTTACTGCGGCCAAGTTTAAATGAAGTGTAGTCAGTAATGATCTTGGCCGGATCGATATGAAGAAACTTGGAGTAATTGCTCAAGAATCCGCGAACGTAGATGTCGGGAATACCGATATCGAATTTGTCCTTCTCGAAGAAATCAAGGAAGTCGCCGCGAATTTTGGTAGCATCGGCTGCCTCGCGTATGGAAATACCCTTTTTTTTGCGGGCTTCTTCTAATCGTTCCCCAATGGATTGCATATGGGACTGATTAAGGGAGCCGTTGGAAAAAATGCAAAGAAAATGATATTTCGGATCTTAAACAGACTAAATAATTCTTAGCTAGGTTTTAGAAAGCCTCTACAGGTTCTCTAGATCCATCATAATATCGCGTGGTTTCGATCCGTTGTCGGGTCCGACAATACCACGGGCTTCCATCAGATCCATGATACGCGCAGCGCGATTATAACCGATCTTGAGACGACGTTGTAGCATCGACGTTGACGCGCGGCCTGTACTACGGAGGACCTCTATCGCGTCTGGGAAGAGTTCGTCTTCATCGTCTTGCAACTCCGCGATATCGTCGTCTTCCAGTTCGATTTGACGTTGAACTTCTTCGACAAACTGAGGGGGTCCGTTTTGTTTCAGGAATTCGACGATGTTATTAATTTCCTCATCGGAAACGAAACAGCCCTGAGATCGGAGCAGTTTTCCGGAACCCGGAGGATTGAATAGCATGTCTCCACGCCCAATAAGTTGC
>ERZ887942.2593-NODE-2593-length-11120-cov-17.707546_pt1 | contig 11120 bp, 12 predicted proteins | sample MGYA00521099_ERZ887942 | MGnify/ENA primary metagenome ERZ887942 (study PRJEB32303, sample SAMEA104408605) | aquatic metagenome | biome: Brackish water; feature: Pelagic; material: water | place: Baltic Sea | collected 2014-06-07T06:48:00 | depth 16,251 m ... | reverse complement strand
GAAGTTGGCAGAAGCTCGAAAGGCGGAAACCAGCATTTGAGGCGGAACAGACATAGTGGAGCAAAACCGTCTGCCCTTTCGTCTTGGGGTAGACGGTTTCCTTTTGCGCTGATGCTCCCGTCTCATTCGGGCGACATTTGGGCACCACTTTTCGAAAACCATTCACCCGAGCAAAGAAAAAGCCCTGTAACTCATTGATCCACAGGGCTTAAAAATGGGGTGATCGACGGGACTTGAACCCGCGACAACCTGAATCACAATCAGGGGCTCTACCAACTGAGCTACGACCACCAACTTGGTGTGCGAAACTTTAAAAAAAAACCTCGTGAAAGCAAGCGGAGATTTTCGGAAAAAAGCTCAAACCCCGACAGGATGCCAGGTTGTCTTGATTTCCTGAAAATCGAGGATGTGATAAGGGCTGGGTGAAAGTGACCTATCTGGCTGTAAACTCATACGTTTAAGGTTTTCGACCGCCTCAAGCTCAGCGATTTTCCGTTCGTCGGCATCGTCCGAGCAGAGAAGAACAGCATTCACATCCATGTGCTTGGCGAACTCGGGAACCAGCTCATCACGGTGCCCGGTAAGAATATTCACGATTCCACCCGGAACATCCGAAGTGGCCAAAACTTCGGCAAATGAAATCGCGGTGAGGGCGCTTTCGCCTGCAAGCGCCACAACTGCATTTCCTCCCACCAGGGCCGGAGCAATTGCTGAAACGAGCTCGGGAAGACTTCCACGTCTCGGCGCGATGATTCCGACAACTCCAACCGGCTCGGGTGTGGAAAAGTTGAAGTGCGGAGACGCCACCGGATTCACGGTTGAGAATAGCGCCTGATATTTGTCACTCCATCCGGCGTAGTGCACGAGAAGATCAACCGCTTCAGAAACGTCGGTTCTCGCCTTGGTTTCCGGTAGCCCCTGCCCCACCAACTCGTTCACGAATTGATCTGATCGACCGTCCAAAATCTCCGCAATCCGATAGAGAATTTGCCCTTTCAGGTAGGCTGTCGACTTCGCCCAACCTCCGGAGGCTTTGCGTGCTGCCACAACCGCATTACGGAAGTCCTTGCGGCTGGCTCGGGATGCGTTCGCTAGAAATTCCCCCGTTGGGCCTCGAACTTCGAGAATTCGACCTGATTCGGTCCGGGGAAATTTCCCGCCAATGAAGAGCTTATAGGTCTTCGGAATACCAAGATGACTCATGATGAATAGATATGGTGACTAGTGACTCAGGTTGCAATAGGCGGAGAGACCATGCAGTCCTCCTTCGCGACCAATCCCGCTTTCCTTGTATCCGCCGAAGGGCGAGGTCGGATCAAACTTGTTAAAGGTGTTTGCCCAAACGACTCCCGCATTCAGTCCGGCGGTCATTTTGAAAATCTTGGATCCCTTATCGGTCCAAACTCCTCCACTGAGACCATAAGGAGTGTTGTTGGCTTTGGTCAGAGCTTCCTGTGGATTACGAAATGTCTGGATCACAAGGACAGGGCCAAAAATTTCTTCCTGCACGATACGATGGCTCTGAGCACATTCGGTAAAGAGCGTGGGCTTGAACCAATTCCCCTTGCGGGGCAGCCCACCGGATGGCTGCCAAATACAAGCCCCCTCCTCTTTTCCTGCTTTTACCAATTCCTTAATCCGCTCCAATTGTTCGACGGAGTTAATTGCTCCGACATCGGTATTCTTGTCGAGCGGATTGCCGACAACGAGTGATTCCATACGCTTTTTCAGCTTCTTGATCACCGTGTCAGCAATGCTTTCCTGCACAAACAAGCGTGAACCCGCGCAACAGACGTGGCCTTGATTAAAAAAGATTCCGTTTACGATGCCCTCGACCGCTTCATTAACGGCCGCGTCTTCAAAAACAATATTCGCGGCTTTCCCTCCCAGCTCCAAAGTGAACTTCTTTCCGGTTCCTGCCACGGACCGGCGAATCTCCTTACCCACAGCAGTCGAACCGGTAAAAGCAACCTTGTCGACATAGGGATGTTCCACCAGAGCCTTCCCGGTCTCACCTGCTCCCGTAATGATGTTCACCACTCCGGCAGGAAGGCCGGCATCTTCAAAGAGTTCGGCCAACTTCAGCGCGGTCAGCGGAGTCGTCTCCGCAGGCTTCAAGACCACCGTATTTCCACAGGCGAGAGCGGGAGCGATTTTCCAGGCGGCCATGAGCAGCGGAAAATTCCACGGGATCACCTGGCCGACCACCCCGATTGGACTGACTCCGGCTCCGGGAAAAGCATACGCCAACTTATCGGCCCAACCGGCATGATAAAAAAAGTGAGCGGCCGCCAAAGGAACATCAACATCGCGGCTTTCGCGGATCGGCTTCCCGCCATCCATCGACTCCACGACCGCAAACTCGCGCGCGCGCTCCTGAAGCAATCGGGCGATCCGGAAAAGATACTTCCCGCGTTCGGCACCGGACAACTTGGACCAGACTTCCCCATAGGCTTTACGGGCGGCCTTGACCGCTTGATTGACCTCCTTCTTCCCGGCAAGGGCAACCTCGGAAAGAACCTCCCCCGTTGCCGGGTTGGTCGTCTCAAATCGCTTCGCTGCTTTCACCCACTTTCCCCCGATGAAAAGGTCATAGCTTTTCTTGATCTCAAAGTGATCGGTGGACTCGGGCGCGGGCGCAAATCCGCCTAAAAGAAAATCATTGGCACTCATGGAAATTGGGAAACTTAGTCTTGGGAAAAATAATCGCCGCTTTGATAACGGCCGGTCTCCTGCTTGCGAATTTGCATGAGAAGATCATTGGTAAGGGAACTAGCTCCGAAACGGAACCAGTCATTGTCGAGCCACTTCGGTCCGAGAACCTCACGAACCATGACGAGATACTGCAAAGCCAACTTGGCATTGGAAATACCACCTGCCGGCTTCATCCCGACCATCCGTCCGGTCCGCTCGTAAAAGTCCTCAATCGCCTGGAGCATGACCAAGGTCACCGGAAGGGTGGCGGCGATGGGAACCTTCCCGGTCGAGGTCTTAATAAAGTCAGCTCCGGCTGACATCGCCATGTCGCTGGCGTAGCGGACATTGTCATAGGTTGTGAGCTCGCCGGTCTCCAAAATCACCTTGAGGCGGGCTTCTCCACAGCACTCCTTGCACGCCGCAACTTCATCATAAATAGCCCGATACTCACCCTGCAAAAACTGACCGCGCGAAATCACCATATCAATCTCGTCCGCGCCCTCACCCACCGCATAGCGAACTTCCGCCAACCGCTCCTTCAAACGCATCTGCCCACTTGGAAACTGCGTCGCCACCGCCGCAACTTTCACCTTGGAACCTTCCACTGCTTTTGCCGCGGTCTTCACCATCCGGGGATAAACACAAACAGCTGCGGCAGGACCGACCGAGGGATCGCCTGGCAGCGGACGCATTGCCTTTTGACACATCTGGCGAACCTTGCCCACCGAGTCAGCCCCTTCCAAAGTCGTGACGTCCAACATCGTGACCGCCAGTTTCAAAGCCGACATCTTGGTCTCCTTTTTCAAACTCCGCGCACAAAAACGCTGCGCTCGTTCCTCAACACCAATTTGATCAATCGCCGGGGAATCACGGCGGGCAGGAAAAGGTAAAACCTCGTGCTTCACAGGCGGGACCTTATGAACGGCAATACCGTGGCGCAAGGATTCGAGATGGAAATCGCATCAGTCGAAGAGAGTAAAAGGACAAGACGTAAGCGATCTCGCGAGGGGAAAGCATGCGACGTCCATCAAGCGATTCTTGATAGTCAATCCAGCCAAATTACCTCGATCTCCACTTCGTCGCTGATAATTCCTTGACTCCGCGCCGCGCTATCCCTATCCCCGCGCCCTTCCACAAACCTTTTCCTCTACAAAACCATGGCACTTACCGAAGTTATCCTCCGCGAAAAAATCGACAATCTCGGCGCCGAAGCCGATGTCGTGAAAGTGAAAGCCGGCTTTGCCCGCAACTTCCTCATCCCTTCTGGCAAGGCCTACGAGGCAACCAAAGGCAATCTCCGTCAAATCGAGAACCTTCAGACCTCCCGCGCCAAGCGTGAAACTGAAGAGCTCAACGAAGCCCAGACACTTGCCCGCAAGATCTCCCGCATGAAGCCCAAGTTCACTTTGGATGTTGGTAAAAATGGCAAGGCTTTCGGCTCTGTCACTTCCATCGACATCCACAAAGCTCTTGAGGACAAAGGCGTCTCCATTGACCGCACCGCGATCCAGCTCAGCAAGCCCATCAAATCCACCGGGAAGACCGACGTGGAAGTGAAGCTTCACTCCGATGTCACCACTTCCGTGACCATCACCGTTGAAGCATCCGAAGAGACTGCTGCCCAGTAGCCCTCACCCTTGCCTCTCAATTTTAAAAAAGCCCGGCTCATCGTAGCCGGGCTTTTTGTCGTTTCCACCCCGCCATTTCACGGGCAAGCTCCTTTCCTGTGATTGGTGTCCTCGATTCCGGCGTCGGCGGTTTCTCCGTTCTTAGGGAGATCCGCGCCCTTCTGCCGGATCAAGACATCACCTACATCGGCGATAATGCCTGGTGCCCCTACGGCAACAAAAGTTATCGCAAGATTCGCGAACGGACCTTCGCCCTCTCTGACTTCCTGATCGAGCAGGGCGCCGAGATCATCGTGATCGCCTGCAACTCCGCCACAATCGTCGCGATCGAAGCCCTCCGCGCCCTTTACCCTCTCCCCTTCATCGGAATGGAACCCGGGGTAAAACCCGCCGCCGCGCTCACTCAAACGGGAACAATTGGTGTCCTGGCAACCGAGGCCTCCTTACGGGGAGACAAATTCCACCACCTTGTCGCCCGCCACGCCCGGGACATCAGGGTCATTACCCAGCCTTGCCCCAAATTCGTCGAACTCGTGGAGCAAGGCGTCCTTTCCGGCCCCAAGGTCGATGCCGCCATCGATGAATACACCGCCGAAATGCTTGCCGCCGATGCCGACGTCCTTATCCTCGGCTGCACTCATTACCCCTTTCTTCGTCCGGCACTCGAAGCCCGTCTCCCTGCCCACATTCGCTTTGTCGACACCGGAGATGCCATTGCACGCAGAGTCGCCCAACACATCCTCACTCCCGCGGAAAACCCCCACATCCAAATCCTGACGACCGGGGTGCCTGACGAGGTTTCCTCACTCGCCCAAAAACTCACTCCTGAAATACAAGCCCACTGCGCCCCACTCTTCCTACCATGAAATACCTTCCTCTCGTCCTCGTCATCGCCCTCGTCTCGGCAGTCATTTACCAAGTCACGCAGCGCTCCGAAGCTGATCCTGAGTCGCCTAATAAGCCCGCACTTTCCGAAGCTGCCGTCGAACCTGAAGTGCCGGACCCCGAAGCCACGGAGGAGCCAGACCCCGAAGCCGGGGTCGCCACCACCGAGCCGACGGAAGCCCCTAAAGTTCCTGAAGGCGAAGTCGTCCCACCACCACCCACTCACAATTACTACTCAACAGGAGAAAAATCCCGGGACGGAACTGGCAAATACTATCAAGGCCGCGAAATCTCCTACGTCATGGGACATCCCGCGATCAATTGGCTTGAACGCCCCGAGCGGGAGTCCGAGGAAGCTCCCACCAAGGCCATGGATCTTCTCGATCTCGAAGAAAACGACGTCCTCGCCGACATTGGAGCCGGATCGGGATATTACAGTCTCCGGATCGCCATGCAGCATCCAAAGAGCAAGGTCATCGGAGTCGATATTCAGAAGGAAATGATCGAATTTCTCGACCAACGCACCACTCAGCTCGGGTTGGAAAACATCACCACTCATCTCGGGAAAATCGATACCATTGATCTCCCTTCCGAATCCATCAATGCCGCCCTCATGGTCGATGCCTACCATGAATTCTCACACCCCTTCGAAATGATGACTTCCATCGCAAAAGCCCTGCGGCCCGGAGGGCGGGTCTTTCTTTTGGAATATCGGGCCGAAGATCCCACCGTCCCCATCAAACCCCTTCACAAAATGACCCAGGCCCAGGCAAAGAAGGAAATGGCTCTCGTTGGTCTCAAGTGGGAAAAGACCCTCAATGACCTTCCCTGGCAACACTTCATGGTCTTTCGCAAGCCATGATCGCACCTCCCGACTGGCTCGATCCCAAAAAACCCTGCCTCGTCGGACTCTCCGGCGGCCGCGACTCGGTCGCCCTCCATCACTGGCTGGTCGGCCACGGATTTCAAAAACTCATTTATTGTCACCTCAACCATGGCTTGCGTGGCAAGGAATCTGACACCGACGAAACTTTCGTCCGAAAACTGATCGGCCCGGACCTCCTTTCGAAAAAGACCGACGTCGCCTCTCTTGCTGCGGAAAAAAAGCTCTCTCTCGAAACCGCCGCTCGCAACGCCCGCCATCATTTCTTTGAGGAATGCGCCGCTCAATCAGGCGTGAATAAAGTCCTCCTTGCCCACCACGCCGACGACCAAGCCGAAACCATTCTTTTCAACCTGCTCCGCGGATCCGCCGGTACAAAGGGAATGTCAACCCGTCAGAAAATTAACAATCTGACTTTCCTCCGGCCTCTTCTCGCCGTGAGGCGTTCTGAAATCAACGACTTCCTGACCAAAGGCAACCATTCCTTCCGGGAAGATTCTTCAAATTCCGAATCTTTCGCAACTCGCAACCGTCTTCGCCACGAAGCCCTTCCTCTCCTCGCCGACATCCTTGACCGCGATCCCGTTCCCGCTCTTCTCCGCTCTCATCAGCAAACCGGGGAACTCGAACAGATCGTCGGATCCCACCTTGAAACCCTCAATATCCTCGATCCCCGGGGCCGCATCCACCTCCCCTCGTTCAGGACTCTGCCACCACCTCTTCAGAAAAAGTTCCTTCACCAATTCCTGAAGGACCACCATATCCCCAATCTTTCCTCTGATCTCATCTCCCGCGCTCTCACTCTGCTTTCTCCCGATTCCCCTTCCACAATCAATCTTCCCGGTTCTCAACGCTTGCGCCGCAAGGAATCCCGTCTCTTTATTTCACCATGAAAGGTTTCTTTTTACTCCTCTTGCTTCTGCTTCCCTCATGCAGCCTCTTCGAAAAAGAAAAAGAAACCGCTTCCGAAGCAGAAGAAGAGAAAAAAAACACCGGCCCTGAACGCAGAATCGTCGGTCGCATCGCTTCCGTTTCTCAAGCGGGAGAATTCGTTCTCATTCAAAAATTTGGAACCGGATCCCTCCCCAAAAATACAATCTACCAATCCCAGGGCCCCGAGGGGAGATCTGCCTCGCTTCGACCCTCCGGTGAACGAGTGCGGGACTTCTTTGCCGCCGACCTGATCAGCGGAAAAGTCGAGAAAGGTGATGCCGTCGTCGCCTACCCGAATCCCAGAGAAAAGGAGGAAATTCCGACGGAAGAGCCCAAATCAGAAAAAATACCGCCGAAAACGGACACTGAAGATGAAATTGAAAGTAAAGCTCCCTCTAATGGTCAAGATCCCTAACTATCAGCGTCCGGGGGTAATCCCACGACACAGATTGTGAGAACATTGCAGTTTATTTAAAAAAATTAGCGATTTCACCTTGAATGTAGTCCGTTATTCTTGGCAATATGGTTTCAGAAGCTGACAGGTTACCCAAAACACCTAAATTAAACGGCAGTCGAAACACAATGAAATCAAGCACAGTTAACTCTTCAAGAACAGGTAAAGTGGACACCAACCGTCTTGCCGACTTCGTTCTAATGACTCAGCGATCCTGCATCCTGAACCTTTCAAGCGAACTCAACCGCGGAAACCTCTCCTTTCCTCAGTTTTTTCTCCTAACCTACCTCTCCAACGAAGACTACCTCACCATGTCGGCAATTGCCAAAAAGATGGGGCATTCCACCGCCGCAGCCACCGGATTGGTTGACCGACTCGAGAAACTCGGCTTCGTAGAGCGCGTCCACGCAGCAGAAGATCGCCGCAAAATCATGGTTCGGATCACAAACGGCGGAACCGAAATCGTCGCAACCATGCGCGGACACATTGCCACAGAGCTCGCTGATCTCATGTCAGACATGGACAACGAAGACGCTTCCACGGTTACCGCTGCCAGTGAGGCCATCGAAGGAAAAAATCTTGATTCCTAGGGTCGCCTTTCAAAAAATCGTCACCAAGGAAACTTGGCGAACAGTCAACGCTTCCTCTACGCTTTCGGCGTGCAGGAAGCGTTTCTCTATTTAGCCCCCCTCTTGGAATCACCTTTTCATCGGGCTGCCTTCGTTGAACGAATTCACGGCGTAGAGACCAGTCCCGACAAAACCAAAACACTGGCCCGACTGCAGCCACACCACGAACAGGCGGCACTCGATCTCGGCTTTCGTAAAACCTATCACGCGGAGCAGGTTCATGGCGCAGGAATCGCCGTTATCACCAAGTCATCCCCTTTGCTGACTCCCGGCGTTGATGGCCTGATCACCTGTGAAGATGTTCTCCTTGGAATCCACGTCGCTGACTGTGGAGCCCTTTACCTCCTCGATAAAGAGACCCCGGCATTGGGACTCCTCCATTCCGGCAAGAAGGGCACCGAGCTAAACATCACCGGCAGGGCCATCGCCGCGATGACCGAAAATTTTGGAAGCTCGCCCTCAAACTTAATCGCCGTACTGGCGCCCTGCATTCGCCCCCCCCACTATGAGATCGACTTTGCCCCGGTCATTCGAGAGCAGGCTCTCGCAGCGGGAATTTCCAAAGAAAACTATCACGACTGTGATCTCTGCACCGCTTCCAATCTGGAGCGCTTCTACTCCTATCGCCTCGAAAAAGGAAACACCGGACGACTTCTTGCTCTCTTCGGAAAAACTTCATCATGACCATCCACGCTCCGGCAAAAATAAATCTCTCGCTTGGAATCACTCGTAAACGGGAGGATGGTTTCCACGAACTGGAAACTCTCGTCCTCCCTCTTCCAACTCTCGCCGATGATCTCGTCTTCGAGCCTGCCGGCGGGTTCTCCCTCCTCTGCGAAACACCCGGGGTTCCCACCGACGAAACCAATCTTGTCTCCCGCGCCCTTCGCCTCTTTGAAGAGAAGAGCAATCACTCCTGCAACTTCCGCGTCACTCTGGTGAAAAACATTCCCCACGGTGCCGGACTCGGAGGTGGTAGTGCCGATGCCGCCTATACATTCCTTGCGCTCAATGAACTCACTGGCGCCGGAATCCCCACCGAAACACTCGCCACGTGGGCTGCTGAACTGGGATCGGACATTCCTCTTTTCCTCTGCCAATCCCCTTGCTGGTGCCGGGGCCGCGGGGAAATCATCGAGCCCATCCAACTCGATTGGACCCGCCGCATTCTCCTTTTCAAACCCTCCTTCGACATCCCGACACCCTGGGCCTATTCACAATGGAAAGACTCCAGGGAAATACAGGGAATCTCGTACTTTCCGCAGGAATTGGGCAAACAAACCCTTTTCAACGATCTCGAGCGCCCGGTCTTCGAAAAACATCGCTTCCTTGCCGAACTCAAACAGTTCCTCCTAGAACAACCTGAAACCGATGCCGCCATGATGTCCGGCTCCGGTTCCACTATTTTCGCAGTTCTCAAGGCCGATGCCGATACCGAATTACTCCGAAACCGGACTCTCAGTGAAATGGACCCGACCCTTTGGAGCCATCTTGCTACTTTTTAAATTATCAGGCGACACCAAACACCCAAGGTGCTAGCCTTTCACCAAGCAAGATTCCCCAATGGCACGCGCAAACAATCTCACCATGTGTTCCTTCTGTGGCAAAAGCCATTCGGAGGTCAAGAAGCTCATTGCCGGACCCGGCGTCTACATCTGCAACGAATGCATTGATGTTTGCTCCACCATCCTTCGCAAGGAACTCGCCGGACAATCGGAACCATCCGAAGAACTCACCGGCTTACTCGAAGACGGAATTCCGACACCGGCAGAACTCCTTCAAAATCTCAATGACTTCGTCATCGGACAGGAAGACGCCAAGAAAGTGCTCTCTGTCGCGGTTTACAATCACTACCAGCGTTTGCGTCAGCATGAAAATGCCGACGAAAAATACGCTGATGTGGAGATTGAAAAATCCAACGTTCTTCTCCTCGGCCCCACCGGTTCCGGAAAGACCCTTCTTGCCAAGACCCTGGCGCGTCTTCTTGATGTCCCCTTCTGTATTGTCGATGCCACCACTTTGACCGAGGCCGGCTACGTTGGTGAAGATGTCGAGAACATCATCCTTCGCCTCCTCCAGTCCGCCGACTTTGATGTCGAGCGAGCCGAGCGCGGCATCATTTACGTTGATGAAATCGACAAGATCGGTCGTAAAACCGAAAACGTCTCCATCACCCGTGATGTCTCCGGCGAGGGAGTCCAGCAAGCTCTCCTGAAAATCCTTGAGGGCTCGATCTGTAACGTTCCACCCCAGGGTGGCCGAAAGCACCCTCAACAAGAGTATATCCAGGTCAACACCGAGAAAATTCTCTTCATTTGCGGAGGAGCCTTTGTCGGGATGGAAGACATCGTCCGGCGCCGTCTCGGAAAACGTGTCCTCGGATTCAATGCTGTCGAAACAGAAGAAACCGAGGAAGCGGAAGAAATCGCTCTTCTCCATCAGGTCCGTGCCGAAGACCTCCTTCACTTCGGACTCATCCCCGAGTTCATCGGACGACTTCCCGTTCTCACTTCTCTTCGAAAGCTCACCGAAGATGAACTTGTCCAAATCCTCGTCGAACCAAAGAACGCTCTTCTGAAGCAATATCAGAAACAGCTCTCGATGAACAACGTTCAGCTCAAAGTCACCAAAGATGGTCTCACTGCCCTTGCCAGGCAAGCCATTGACCGGGGTACCGGAGCGAGGGCGCTTCGCTCCATCTTCGAGCGCCTCATGCTCGACGTCATGTTTGAGATTCCCTCACGCGAAGACATTGAATCCGTGACCATCAATGCCGCTGCCGCAAAAGGCGAAAAGCCTCCGGTCATAAAGAAGAAACGCTCAAACGCCGCTTAAACACATCGCCCATTCCGGGTGACTAATCCCACGTTTCCAAATGGCGATTCCTAAAAAGAAGCGTCGAACCATTACGGTTCGGAATTTAAAATTTAGTTGGGCGTTAAGTAGTAATTGGGCGGAATGTGAAGATGGCACGCACCTCTACATTCGCCCTCAAACTGATGCCGTGGCTC
>ERZ887942.2592-NODE-2592-length-11122-cov-6.271618_pt1 | contig 11122 bp, 10 predicted proteins | sample MGYA00521099_ERZ887942 | MGnify/ENA primary metagenome ERZ887942 (study PRJEB32303, sample SAMEA104408605) | aquatic metagenome | biome: Brackish water; feature: Pelagic; material: water | place: Baltic Sea | collected 2014-06-07T06:48:00 | depth 16,251 m ... | reverse complement strand
CCCATACCGCGCAATGCACCATGTACGGGACCTCCGGCGACGTGCTGTCCAGGTGTCCCACCCTCGTCGCTCTCGGGGGCGTCCGTATGTGGACAGGTCTCGTCGACAGGTGCCATGAATACGGAGCACACGAATAAGAGCGACGTGCCGCTCCCCACGGGCAGTTACATTGATTCCACGTGTAGCTCCCCTGCGGCGTGTTCTATGCAAGGGGGGTGCTGGATCATGCACAAACCCATCTGCAAGCAGTACCCGAATGCTTGTAAAGACCCCAACGACTGCAAGTCGACCAATGGACTGACTTGGGGTAACGGTTGGGGGTGTGTGGTTAAAGGCGCACAGACGAGCTTGTCGTGTGCCAGGAGCGCCAGTGACTGTAAGCGGGAGTGCAAGACACGAGGTCTTCCATCGTCTGATTGTGTGTGGGCTCAGTCCGCACAGAAAACCATGAGCTCGTTAGCAGCTGCTGGTCAAATTGGAAAAGATATCGCCAAACTCCCAGGCAAACTCCTCTGCGACATGCTCGGTGGCTGCGACAACATCCGGTGGATCATTATTATTATCGTCGGTGTCATCATTCTCTTTATCATCCTGCGTATGCTTTTTGCACAACACAGGAGAAGACAGAACAGTGCACTCCCTTTAGTGCAGTCTTAGACCTCACATCGTTACGAGTCTTTCGATTCCTCTTTGTGACTGCAAAAACCGGACGGGCTGTATAGGAGGGACACTGGACCTGTCGTGACAGCGAGGAGAAACTTGATCCACCGCTGCTCGGGCGACGCCCCTCGGAAGACGGCCATGCATCCCACAGTACGCAACACAATCAAAAACTTGATCATCATGTACACGTACACGACCATACGAGCCGCCTTCTCCGCATCCGCTTCGGCGATGGATGTCATCGTCTTGGCTTGTTTTGGTGGCGTCATCACGAGTCCACTCTTGTTCACGCTATTCTTCGCTTGAGTGACGGTGCTTTTGAAACCATTGTTGGCGTGCTTGACGTATGCCTGAAGACTGTCGGACATGCGGCCGTTTATTATGAATTCCCTTTTTTTTATTCACACGGCCGAGTCGGTCTTCGCATACTACACTCCCATGATATGCATATTGCACCAGGCGCTCGTCGCATACTCGCGTCGGACGACCGACTGTGAAACTTTGCATCGTTTACACCGAATGCATCCGATTACGTTTCCCCCTCTCCGTCACGCACCGTGTGACAACGCCACTGCGCCACTGTCACGGCGACTCACGCGCGCCATCCCCAATGAATACATTGTCGTCATGCGCGACAACCACACCCACGTCACGACCCAATCTGTCGGGTCTACAAGTTACCGCACGGGCACGACCCTGTCAATTGTGCAGACACTGAAGTCAAGAGACCATCGATCGGCGGACGAGGGCTTTGTGGCGTCCATACGGCGAATGTACACGAACGTCTTTGTGGGGTTCAGCGCCTTTCTCAGTCCCAACGCGGTAGAGCTCGTGCTCGAGGATCCCGACGTTCTGCTAGTCGAGTACGACTCCATAGTGTCAACGCGCATCGACCAGATCAATCCCATATGGAACCTCGACCGCATCGATCAATCCTCGATGATCTTGAACGGCAGGTACGATACGGGCGATCTTTCCGGGAAGGGGGTGCACTTATACATCCTCGACACGGGCATTGCGTCACGTCACCAGGAGTTTGTGGGTCGGTTGGGACAAGGCAAGTCCTTCGTTCGTAACGACCCCAGTTGGGAGGACTGTAATGGCCATGGCACACATTGCGCGAGCACGGCCGCGGGGACTCGTTGGGGGGTGGCAAAAGGAGCAACAGTGCACGGCGTCCGAGTCCTCAACTGCGAAGGCTCTGGTGCGTGGAGTTCCATTATCGGTGGGTTGGACTGGGTCATTGGAGATTCGAAGAGGTGGCCACTCACTAGCGTGGCGTCCATGAGTCTCGGTGGTGATTTCTCTTCCGTTTTGAACCGCGCGGTGGAAAGTGCCGTGCAGCAAGGCCTGTTCGTCACGGTTGCGGCGGGCAACGAAAACAAAGACGCGTGCGCCACGTCACCCGCTAGCGAGCCGATGGCCGTGACGGTTGGGTCTACCGCCAAGGGAGATATTCGCTCGTCGTTCAGCAACTTCGGACGCTGTGTCGACATTTACGCCCCGGGTTCCTTTATCAAAGCGGCCGACTACCAGTCATCGACAGGGAGTGCCATTCTCTCGGGTACGTCAATGGCCACGCCGCACATTGCAGGGACGGCCGCTCTCATGATCGAAGACCAGCAGACGCGCGCAGACCCAGAGGCCGTGTGGTCCAGCATGAAGCTCCTAGCGTCCACAGGCATCCCTTTCCCGTCGTCAGTATTCTTGCGGACACCCATGCGCCGTGGGGGTGCACCTGCCCCGAACGAAGATGACGACGAGATGGGCGCATGCACCACGCTCGAAGACAGGCGCTGCGTGTTCCCGTTTGTGTTTTTGGGGAAGCGGTACACCGGCTGCACGGCAGACGAAGACCGCGACGGTCGAAAGTGGTGTTCCGTTCGTGTCGACGGCGAAGAAAGGCACATTCGGGGCAATTGGGGATATTGTAATCCCGAAACCTGCGATCGACCGAAGGTCACCCCCTCTCCCACACCGAGCTCCACCATACCCACCTGCGGAACGTCCGATGGTCGTACGTGTGTGTTCCCTTTTCGATTTCGTGGCGAGACGTACACCGACTGCACGACACAAGCCGATCCCGATGGACGATACTGGTGTTCCACGAGCACCGACGCCCGAGGAAAACACGTTATGGGCAAATGGGGGTATTGTGACATGAGCTGTCTCCGATCTGCTGACGCGCCCCTGAGCGTCGGAAACGAGCAGTGCGATCTGTATCACAGCATCAACCAACTGCGCGTTCAGTCGGGACACCAGTCACTCGCGCTAGATGACCATCTGCAGAAACGCGCGCTCGAACACGCCACCGCGATCCTCTTCGTCGATGGTGCGTATTCGAAGATCGACGCGTCAAACACCTACGAGCGAATGGGTGCGACTGTCGGCGATGTCGTTCACGCATGGAACGCGACAGCGATGAGCCGTCAGCGCATGCTATGCGACGACTGCACCGTCACTGGCGTCGCCGTCGTCACGAAGGGGACTGGGTGGCTGATGCGCAGGGTGTTTGTTCAGGTGTACGATTCGGTGACGAACGCACATGCACACTCGGCCACTAGCTTTCGTGACGTGCCACTGTGCAAATTGCCCACTTGCCGGGCGGTGAGCGGCGAGAGGTGCGTATTTCCCACCAACCGCCAAAGCTGCGTGCGTCGACAAGGATCGTGGTGGTGCCATACCGACACCAGTCCAATCACCTGGCGCGAATGCGACTCCTATACGTGCAGCACTGGCACTATGCGCGTGCGTCTCGGTGGCGAGCCACTCCTCGACCGGACGCTAGGGTTTGGTCGCGTCGTCGAAGGTATGCGACGCAATATTCGAACGCTGATTGTCCTCGGAGGTGTCACTGTGGGAGTCTTGTTCGTGCTGCTTCTACTAGCGATGCATTCGAGTAACCGCGCGCGTCTATCTCAAACCCCAAGCGATCGTCACGACGAGTGAAAAAAAGAATCGGCGCTATGAAACAAAGGCCAAATGCACTCCACCGATCTGGTCACCGTCATTTGCGCCGCGGTGCTTTCGCTGGGATTGATTGCCTCCTACAAGCACACATTCGGTGGGTCGTCGTATTTGACCAATAAATGGTGGCTCGGACTGGACGCGTCGTGCGTGTACGGTGTCACGACCCTGCAGATCGTCGCAGCAGTCAGCTTTCTGGGCATGTTGGTCGAGTGGGGCCGTCGCGCACCATATGGGGGATTATTTGACCACAAGAATCGCCCGTATGGTCTGGCGTCGTGCGTATCCACTCTGCTGGCCGCCTCTATCGTATGGGCGCTGATGCTCGATTCGGGAAGGCACTGGTTGGTCGCATTGTCGTTGGTCGTAGTGGCAGTCTGTGCATTGGCGCTGGTCGTTGGCGCATTCACCGAGTGCAAGCCCCGATTGACAATAGTTCTCTTCAGTCTCCTCTTTGGCACCATCACGGTACTCGCCGACGGGGTGGGATGGAACACTCGCTTTCTCCTTCAGACCACTACCCACGCCCTCGGTGGCGAGGGGGCGTTCGCGACCAACAGCTCGTGACGTACGTGTGCTTCCGGAACGCTAGCTCGTGGAGATTCTGTGGTAGTACTGTGATAATTGCACCACCCCGCCGCGTGACACACAGACGCAACACCCAGCATGACACCGGCGATCAGAGTAACAAATCCTTCAATCATGTGTGTAATCTATTTTTTTTTACATGTAAATATTAAAAAGTCGCAAATGCCCCCACCCAGACTCAAAATCATCGCATACGATGTACGAAAAGACGCAACGGTTATTGAACTCAACAAGGAGCTTATCAAAAATACAAAAACCCTTCTTGATAAACTGCACCATCCAAGCAACGTATCTTCGCCTCACACCAAGCGCATCAAACTCCACGGGGATGCATCCAACACGCAGTCACACAGTGACGCTCTGACACGGGGACTAACCGAGGTGCGTGGGTACGATGTCGTCATGCAGAATTATGAAAGTCTGAGCGAAGTAGTAGTACCCGTCATTGCCGTCCGATTTGAGGGCGAGTTTGGGAAAGAAAACTATGCGCTAATCTTCGAACAACCCCAGTACCCAATGGACGTAGAAGATCTGCTGTATCCATGGTTGCAAGAGAGTGCGATAACGTACCGCATCCATCCGACTGTCGGCGCCATAGACCACCGATACGAGTGCAAAGAAGTGGTTCCAAATGCCACCACCCTTCTAGACAAACCCATCGCGGAGCTCGTACGGGTCGAGTACACGAAGGGGGGACCTGGAGTGCAAACGATTCCCCAAGAGGGCTGCAAATTGTACCGACCAAACACGACTTGCATCGCACTCTACGAATACGTAACTACCCATTTAGACGCACATGCGAGCGACGACGACGAAAATGTCAGAATATGCGCGGTGCACCGATCGCATAATACGCAGATTGTGCGACACAATGGATCTTATTTTTACGTGCGACAAGCGAACATTATACGACCGGAAAATGCGGAGCAACTAGCGGTTAGCATGAAACGCGCACTGCAGACGTTTCACGACGTGACGGGGTGCGCTTTTGGGGACGTTGCAGAGAGGAATATGGTCGTCGACGCAAGTCTGACAAACGTCCGTCTGATAGACTTTGGCAACGTAACCAATAGTGACTCTCAAAAGCGCGCTGATAACGAAAGACTCCGCGATATCCTCGCCGTGGTTGAAAAGTACATAACCCCCGTTTCTACGTGAGTTCCACCCACTCGCCCATGGCGATATCGGCATCGGCGACGCAATCTTCCCCCCACTCTCTTCGGACGGCGTTTGCGGTGGTGAGATGCGTAACGAGCAGCACGTTGTCCTCGTTGTGACGTTCTCGCAACGCGTGCACAAAAGGGCGCACGCGGTCGCGCACCTGATCAAATGTCTCACGCAACGAGACCGCGCCGTGTATCGACGCGTATTCGGTGTCGATCGCCGAGTGGTACACGGACGGGAGGTCGCGCCATGTGCGATGGCTGTCATTCGACCCGAAGAGGGGGCAGTCCAGAGACTCATACAGTGCGTGGTCCACGCGCATACGATGCCCGTGGGTCGCGCAGAAAGGATGCGCCGTTTGCACAGCGCGCAAGAAGGGCGATGTGTAGACGGCGTCGATGCGCAGTGGCACCAGGGCGGTCACCAACTCGTCTGCGCCGCGACGACCGTCGGGGGTCAGGGGGGAGTAGAAGCGTGGGTCCAGTGGATCGCGATGCTCGTGACGGAGGACGTAGACGGTCATGGAATGGCTCGTGTTTAACCTATGTCACATACAATATATTATCACCACCCGGATTGTATGCATCCAGCAGCTACGTTGTGATGTGACCGGGACATGCCGCTTTTACCCAATCAGATGATCCCAACGCATCGATGTGCGTGGCGTCGCAGTCGATCGCTTGAAGGCCGTCATTCTGCTTGTACTGATTAAACTTGTGTACGCACACGCACCAGTTGTCCGTATTCACGGAGCCGCACCAATCGGATTGCTGCGTCTTTTCGCAGAATTCGGTGCCCATGTTCTTCAGACATACCAAATGACTACCGGAGTCTCTCGAGTGTGGTGTGCACATGCCATCGCGCGTGAATCCCGTACCCTTGGTGTCACATACTCCGAGCTTTTGACCGTAAACGTTGAGCGGTGGCGCACTCGAACCCCCGGCCCGTGGACGACGCTTGGACGGCTTTGTCGCTGGTATCCATGGAGCGCAGCTGGATTTCTGCGTGAACCCCATTGCCTTTGCGTTCACCTTATTGGACGCACGAATAAAGCGCTGGCAGTCTGCCCTGGAGAACCGACGAGGGAGATCGAAGACGGTCCCGTCGCGCGCTCTTGTGCATTGTTTCGGGGCGCGTGGGTTGGGACTCTTTTTGCTGTGGTCTTTCGGGACGGCATAGCACCGTGCATGGAGAGCCCGCTTGTGTCGGTTAAAACGACGCCGTTTGCTCAGAGAGCGCACTCTTTTTTGGGTTTCGTGCCGACGGATGCGTGTCTTTAGCCTTCTGAGATTCTGAGTACGACGAGAGTGCATTTATTTGATGTGCGTATTTTTTCATATCAAATGTCGGTAGTCGCGATCGGGTCGTCTGACACGCGTTTTAATGCGTACGCTACGATGACGGTAATACAAATAGACCAAGATGTCGAGGGCGCGACATTGCTGATTGTTGATACATACTGCACGAGTGGCCAGTTCGATAGCATCGAAAAAGTAGACATATCAAAGTGAATGTTCAAGACGACATACTCGAAGCAACAGCGAGACGTTCTTCGTCAACTCGCGTTTCAGGACGAAATCGGATCCGCTTACATGTGTATACCCCGCGTCCGAGACGAACGGCGGATGAACGCGATCCTGCGCGCCGCGCACCTCTGTATCGTCCGCACATGCGAAACGTGCTACGCCATGCCGACGACAGTCGGTCGGTGTCCCGTCTGCGTAGCGCCCACTGCAGGCGACGCGAAGGCCATGGGGGCGTTCGTCGACGCCATATTTGATACCCTCCACGGAGCACGCAAGGTATACTCGGGGGCCACGCAGAACGTCGCTAAGCGACTGCTAGACCACCAGTCGGACCTGCTTCCCGACGAGGAGTGGTCCGCATGTCACGTGCTGCTATGCACGCCAGACATCGAGGTGGCCCGGCGCCTCGAGACCGTCCAGAACCATATTGTGCACAACATGACGGAGCGGTCCGAAGGTCGACTGGTCACACCCAACTCCGGGCGATCGCTCATCTCCAGGGGGCTACGGCGCGCTGCGGAGAATGGCCCGCCGATGCTCTATGCGTTGTACCTGCTCATTCGGAGGTGGTAGCCGCGTCAAGAACCCGCTGATGTTTTTGTACCCTGAGTGTAAAGCAGGGTCGCGAAATGGGAAACTCCGCATCCAGCGCCACCACGGTCCGACATGCTCCGGATCTCCGACTCAAACTGGCTTACTACGAACAGCCCCACAGGCACATGTGCAGCCTGTCCGTCGTGTTCTTTCTCCATCGCGGTCACGCCGACTACGAGTTCATCTTGCAGCTCATGAAGACCAACGGCGAGACGTGTCTGCCGTTCGATCAAACGGTCCGGTCTCGAATCGACACCATGGCCGGAAAGATCACCCACTGCACGCGCGAGCGATCGGTGGTGCTCACGCTGACTGTACCATCGGTGAGTTGCAAAGAGGCATTTGCGCTGCTCATGGGCATGGTGTTCGACACCGCGTGCATGCAGTCCCAAGAGACGCTCGACACCGAGAAGATGGTCTACATGGAGCGCCAGGGACACTCCACCAAAAACCGCTCGCGTCTGCTGCAGTTCGGAGCCTGCACTCCTTGGCTGAACGGAGCGACCATCGAACACACCCATTTGGTGTGGCGGCATCTGGTGTCCTTTGTCGACATGGGGATCGTCGTGTGTGGCAAGTGGGAGGGTGAATTGCAATCGGCCTTTGCAACTGCCTGTCAATACCGCTCCGATTGTCGTCGTGACCATGCCATGCTCTCGGCGTGTTCCATTGAAGTGGTGCCGACCATCGACCCGGCGACGCTCTACGCCATGGACGCGATCGACGTGCGCGATGGAGACGCGACGTGCAGCGTGTGCATCAATTTCCATCTTCCATACGTCGTGCACGGTACGAACGCATTCTACGCCTTGCATATCCTCTCGTCGATTGTCGGCGAGTCCCGCACGTCCAAAATTCGCAAGCGTATCGAGGACTGTCGGTCTTTCGCCAAGAGCGCCGAAACGACGGTCGTGTACTCGCACGAGCAAGGATGCGCACACTTTGTAGTGACGGCGGTCATGGACTCCAGTGTGTACGCCAAGACCACCTCCTCGCTCGAATCGAGCATCCAGTCGGTGCACAAATCCATAACGGCCGAAGACGTGCGCACGCACGTGCAGCGCAAGGTGCACTGGCTAATTGCCTCCATGGAGGACATGCATCGACAATCTTGTTTTGACTGCGAGATGTTCATTGATGATCATCAAGACTCCACTCTGGCCATCGCGAATAAGATCAAGCGCATCAATCTCAAAGACGTCGTGCAAATTTCGAAGCGACTGTCGGACGCAGCGCGATGCACATTCGTGCTGTCGCACTGAGATCATATACACAATGTTCAAAAAACAAACAAACAGCGATATCAGTCGTCATCTGGCACGCAGACCACCGTACCCACACTTTGCTGCGCGCCGGTACGCGAGCAGCTCGTCGTCACGGCGTGCGTCCCCTTGCAGCAGTGCGCGCCCACCTGGAACGAGGAGCAGTCGCTGCTGAGGAAGGTCGCGTAGTGCGCACCCCCCAGCTTGCATCCCGGACTCGGACCGTGGCGGTCGCGACGCACGTACGGCGGACTGTAGGTGTAATAAGGCCACGACCACCATGGGTAACTGTGTGTCATTGGTCAGTCGCGTGGTCTATACTGTACCGAACACACTTTAATGCAGCTGCTTTTTTTTTCACTCGTCGCAGCGTAGTGTATGACACACAGAGGGTCAACACATCATGCACAAGGGCGCGAGCATCAACATCGAGTCGGGAAACGTATGGTATCCGGCGTTCGTTGCCGAGGTCTGGGACACCGACGCGGGTACTTATCTGACCATCTACTACGCCACGACCGAATGGTACACGGCGTATGTGGAGTACGCGGAGTACCGCCCGTCAACCAAGACCATCGTCTACGCCACGGAGGACGGCGGGGAAGCCGAGCATCAGTGGGTGGATCTGGACGAGGAGGTTTCTTTCACTCCTCAAGAGCTGGACTCGCTCCTGCAGCAGGAGATGGCAGACTACGACGACGATACGAAGCAGCAGGCATGGCAAGCATGGACCGCTATGAACCACCACCAAAAGCAGACAATGGCAGCGGGTATGCACCGTTTACTGGAAGAGTGCTCGTCGCGGTCACACACTCACGCTCATACACTCGACGCGTGAGCTCATGTGCGCGACGGAAACGAGGAACCACGCCGATTGCAAGGCGAGCACGTTCCACGACCGACTGTAGTAGCAACTCACTGCGAGCGTCGCCGACCCATACATGTTCGTCACGTTCAACATTCTTCGATGACTGTATCGATAGGCATACGCGCTTGCAAAGTAGGCGCCAAGGATGGCCACCGTGCCGCTCCACTCCCATGCGACGAACGCGATGTGCTTTACTACTCAAACTACACGGGCACTGGTCAGACGGAGGCGGACCGGCAGATTATGTTCCGTGACATGCACATCCCCCTTGAGTACCTGCAAGAGGTGGAGGTGTCGACGGGAAAGCGGACGCACGTCTACTCACCTCTGCCGCGTCGCGTGGGCGAGATGGACACGCGGGTCGACGGCACCCCCTTCGACCTGAGTTTTCCCGCTATGCGATACTCAGTCGAGCTGCGCATGGCGCTTCTGCGCCGGTTACTCGAAAAACTGCCTGTATCGGCGTAGCTGATTATGTGGGTATGGTGTGTTCTATGTATGTATACACGATAACGTATAAACGCTTGCATATTGCTATATCTCTATTCCGACAAAGGCATGTACTCGAGCGAGAAGACACGGTAGCGATTGACACGGCGCGTGCGCTGGCGCTTGCGTCGGTGTCGGCTTGGTGACGTAGAAGGGTCATCGTACCGTGTCATGAGGGGCTGGCCGCACAGGCATGCCATGTGAAGATTCGCGTCCAGCAGTGGGTGTTCGTCTCCAAAGGAATTGACCCCGATGGACGTGTCGACCTCGGTGGTGTCGTAGCATGCGGGCAGCTGACCGGCTGCCAGACTCAGGAACCGGGGGACCACCCGCCCGCTTAGTGCGCCCTTCTCGACGACACCCTCTTCGGTCCAACGCCGCTCGGGATGGAACAGCGTCTCCGCACGCGGAAGGAGGCATGCAAGGTAGTTCCCCGCACCGCCAGACGTGTACGATCGGTGCAGATGGATGTAGCATTTCCCGTCATACGCACGTACCACGACTTTGCGACCGTTCGCGTCGTGGTCCCGCTTAATGTTGGCGAGTACCACGCGCATGTATCCACGCGTGTGTTCCGGGAGATCCACCTTATCCAAGCAACTGCGGGGTCCCTTGCTACCGTCGTACACCACGGTTCCTTCGTTGATGATTTGGTTCAGTGGGAGTGTGTCCAGCGAACGACGCTCCATCGGTGATTTGGAGTCGCTAATGTTCACCTGCAGGCCATGTGTGACGCCGCACACACACTCAGCACCGACCAGAATGTGCACCCCGCTGTTCATACGCGCCTCGTGACCCAGCGCTGCCGCTTCATTGACATCCTCTTCTTCCTCATCGCCACCCTCGTCCGCACTGTCGTCGCTGAACTCCCAGAGCCCTTCGTCATCGTCGTCTATCTGCGTGTCCTCCTTCGCATCGTCGTCGTCATTGTCATCCCCACTGTTGTCACTGTTGTCACTGTTGTCACTGTTGTCACTGTTGTCACTGTTGTCACTGTTGTC
>ERZ887942.2591-NODE-2591-length-11122-cov-13.288696_pt1 | contig 11122 bp, 4 predicted proteins | sample MGYA00521099_ERZ887942 | MGnify/ENA primary metagenome ERZ887942 (study PRJEB32303, sample SAMEA104408605) | aquatic metagenome | biome: Brackish water; feature: Pelagic; material: water | place: Baltic Sea | collected 2014-06-07T06:48:00 | depth 16,251 m ... | reverse complement strand
TCTCGTAATCGCGTCCGCCTTCGACAGGGAAAAAGGCCTTTTGATAAATCCCGTAATTGTTCGAGAGGCAGATCATCCGCTTCACCAGTTTCTTCCTGCCAACTGGTTGCGATACTGCCCCAAATGACTCCATGATAGGGAGGGCCATAGCGACTCCACCAGCGCGGAGAAAACTCCTTCGGGAAAGTGATGTTCTCATGGGTTATTAGAAACGGTTTCAGCCACAATAGTATTACAGAGTATCTGTCGACGAGGCGAAATTCCTCTCGTCTCACATTGGACTCGAAAATATCTCCGGAAATCGAGCGCAGGTCCGACCCGGCGAACTCACCAACCAAGCACACCGGAGCTTGTGCCAAAGGCATCTGCTTCCATGCCCATTTCCTGGATCATTCGGACGAACAGATTGCAAAGAGGTGTGTTGTCGTCGTCACGATGCGCAACATAACCACCATGCTTCAGTCCCCCACCGGCAAGGACAATGGGATTATTACGCGGGTCATGCGAAGCGGCGTTTCCGAGATTACTTCCAAGAAGCGTCACGGTGTGGTCAAGAAGCGTTGCGCCTGCTTCCTCGGGCTCCTTCATACGATGCATGAGATTGTTGAAACAGCCCACAATGGCGCGCTCGATTTTCAGAAGTTGTTCGATTTTTTTAGGATCCCGCCCGTGGTGCGAGAGATTGTGGTGCTCCGAGGCAACCCCATTCACAAGCGGAATCCCGTGGCTATTCTGGATCACAATACTGATAACGCGGGATGAGTCGTTCTGAATAATCAAGGGGACGAGCTGGAACAGTAGTTCGATACGCCCAACGAGATCAGCTTTGTCGGAAATATCCTTGGGGATTGCTGCATCGACATTTGGTTTGGGACGATCCAACCAAGCTCCGGCAGCGGCCAAATCTCGCTCAGCTTTGCGGACAGATTCAAAGTAGGCGTCAAGTCGCTGACGATCCCCGGGCGATGCTTTGCGGAGTAGGCGGCTTCGTTGATCCCCGAGCGAATCAAGAATGCTGCGCCCGTCTTTCAGCTTTCGCTTCTCACGGGCCACCTCCTGCGGTTTCCCCTGAAGGAACAAGCTCGTGAACACCTTTGAAGGTCGATCCATCGCCGGGATCATCACGCCGCTCTCAGTATAGGACTGGCTCATGAATCCATCACTGCTCAGCGATAGCGAGGGAAAGCGGGTTGCGTAGCCCAATTGCCTTGCGGCATACTGATCGATGGAGATTGAGTTTTTAAAACCATCGCGTCCCGGATTACGTGCCGCGCTTAGCCAGGTCATCTCGCATTGGTGCTCCCCGCCTTGATCAGGATGAGACAGGCCGGAAAAAATCGTGAGCTCATCACGATGGTCTCTCAACAGCGCCAGATAATCAGAATCCTCATAAGTTGGCCCCGGTTTCGCAGGGTAAAAAGCAGGCGAATAAAAACCCAGTGTGTTGCAGATAAAGAGAGCCCTCTTCGGGGGCGACTTGGCAGTTTCCCCGAAGACCTCCAGCCAAGGAATCGCCATGGAGATGCCAGAAGCTCTGAGAAAAGCGCGACGGTTGAAGGAGGACGATTTCATGGCTAAATTCCGGATAATCACTTATTACGAAACATCTCGCTCTGCACCACGGCATGAATCATTCCACGCAGACCATAGCCCTCGCGCTGTGCCTTTTCGAGAATCTTGTCGCGCTCCTTACGATCGGCGAATTGCACTTCTGCTCCGGTGGAATAGGCGATCAGCTGATTAAGAAAATGACGGGCAAGTCGATCTTCATTCTTCATCATGAGCCGTTTGAAATCCCGAATCCCTGCAAACTTTTCGCCGTCACTGGTTTTCCCGGAGGCATCAACAGAAGGCCCAAGTCGGTATTCACGGATAGGGCGTCCAAGTAAGCTCGCCGACGGTCGCTCGCCCTTACCAGTCGACCGGTAACGATTTCGAAAACCGCCGATTGGATCGAAGCTCTCCAACGCAAATCCCGGCGGGTCAATTTCGCGGTGGCAACGATTGCAACTTTCCTCACGACGATGTGCAGCCAATTCCTCACGAATCGTCGTGGTGCCTCGTGTATCGGGCTCAATGGCACCGGCGCCCGGAGGCGGAGGACTGGCCGGTGTTCCCAGCAGGTTCGCGAGGACGAAATTTCCGCGCGGCACGGGAGAAGTATTGGTGCCGTTGGCCGTGATTTTGAGAATGCTCGCCTGCGTGAGCAACCCTCCACGCCGACTCTCAGCAGGCAGCATGACCTTCCGAAAATCAAGCCCATCAACACCAGGAATTCCGTAATGCACGGCAAGACGACGATTCAAAAAAGTGAAGTCCGAAGCGATGAATTCTCCCACTCCAAGGTCACTCCGAATTAACTCGGAGAAAAAGCGGCGGGTTTCCTCAAGCATGGCCTGGCGCAGGACATCATCATACTCTGGATAGAGTTTTTCGTCCGGCGTCGTGGCATCGATGTCCTCGAGTTCGAGCCATTGATCGAGAAAGTCCTCCACGAAGCGTTGTGACTTCCCGTCCTCGAGCATGCGATTGACTTCGGAAGCGAGAACAGCCGGATCACCAAGCGTGCCTGCGGCAGCCTGTTGACAGAGTTGATCATCCGGCAGGCTCTTCCAAAGAAAATACGAGAGCCGCGCCGCCAGCGCATAATCATTTAGCCTCCCCGGCTCCGCAGAATGATACATGAAATCCGGAGAGCTGAAGATTCCCCTTAGGGCCACACGAAGTGCTTCTTCAAAACCACGCCCCTCAGCAAGCACCGGTGCAGCGAACGCCGACCATTCCTCCACTTCACCGTCTTCCAAAGGCCTACGAAAAGCACGTGGTCCAACCCGCTTGATGACTTCGGTGATTTGGGCAAGCGGTTTGAGCTTTGGCACCAAGAGATAAGAACCGTCCCGGCGTGTCTCAAACTCAACCTCCCCTAACAGATTCCTTGTTCGTTCGGGTGGCCACTGTTTCTCAAGAGGTCCTTGGACCGTCAACCGACGAATACCGAGACCTTCGCCCTTGTAGGAATTGCGAGCTCCGACAGCGAGGACATTTCTGCCATCTGGTTGACAATCGGCATCAGCTGGAGCGACAAAGAAGAAATCTTCCGGAGTGAAATAGTGATCTACTTCGACCACTCGTGGCTTTCCAGGATCGAGCTGCCAGGCTCCGACCAACTCGGATCCTCCCATGAGATCACTACTCCGATAGAGACAAAAGGTGACCGGCGTGCGCGCCTGATGGGCGAACACCTTCGCTGAAATCCGATAGCGCCCGGCTACGGGAAACTTGAAGCCAAGATTGTCCGAACGCGTCATGTGCGGGCGAGCATCATAGGTCACAAAGGCATCTTCGGTTCGCAAAACCGTGTCCCCCCCTCGCCTGAGTTCACGCTGAAACCACATCTGCATGTAGGAATGGTTCCGGTAGTCGATTTCAATGGCGTCTTGCCGCGGACGCTTCCCCAATTGAATGGCCTCGTCCACGGCTGCATCCGCCGCCGCAAGCCAGCCACGTATGTGCACCGGAGAAATCCCCTGCCCCTTCGCAATCGTATCGAATGCAGACAAGTCACTTTCCGGAGGAAGCTTCGACACCAAATCTCCACCAATCCCAAGAAGATCATGGAGGGTAAAATGATACTCAGTTGCCGTCATTCGCCGCACGGGAACACGCCCATTCTTCTCTTGTCGGGAGAGACTGAAATCGCGCAGCGATGCCGCAAGCGAATCGAGGGCCGCCTTCTTTTGACTTTCATCCGGGCGCGGCTTCTTTGCGGGCGGCATTTCTCCGGACTCGACCTGGTCGAATATTTTTTCCCAAGTCCTAAAAACCTGGGGATCGAACAGGTCGAAGGATAGCTCCTCGAAATTCAGTGGGGTTTTTGTAGCCCCATCGTGGCATTCGATACAGGAACCCTCAATGAGCGGCAGAATTGCACCATCTTCGAACCCGCAAGAAATCATCGGCTGGTGGACGATAACACACAGGGAAATTATGATCAGAATCCTCATCGCCGTTTACTCCAATCCGGCCCTTCTTCCATGACGTCGGCTGTGATCGCCAGCAACTGCCGCTTCAATTTTTCAAAAACCTCAGGATTCGATTTCGCAACATCTGTCTTTTGGCCAAGGTCCTTTGACAAATCGTAGAGTTCGAAGCGGTCGTAGCGCATCGTTTTGATCGCCGGGATCCACGACTCTTGAAACTGATTGTGACGGATATACTGACCTCGAATACGGTCAAGATCGCGATCATCAAATCCCTCGAAGAGTTTTGCACGCACGGTCGCCTTCGGATTGGGATCACCCTTTTCTTCGAGAAGTTTTTCCATCTGGCCCATGAGTTTGGACATCGCTTCCCGGTCTCTGGGAAAATCACCGGAACGCCGACCGATCAATGACCACTTCCCATCGCGCAAGGCAATCGGGCTGCCTGACAAAGGTAAAATCCAGGCGAGTGACTGTTGCCGGATAATGGAGTCACGCTTGCCAAGAAGGACCGGGGAAAGATCAGCACCGTCAAGATGAACACCCTTCGGCGGCTTGAGATCGAGTAAACCACAGACCGTGGGAAGGATGTCGATTTGACCTGCTGGTTCGTGCGAGACACGACGCGGTGGAATCTTACCCGGCCAGGAAAAAATCCCAGGGACCCGAATCCCACCCTCACAATTGGAGCCCTTGGTCTCACGCAGCTCACCCACCCGGTCCTTGCGATAGCTGCCATTATCCGAGGAGTAGACAACGAGCGTATCTTTCTCGAGCCCCATTGCTTTCAACTTCTCCAGCAGTCGCTCGATTGCCCGGTCAGTATTGTCAATTGTCCCTGAATAGATTGCACCGGGATCTTTAAGGTCTCCGTATTCGGAGACAATGTCAGCCGGTGCAGCGATCGGAGCATGCGGCTCGTGGAACCAGACGTTTAGAAAGAACGGGTTCTCGTGGTCGCGCTCCTTTTCCAACCATGTGATCGCCTCATCAACGACAAGCTGGCAGGCAAAGCCCTCCAATTCACCGACAGGTTTGCGGTTGCGCCAAAAGTTCCTCGGGTTGCGATGGCTCGGCGCCGCGTTGAGATCGGTCGCAAACCAATAATCGAAGCCATGCTCGTCAATCCACGGCTTATCACGTCCACGAAAAGGAGCCCCCAGATGCCACTTCCCGAAATGAGCGGTTTGGTATCCATTCTCCTGGAGAAGTTCCGCCAGAGTGACTTCGCTCTTGAGAAGGTGCACGTCCTGGTCGTTGTCGCTGATCCAACTGTAGATGCCTCCCCGCACGTGATGCCGCCCCGTCAACAGAGTGGCTCGAGAGGGCGAGCAGACTGCGGCCCCCGAGTGAAAATCGGTAAATCGAATTCCACTCCCTGCCAATCGATCAAGTGTTGGTGTTTTAACCGGACCGCCATAACAACGGAGATCCTTCCAACCGAGGTCGTCGGCAAGGAGTATGACGACATTGGGACGCCGTTGCCCGGCTGAGGCAATTGTCGTCGAACAAACGACCAATAAGGCCAGAAATTTAAAACGAAGAACACGCATCAGTTTTTCTTTGGACCGAAGGTGAATACTGTTTCGAATGCAGCGTTTCGAGCCACCGTGACCTTCACCTCCTGCTCTCCATAGACTTCATGCCAAGCCGCTATCGTATACTGCCCCGGTGGCAGGTCGGGGATTGAAAAACGTCCTTCAGTATCCGTCACCCCGAAAAAAGGATGATCCATGATCCAAAAATGCGCCGTCATCCAGGGATGAAAATCACACTTGATCGTGACGGGCCCTTCGACCGCTTCAAAGCTCTTCTTTCGGTCGGGTGCCCCGGCGGGCTGGGCGATGTTAAACGGGCGATTTTTTCGAGAGAGCGATCGAATATTGTGAATGAAGGGATCGCCATTCTTCATCACCAATTCCTGGCCGACTCTCAATCCCTGAACACGGGGACGAAAAATTGATTTTTGCTGATCGATCACAGCTGGTGTTTTTGGCATCGGAAAATCGCCCCTAACCGGGCTCTTCACATAGACGAAAACATTGGCAAGACCACCGGAATTACTGATAAGAATGCTCTCATCGAGAGCGGGCTTTCCTTTGTAGAGCTTCCGGCTGGCGGCATCCAAGGGGAGCGATCCTTGCTTCGGACGTGGTCCTTCGAAACGAACCTTGCCAGTGAGCTTAAGGCCCCCGGTCGCTATCTTGGGTTTTACCGAAGCCGTAACATCAACCACCTCGGCCTTGAGAATGAGTTCCCGAAAGTCCTCGTCACTCACAGCCCCCAGACTTTTTTGAAAGGAGATCAGGTTCGGAAGATCACTTTCAGATATTTTCAGACCGGCATAGTTGGCATCGCCACTGGCGGCGCGCTTCATTTTGCCACGGAGAATTTTTTCAAACCCGGCAGCAGTCCATTTTTGGTCGCGTAGCGAGGCTCCCCCGGGGATCGTAAATCCAGGCGACGAATGACATGCGGAGCAATTGGTCACCTTCGCGTCCCCTTCGGAACCGAGGAAAGTCTTGAAGCCATCATAAGCGGCGCGGTCCATTCCCGGCGGCAGCTTGAGCAAAACACGCCCTTCTTGATTGGCAAGCCGACCGTGAATGCGTCCCGCGTATTGGCGCGATGCTTCCCCTTTCCGAGGATTTTCGGGAATTCGATTCACATAGACAAAGGCGTCGAATGGCGAGCGTCGCGAGCTTTCGAGGCGATGGGCGAGCGGACCGGTCGTAGCGGGAGTTGGAGCATTTTCCTCCGCGATAAAATCGAGAATCTTGATAAACAGATTGCCGGGGTTTTTCGGCGGAGGATCAAGCTTGCGCCGCTGATTAAACAGAGTGCCGACGCGATCACGTTGATCTTTCGGCAGACCTGCCATAACACGCTCGACGTAGGGTTGGTGTTTTGGGCCTCCGCCAGGATAAGCCTTCGGTAACTCGCGCGCTTCGATTCGCTCAAACAACTCTTTGAGATTCCTCGCCTGCTTCACTCGTTCCTCGACCGAGAGCACACCTTGCTCCTCGAGGCTCAGCTTGATCGGAGTTAGCTTCACCCCGCCAGCCTCCTCATCGAGATCTCCGAGGATTTCCAACTTGATCACAGTGCCACAGGTATTCTCCATGTGCCGCGCCGGGCCGCTGGTGCTGGTCCAGACGTTACCATCTTTATCGAACTCGATTTCACGAGTGTAGCTGACACGGAATGGCAGCGGAAATTCGACGAGGTATTCGGTCTTGGGATTAAAGCGATAAAGGGTGTCGTTGTGCGTGCCGCAGATCCAAACCATGCCATCGGGAGCGACATTCAGGGCATAGGGAATTTGGTTCAGGTAATCGGGCAGCGGATAGGTCGTCCACTTCTCTGTATTGGGATTAAACTTCCCAAAAACACCCGAGCCAAACCCGGGGACCCAAACCATGCCATCGGGCGCAACATGAAGGCGGCGCGGCCCGCGGAAGGGCGGGTTCCACTCGGTGATCTCGCCATCGGGGGACTTTGGATTGATGCGCCCGATGCGATTACCATTCAACTTTGAATACCAAATCATGCCATCGACTGGCGAGTAATCGAGCCCGTAGGGCGTGATGCCACGTGACTCGCCTTTCCCCCCTGCTTTCACCTGACCGGCTTCAAGGAGGTGATATTCCTTCCGCTCGAGAGTTCTCGGGTGAAGTCGAAAAACCGAATTGCGACCAGCATCGGTATACCAAACATAGCCCTCGGGATCTTTCGGATCGATTCGCAGGGTATGAGGCCAGGAGCCACGCTCAGCCGGAGACACGGCACTCGAGATAATGGTATATTCCTTGGTTTTGAGATCAAACTTCGCCATCTCACCCGAGACACAGAGTGTGAGCCACATCTCGCCATCGTTATCGGGTTCGATCGAGTGCGGGCCGTGCGAGCCACGAGGCAGGCGATAGTAAATCCGCTCTCCGGTTTTCGGATCAAGAGTCGCAGTGTATTGCTTGCCAATGTGAACGACGTAGGCGAGTCCATCATCACCCACTTCCAGATCGTGAAAGGACCCCTTGAATGGCTCGCCCATTTCCCAGGCCGTGATCTTTGCCTTTGTCACCATTCCGGTCGGGGCCGGGGGCGGGACATACTTGGGCCAGCGATCAACAGCATCATCTTTGTAAGTGTCGATGATCCTCTTAACGATCGTGTTCTTGGTATGGGGGTAAAGACCACCGAAACCATCCATTCGCCGAATCATCGTTTCCCAATCAACAGGTATCTCCGGAGATCGAAATCCAAGTGTACCGATTTGGTGGCAATAGGCACACATCATCTTAAAGTTCAGCCTGTCGCGCGGGCTCTCGAACTTCAACTGACCAAAGGCACTGCTGGCCGGACGTTGTTCTTCCAGTTCTTTTCCAACTGCCGATTCCATCGAGATTGTTATGGCGTCCTCGCCCAATTCTACTTTCTCAATCCACTTGTCGCGCTGACCGGGAAGACGCGCCCGAATTCTGAACGAAGCCTCGTGAAGACCATCGATCCGAAAGCTCCCGTCAGCTTGGGAAAAAACGGACGTGCTCTGGCGTCGTTCATCGTCGAATGCGGAAACCATCACTCCCTCCATGAACTCTCCCGATGAATTCTTCACTGAACCGGAAACGGAACCTGTTTTGCCAATCGGCTTGCCTGGTTCCCGGCGGATCTGGGCCTCCTCCTTCTTCTTGATATCTGGACTGCCTTTAGCTCCGGGTTTACCACCGGTGCCGGACTTCCCTCCCGATCGCACGTAGTCGAGAATTCGAATGAAAGAAGCCCCGCGATTCTTCATCTCGGGGAACAGCCGACGTTGTTCTTTCCAGAGCCGAGCCACTTCCCCGCCCTTTTCCGGAGGAGCATTCTTAAACCAATTATCGACGAACGGTTGATGCCCTTTTCCTCCCGGATAGTCTTTGGGAATCTCGCGCTTGGCGATCTCTCCTAACAACTCGCGCGTCGACTTTGATTTGTCCGGAGCGGAAGGCTTGGAGGAAGCCTTCTGGCTCTTTGTCGTGACGCCCTCTTCGATACAGTAAAGAAACTGACTCCCTCGCAAAATCATTTGTCTTCCAACTAGAGCCGCGGAGGCACGGAATTCATCGTCCAGTTTGTTTGTGGCCAGAACTTCGAAGGTCTCACCTCGTTTCAGCACTAGAGTTACCCCATTTCTCCCGGTAACATAGATCCGCCCTCCAGCACCAACTGGCGAAGCGTAAACATTCGCCACGGAAGGAAGACGGGTTGCCCCCATGAGTTCCTTTCCGGTCTTTGTGTCCAGGCTGGAATAGAGACTCTGGTTCGACTTGAGAAAACCAAGCATGCCGTCGTAAAGAATCGGAGAAGGAATGTAGGGGGTATTCTTCGACTTGCTCCAAACGATTTTTGCGCTTCCGGTAATGTCGCCCTTTGCCGAAAGAGGAAGAGCGAGCAGCGAATACCCCTGATACCCGCTCATGCAATAAACGTGCTCCCCATCTGTGACCGGACAAGGAATGGTGTTCTGGGAGAGTCCACCACATTGCCAAATGATGGAACCGTTTTCGAGATCGTAACTGCGAATCAGATTGTCCCCACAAGTGACAACCTGCGCCTTGCCTTGATAATTCACGATCAGCGGAGTGGCCCACCCATTGGGCTCATCCCTCTCCTTCTTCCACAAAGGCTCACCGGTGATGGCGTTGAGCGCTTCAATTGTCGACTGTCCCTGATTGTCCCGGAGAATGACCACCTTCCCGTCATGGACCACGGGCGAACATCCTTCACCCAGGCTGGCGCCGACTTTCGCCTTACCAAGATTCCGACTCCAAAGCTTCTTCCCATTCAAATCAAAGCAGTAGAGCCCGGCCGATCCGAACCAACAATAGAGCCGCTTCCCATCCGTGAATGGCGAAGCCGAGGCATAGGAATTGTCTTTGTGATGTCCTTCATGAGGAACCAAATCGGTAGCCGCTCGTCGCCAAATTTCCTTCCCGGTGTTCCGATCAAGGCAGATGACGACGAAGCTGTATTTCGTATTGGGATGCTTGATGCCAAAGACTCGCTCGGGCTGATCCTCGGGTTTCGGCAATGATGGTTCAACCTCGCCGGTGTTCACCGAAGAAAGGAGGAAGACTCTATCACCCCAAACAATCGGACTGGAAACGCCTCGTCCTCCAAGTGGGATTTTCCATTTAATATTCTTGGTCTCACTCCAAGTCGTCGGAGGGTTTGCAGTGCGCGAAACTCCATTTGCTTCCGGTCCCCGCCATTGATGCCAGTTGTCGGATCGTTTTATCTGCCCCAATGCCGGCAGGACCAGTGTCATCAGAAAATAGGAAATCAATTTTGTCTTCATCATTAGCGTTCGACTGAGTTTGTGACCTGCGCCCAGGACGTTGGGGACCATCCGCTGGAGGCATACCATTGAGAGGCCGAATCAGGATCTCTCTGATAAAACTGTTTCCCTATTCGGATCATCGCAGCCTCGCGCAAACCCGGGTTCGAAATTGAGTTAGCCCAATCCATGGCCAATGGCCCGTCGCGATGGACGTGATCACTGACAAATCCATTGATGGCGAGATTTCGATCTTCTCCATCGGGAAGCGCGTTGATCGAATCTCCTGCTGCAACCGGGTCCTTCGAAGCCCACACCGCATAGGCCGCGCTCCAGGCATCCCTTCGTTGCGGTCCCTGCGGCAATTCATCCGCCCAATCCAAAGCCGGTTGCAATCCCTGGTCTTTCACCAACTCACGGGTCAGTTCGGCCATGGGCCGCCAGTGGTAGTTCTCAAGATCACTCGAGTCGTAAAGGTAATCTGTTGCCACCTCCGTATCGTGATCCACGAGGCCCTCAAGAAACTCCGGACGAACTTTGGCCTGTTCTTCGGGCGTGAGAGATTCGAAAAGATTGATCGCCTCGTCCGGATTCTCACTCGCCAGCCCCGGAATCATTTTTTCGAGAAATCCAACCCGTTCCTCGGAGGGGATTTTATCGAGATAGGCAATGGCCTCGTCAGATTGATAGGCTCCAATAGCATACCCGAGAAGTTTCCATTCCTCTTTTGCCCCCTGCTCTCGTAATGCCTTTCTGGTTGCCAGCGCATCGTCAAAAGACATTTCCGAATTTCTTATTTTTTGAAGGATCCGATCCAGGGCTTGGC
>ERZ887942.2586-NODE-2586-length-11135-cov-10.373195_pt1 | contig 11135 bp, 9 predicted proteins | sample MGYA00521099_ERZ887942 | MGnify/ENA primary metagenome ERZ887942 (study PRJEB32303, sample SAMEA104408605) | aquatic metagenome | biome: Brackish water; feature: Pelagic; material: water | place: Baltic Sea | collected 2014-06-07T06:48:00 | depth 16,251 m ... | reverse complement strand
ATAGCCATAGTCATATCAGCCATAGACATAGCCATAGCCATAGCCATGACCATATGCAGCCTGAGCCTAATAATAATAACAAATAGAACTGATCCAACCACTCCCCTTCCTAGCCTAAGCGTAAGCCTAACCCTGACCCTAACCCTACCCCTAGCCCTGACTCTACCCCTACCCCTAACCCTGACCCTACCCCTACCCCCAACCCTACCCCTACCCCTAACCCTTACCCTCAAATTCCTAACTTTAAACCTAACTATCACGAACCACTACCAGTATTGTCACATCAATCGCGTCCACCTCACCCATTCATACATAGCCATCACTGCAGGCAACCCACATACCCACATACCCACATACCCACATACCCATACATACATAAACCTATGCACGCATATGTCCATATAGGGGGACTGATAACCATACCTATAAGTTACATTATCTGTATCCGTAGCTGTGCTCATTGCCATAGCCCTAACCCTAACCTGAATCCAGCCCATGGCAAATGCAGGCCTCTACAGGTAAGTCATTGGCTAAGAAGCCCAGATTCACTATCCACCTTAAAGGCAATACCCACAAGCCACCAAAAAGATCAAAATTACATAAAGCCAGAGGCGTGTTCAAAACAGCCATGTGCTCCCAGGAATTGCCTTCCACAGGCCTGTTCAAAACAGCCATGTGCTGCCAGGAATTGCTTTCCATCACAAACCCAGGATTGGCTCAACTGCTTTTCCAAATGGGAAGATGATGCTCCCTTGAGGTCAGCTGGGATTGACGATGCGCTCAAGATCATTTTAGATGCTATGCCTGGATGTCTAGGAAAATATGATTCAAAGGCAATCAAAAAGACTGTGCAAGGATTCATCTATTTTGTAATCAATCGACTCAAGAGCCAGTCCGTTGTGAATAACAAGACTGTGCATGGGTTGTTCATGGCTTGTGTACACCACTTCACATCAGTGGCGGCACTAGCACATCATGAGCTGCAAGAAGGCACAGGAAGTGCAGCAAGCAGTAGCCCTGTGGCATACCAGATGTCCCAACACATGCAAGCCTTGGAAGGCAGCATTGATGGCCTGAGTGTGCCAGTAGTGGAAGTTTACTTACATGCGGAGCAGGGCTTTATTTCTAGAGGGGACTTGTTTGATGTGCTCCTTTGCGAATGTGCAAGTGCTGATGACTTGAACGCCATGCATGAAGGAACCATGCCACTTGACAGAGTCATTCACATTACACAAGGCCGTAACATGGCAGTGCCTGTTGCTATGAAGCCTGTTGTGTGCCGGAGATACACCCCAGAAGACAGCTGCAGTGTAGGTCCATTGGATTGCTGGTATGAAATATGGAGAGCGCCTGGGAATGTAGTGGACCTGAAGGATGAGGAGTTGGAGCAATCACATCCACGGGCGAACTTGGCGTTGCACTATCAACGCTTGGACAAGGACAAGGGGAAACATGCGTTACTCTACCTTGTGGCTACCACTAAGCTCAAAACAAACGATCAACTCTTTTGGGAATATGCAGCATCAGCAGACTGTGTTGAGGTGCTTAGTGACGAGCAGGCCTTCCTCACAATGCTTGAACAAACACATCGCCGTGGGCACTCACTAATGCTCTGTCGGTGTGCATTGTGCTGCACGCAACGACATAAGAATGCCACAAAGTGGCTTCCCACAGTTGCATATGTGGATAGACATGCTGACCAATCAGAAAATGGTAGGAGCCAGCGTAGTGATGAGTTTGAGACCCCAACAAGAAGCAGCCCATCAGATGCCATCATGAATGCACAATCATGCACCGATGTTGACTCCCAATCACTGTGGTGGCATGAGAAGGAAGCTAAACAAAGGCAGGCAATGCCAAGTATCGCCCCCTTGCACACTCCTCAGAACTAGTGAGTGGCACCTTGCATACTACAACCAATCAACCCTGAAGCTCATTGCCCCCTTATTGGCATTCTGCAGTGTGACTGGAGCACTTGGGTGTAAATTAAACAAGGAGGAGAAGAAACGAAGTCCATGTGCTATATGTGGAGTAGAATACTCTGCACATACACTGAAAGTCCATCAGAAGGTGGGGCTGAAATGTGAATAGATACACTAGGGTGCAACCACTGTGCATGTTGTGTCAATGCAGCGCTGTGTGTTTTGCTTTCACAACACATGGGCGGCTACCAAAACAAGCGCTGTGTGTGTTGCTTTGAGCAACACACGGGTTGCTGCCAAAAACCAAGCGCTGTGTGTGTTGTTTCAACAACACACGGGCTGCATTGACTTGGTTGGCCATACCATGTCCCAAGTCACCAACCTGGGACACTTGCTGTGTGTGTTGCTGCGTCCGCAACACACGGGCTTCATGGGTGTTCCTATTGGCAAGTGTGTCATGCATATGGATCGTTGTACAAACATGCATGCACTCATATCAAGTCGTGGCCCCTCCTCTGTGCAGACATGCAACGCCAAGTGCCGTGGGTGCGGTGGGGTATTCAAGGGATTGGCTGCACTGAGTGGGCATTATCGTTGGAACACAGGGTGCCGTCACAAAAGCAAGGAGCAACTTCATGATGCAGAATATGCAACGACCAACCAAGCGAATGGGGGTGATGAATACGATGCATCCTCTGCTGCCCCAATACATCAAACTGACCCACCCTCACTGCAACAACGTCTCATGCAGAGCCTTCTCACAGTGTCCAATGAGGGGCCTATGAGTCAGGAGCCAAGTGCATCGTATAAAGAGGCTAGTAGTTCAGGTCAATGGACTGCCAGTGAAATCATGCGAACGGACTCCCTTCCTTTGCTCTTCATGCAGAAGAACCCCAAGATGGCCACTAGTGCCTCCTACAGGCGATATGAAAAGTACATGCATGCCACATGTGTGCAGAGCTTCAAGGAGCTAGGCGGCACACACAGGGACTTGGCTTGGGACTTGCAAAGGGAATTTGTGCGGGTGGGTTACTACAAGCATGCTCTTGACTCACAAGAGGGGGGCAATGAGGGCCAAGATGAGGTAATTACTATGAGCAAGGGGTCCGATTTATACACCCCAGATCAGGGATCAACATGCACATCGCCACCTGCTATGTTTGAAGGCTCCAATTGCCAAGTGCCAGAGCAGGGTGCAGGGGCGGTGCATGGGCCCATGCTGCCAATGGAGGCAGTATCAGCGCATGCATGTGGTAACTCACAGGGTGGGCAAGACAAACCAAGTCAGGATGATGGGCCAATTCTAGATGAGGACAATGCACTGCATGATGCTGCATCACTTGAGGAGGAGGAGGAGGAGGAGGAGGAGGAGGAGGGTGTGCACACTAGCGGCGCCAACCATGATGTGGCAGATGCCCATGGCGACAGTGGTGAGGCTTTTTTGTCACCGCCACATGATGCACTTTCACAGGGCAAGGCAACACCCCCAAGCATTACAAGTGGAGACAAAACAGCATTAGCAACGCTGCAGAGCCAATTCATGAAGTGGAGGCTGCTGCGAGGCCGAAACAACAACAACCGTGGTGTGCAGCGGCATACTGTGGATCGAGATTGGAGCACTGTGGAGAGTGCAGTGCTTGCTGCAATTGGAGATCATGTGGTGGGGGCTCATAGCAAAGTCAAGGTGGAGTTAGCCATGTGCGCCAATGTTCATGTCACAACAGCCATGGTGGCTTACACAACGAAGAAGAAGAAGAAGGAGAAGAAGGGGACAACAGCACATGAAGGTGATGGCCTAAAGATGGGTGCGAGTGGGGTGACTGACCTTGTTCGGCTTAAGTGGTTGTTTGTCATGGCACAAGAAGAGGGAAATGCTGTGACTGCACCAATGCTGCTCCTGGAAGAGGCCATTGCAGACTTCAAGTTGAAAGCAAAAGGTGATAAAGCGGCCAGAAAAAGAGCTCTGTGTTATGGGGCAACCCTTGATCAAGGAAGTGCACTTCCTCTTAGTGAAGTCGAAATGGCAAAGCAGTGCCACAACGATAGTGCAAGGAGCGACGCTCAACCTATGTTACACAAGTCCCTGAGTGTGGCCAAGCAAATGTTGCATCATCTTCAAAACACATTCAAAACATGGGAAGCAGAGGGACACCTTCTGTCCTTCAGGAAGGATATCACCATCATCGCTGAGATGGCCTTTGTACTACACACAATAGGCATCCCCTCTCAACGAACAGGTGTGTGTGTGGGATTAAAGTTTGGTGTCCCTCCTCATGACCCACTCCAAACACAAGACCAAACCAAGCCATACTTCATGTTCACCGATCATAGGAGCAACATGTGGACAGTCGCACAAGAACGCACAAAGAACGGCAAAGTTCATCTGCTGCAAGTGGCCCATGAAGTGGGAGGGACTCTCAGTCAGTATGTGACCTATTGGAAGGTAGCAGTGATGGAGTTCATGCGGTTGTCAAACCCACTGTGGTGCAAGGATGAACCTGACGCAGCTGACAAAGTCCACATGTTCCCGTCCGCCAACGGCCCCTTGGCACACATCTGTCCGGAGACAATCACAAATAATGCGGTACGTAACTACCAACTCCCTCAGGCCCCACTTGGCCAGCTGCGGCATCAATGGTCCGGCTACAACAACGGGCGTGACGACATGGACGCAACCCACCTTGACTTATGGGCACGTAGCCATGCGACCTCAACTAAGTACTACTCTGATGTGGGCACATATAACACTGCTGCGGCCGATTCGCAAGTGGTCTTGTCACCTGCAATCAACGATCAACGGCAGATATGCTTTAGGGGACATGTCGGCAAACAATACTTGATACCCCATTCAGTGGTTTGGAGTGAGGGCTCCGCAGGAGAGGAGGAGGCTGTGGCATATATTAAGTGCAAAGTGGCCATGGTGATCTGGGTGGTTGGATCAGGTGCAACTGCAAGAGCGCTCATGGCATATTTGATGCCACAAGCTGCTACGCCAGGCGCATCGCACCAAGAGTTACAATTCGTACTACCACCAAGGAATGCTCACCATGGGGCGTTCATATCATTGCCTGGCTCTGTAGCATTTGCTGACGAGCTTATTGTTGGATCCATGCGGCATTGGGTGTACAACACCACAAGCAACAGCACTGGTGGCTTTGGTGCGTACAGCATGGGAACCATTGCAGTATGTGGTACTAGTGGGCATGCAACTGCAGCATTGAAGAAGATTGCATTAGAGCATGAAGCAGCTGAGGAGACCAGAAGCTTGTCAGGTAGTGAAGATTCAATCATTGATGGGAGTTTCACAAGCAAGAAGCAAAGAAGAGGAACCACGCCAAGCATTAAACATCCGATTGTGCCCAATTGTGAGCACACACGTCCCAAGCGAGCGTCAGCAACACGGCAGCCAGCTGCTACTGATGCTGCAAAGTGCACCATGACGGATATTTACATTTTCATGGATGTCTATCTCCAGCGGGCACATCGGCACGGCTCTGCCAGTGTGAATGGGAAACTGCAACCAGGCCAGATCGTTCTGGTGAGGGCCACTGGGAGCATGGCACAGGTCACATCGCCATGGAGCCGAGCATCACTCAATGCATGTGCTACAAAAGAAAGCCCCATCTGGGTCATGCCGATGGAGCCAGTCAAGGGTGGGGGTGCAATTGGGGTCCCATACTCATGGAGGGCTCCACATCCACACACGACGCCTCAGAGAATGCAGCCAGCAGCTTTGTGTTGGCCGGTGGACTACTCAGTTGATAACCACGGAGCCACATTCACACTCCGGAGGGCTAGCTTCACATTGGGCACAGCTCAAGAATGAGTGCGCGGGGCACGTGTCAAGAACTGGTCTCGAGTGTGCCCACCAACAAGAAAAGAGAGGAGGCATTAGTATCAACGCCCCTCTCTGTCTTCAAGCAAAACCTTTATCGCTTAGTTTTGCTACACCACATGCTTCTTTTGTGCACCCTGCTTACACAGCTGCATAGTTAAGAATACTAGCTACCTACACATGTGCATGTTCCGCACCAAAACTATGCTATCACATCCTATCTCTCTATGCCACCTTGTTGCTCACTCACCATCGTTTCGGATTTTCAGGACAGCAATGAGCATTCTTCTCATTGTTAATGGTCACCGGTGGGATTGCTACGTTGGAGACACCCTGACGGTGCTTGCACCATTTGCAAATCATGCACTAACCACCATGATGATGCAGATGAATTGTGAGGTGTGTGATGACATCACAGAAGCAAAGGTGACAGAGATCGACTCAATGGCTCTCCGGCTGCGTGCCAAGTGGCCACGATTAGTACACATCAAATGTGGTGAGTGTTCTGAAATCGCGACTCCGCTTTGATTCGTTTTGTCCCTGCAGCCGGCTGTGATGAAGTTGTTGGCATAAGTGAGTACTACATGGACAACTCTGTCGTACGTCCCATAGACACGTCGTACGTCGTACGTCCCATAGACACCAAGGCAAAGAAGCTTCATGAAGCCCTCACGTGGTTGCATGATGGCTACATGCTCAAGGCACACAAAAAATACAGCAAAACCCCAACACCAAAGGGTAAGACAGGCGCTTTCAATTGCTCACCGGTCAACGTAGTTGCGTGCCTGCTACATGAGGCGGTTCACCGGGGTGTTCTGAACTTTGTCGATATTGGAGCAGGCATCTGTAGCCTCCTCAACACTCGCTCCTTAAAATGATCGTAATGACTGCGCGTTATAAGCCTGACTCTGACCCTAACCCTGACCCTGACCCTGACCCTAATTCTAGGTACTGGTTGGGTGATGTCAGCAGTGGAGCTATTCATGCCGGTATTAATTGCAACAGAGGAAACGTTGGACGTGAGAGGGGTGGAACCCAACAAAGAGATAGCTAGTCGCATTCAGGAAGTGTTTAAACAAGCAGGTGATCATTATAACTCCAACACCAATGGTGAGTTGCTCAAGGAGGTTGACACGTCACAAACGCAGGATGGGTGTGCGTGTGGAGAAGGCTATCCTTATGTGTTCAGGACCATGTTGCCAAGTTTCCTTGAGAACTCTCCAGACAGGCGTACTATGCTGTTTTCAAACAATGTTTTGTTTGATGACAAAGCCAAGTCTGACTTCTGGACCCATGCCCTTCCAGTGGTGGTCAACAATACGGTGGCCTGCATAGTCGTCTTGGATGTGCAAGGAGCAACAAGTGATTTGTATACAAAATGCAAAGTCACTGCCGTCTCCATGACAAATCCGCCGAAATTTATGCCAATGCACCTCACAAAGGAAAGGACACGTGTACCATATTCCTCAGAATCACCTCTCAAACCAGGGTATATGGTGTACATCATTGAAAGCATACCTTTCACTGGCATACCTTTCACTGATACGGAGAATGTGGTCAGTGAGGAGGAGGGCAAACCAGAGGGGGATGAGCGCAGTAAGGAGGTGACAGCAAACAAACGTAGCCAAAGATTGCAAGAAAAAAGCAGTGCGAAGGCTGAACCGGTTGATCACCATAATGGTGAATGCACGGAAGCAGAACTTGGGCAACGTGTGCAGGGACAAGCAGTGCCTCCATCCGAACCAGATGTCCAACTTGTGGTCTTTGCGCTGGCGATGAACTGGGGTTGCACTGCGGACGTATTGAGACTGAATAATCTGATGAGGAAGATGGAAGAAAAATCGGGCAAGGGCACCTGCAAGGTCATCACGGTTTCAGATTCAAAGACTGGCAAAGCCATAGATGCTAAGATCACTGAGCACCTACATCTATTCTTCAACAGCCACCGTGGAGTGAACAAACTCCAAGAAAATGTTTTTCTAAAGCGCTCAGAGTATCCAAACGCCACAATTGAGGTCTACCTGGATTTCTTTTGGCTAGAACATAACTACTTTATAGACAGATATGGCATGAAATGGCCTACGACTGCACTGGGCCTAATAGCTGCAGGAGCCAACCTAGTGGTCTTACCTGTAGACATTGGTGGAAACATGGCAGACATGCTCTCCAAGTCACCAACTGTTCCTGATCATGTCGCTCTGGACTTCATGTATGAGTCAAGACTTTTTGAGGCGTCAAAAGATGACGATGTGCAGACCAAGTTGATCAAGCTAGGTCGCGGAAATTTAGACACGCAAGTGGCACGCCTAGATCCGAGTCGTTACTTTGTGCAGTACGCATGCAAGCTGCCGGATGTGCTGGCTGCTGAGGAGGAGGAGGAGGAGGAGGAGGGGGAGGCAGGGGCAGCGGATGAAGGGACAGAAGAGCTGGGAGAGGAACCCTGATCCCAACCCTGACCCCAATCCTGCCCTCAACCCTGACCCTGACCCTGACCCCAACCCTGACTGTGAAGGTTGGGGGGCGGGGGTGCGACCTTGGAGGGGGCAGCAACGGACGGCAGGCCCCTAGTAAAGTGTTTGATGGCATAGCTCTAAATGCACTAAAGCGCCAGGTGACAGCCCAACCCTGACCCCAACCCTGACCCTAACCATAACCCTAACCCTGACCCTCACCCAAGAATGGGGGGCGGGGGTGAGTGACAGCCCTGACCCTGACAATGATGGCCCTAACTCTGCCTTTAACTGAAGGAGGTAAGTGCCCGTGTATCTAAACCAAAAAGGAAAAAAAGGAAACAACTCACCTCAACGGTGAGGCTATGACACTGACCTGGCCATAGATGTGTACCTTGAGCTCAGCCCTGACCCTGACCTGAATAGTGACCTTGGCCTACACACAGACCCTAACCTTGTGTGTCTCTGACCAAAGGAGAGGTCACAGTTGGATGCAGCAAGCACCATGCTCACTGAATATGTAAACATCCAACAAAGCACCTGGAAAGAAAGGAAAGTGCAACGAGGACCAACCAAAGACAGTTACATTGGAGCACAGATCTTCATAACACAAGCATGTGTGCTCACGCTTTTACCTAGGACATGGCTTAGTGATACCACAGTCGAGTTTGGGCTGAAGCACCTTGCTCACAAGGAGGGTGAAACATTGGTTTTCTCGAATTCATTCTTTGGCGCTGCGCTTCAAGATGCTCATGGTCTTTCTAGAGTTAAGAGGTGGTGCAAACGTCTACCTGCAAACTATTTGGTGACCAATCGTATTATACTGACCCCCGTCAACATAGCGGCCTCTCACTGGGTCTTGGTCGTTTTTGATTTGAACTCGAAGGAGATCACTGTACTAGATTCTATGCATGCTGGGCATGAGCTGCATAAAAATATGGTGGTGCGTATGGCAACCTGGATCAAAGCAGAGGTTGACAGTGCAGCATCATCAAGAGCAAACGGGAAGGTTGCAGCGGCAGTACAACAAAGGCCCCCTTCCTCTCTCTATCCTTGTCGCTCTGACCCTCCCTCTCTATATTATAAGCACCACTTGACTGGCAGATAATAACTCTTATGTTGACTTCTTGTAGGTTTGAAACCTCCACCGAGTGGACTTACATAAATTTACAAAATGATTACCCAGCACAAACAAATGGGGATGATTGTGGGTTGTTTGTAATTGGTTTTGGCCGTGCCATTGCCATGGCAAATCAATGTGGGGGCGATTGGAAAGATGCTGTAAGAAGTCTAGAGTTCACTGAGATTCATTGTGTTGCTCTAAGACGAGAGATCCTTGACATACTCTTGGAGATTCCAGACGCATGAGGTGGCGGCTGAGAATACCCAAGATAGTGCCTAGAGTGTTTGACTGAGATGGGCATTTAGCATCTTGGGGTTTTTAGGTGTCCCACTAAGCAACGCGCGATTCAATAAATTATATGAACACAAAACAACTGTCCCGACCCATACTGCCATGCCAACTAGTGCGGCTGCACTCAAGGGTGCTGACAAAGACAGGCACGCTAATGAGAATGGCGACATGCTAGCCTCTGACAAGCAACAGTGGCAGGTGCCACACGCATTAACAACCAACATTGCAGCACCGCCATGGCCATTCAAAGTGGTGATCACAAAGATCACACAGGTCATGATTGCCGTTGGCATTTGCTAATTGGTAACCCCCATTCAGGTGCGGTGCTACGCAGCATGTGCTCACAAGATACGCCACCAACACCAACAACACAAACTGCTTAGTGTGGGTAACGGCCCACTTGAGGCTGAGTAAGATCGCCCCAACAGAGTTTCAAAACCTGACTTAGCACCACAAGGTTCAGCCTTAGTTGGGACATACCCCACAGTTGAACTTTGAAGCTACATGCCCAAGCTTGCAGGATGTGAATGCCCAGGCTGCAATAGATTGTTCCACCACAAAGGAGCTCTGCGGGTCCATGAGAGAAGCTGCAAAGCCATGCGGATGAAATGTGAAACATGCTTGAAAACGTTTAGGTACAAACAAGGATTCTATGGCCACCAGTCACGAGGACGATGCTGGAGAGGGGCTGTTGAAGGGGAAGCCAATTCTGGCCGTGGGGCAGTGCCCACCCTGTTGCCAACACCAACTTTGTGGAACAACAAGATTGACTCTTCTTGGCAGCCGACCGTGGAGATTGAGGCCATGGAACTGTTTACGCAAGCCGTAGGCCCAACTAGCATACAGAAGGATGAGTTATTGGACATCTCACGGGCATATTTAAACTTGAGAGGATGGAGGGTGATAGCAAATGAGAAGAAGTACATGACCTGGAACAAAGTGTACATCTCACCAGGTCCACACGGGGTTGGCTATGGCACAAAAAAGGCAGCAGTGCGATGCGGTTACGTTGGATCACTGATGAGAAATGCAACGCAGAGGAGTAAATCCTGCCCCTTGTATGCATTATTAAGAACGCGAGGAGCACGCTGTGTTGAGCACACTGTGATGAAGAGTGAAGATGCACAGTGGGAAGGTGTGCAATTGCCAAGAGATTTCTTGGAGGCAACACAACTCATAGTGACAGCATTGGACAAATCTTCGTTCAATGTGGACACGCGTGCCATCAAGCACACAATGGAAATGCCAGATGGCGGGTTGCGAATTACCCTTGGGTTAAGTGCAGCGTACAATAGGCATAGCCGCAATACAGGAGTAACAAAATTCCAGGTTTCAGCTGAAACAAAAGCCAGACCTGAATTGACCAGATTAATTGCGTCCTTGATCAATCTTGGACTCAAGAAGCTAAAGAAGCTTGGTGCGTTCGTGTTCACCTCGATTCAAATTAACAAGAATAACCTAGTCCCCCCCCATGTGGACATTCTATCACATGGCAACGCATATGTGTTGACACT
>ERZ887942.2585-NODE-2585-length-11140-cov-5.775553_pt1 | contig 11140 bp, 7 predicted proteins | sample MGYA00521099_ERZ887942 | MGnify/ENA primary metagenome ERZ887942 (study PRJEB32303, sample SAMEA104408605) | aquatic metagenome | biome: Brackish water; feature: Pelagic; material: water | place: Baltic Sea | collected 2014-06-07T06:48:00 | depth 16,251 m ... | reverse complement strand
CCTGATAAGCCGAGCGCTTCAATCCAGCCCTTCCTCCGGCCCCATTAAAAACATCGCCGCAATCTGAAGTTCTCCATTTTTTATCGGTCAAATTCGTCGCTTCTCCATTCGGGCGTTTCTTCGGAAATGAAGGTTTGGGACCGTAATACAACTCATGTCCATTATCCGAAACCAAAACCACCAGCGTATTGTCATCGATCCCGAGATCTTTCAATTCCTGCATGATCAGGCCGACGTGATCGTCGAGCATTTTGATCATGGATGCGTATTTTTTCTCAGCAAGAGACAACGTGGGATGGTCGGCAAAGTCGGGGTGAAGCTCTGGAATTGCGACAGGGCCATGCGGCAGTTGGGTCGGGTGATAGAGAAAGAACGGCTCGTCTTTATTGGCTCGGAGGTATTCCAAAATCGATGTAATGAACACGTTTTGGGAATAGGTTTTGCCTCCGCTTCCGACGGGCTCATCGCCCTTCTCCGACATCTTCCCGCATCGAGGGTCGGTATTGCCTTCGAGGAGGAACTTTTTGCCATCGCGCCACAGATACGGCGGGTAAAATCCGTGGCAACGGGAGTGGCTGTAGTAGCCCTCGTATTCATCCCAGCCGAATCGTTTGACTCGGTCGTGGTTGGTGAGAAATCCCACATCGAGCTTTCCAACCTGAATCGTTTTGTATCCCGCCTGCTGGGCAACTTGCGCCATGAAGACTTCCTTTTCTGGAATCGGCACCGAAGTTTTTTCGACGTAGGCATTGAAGTTCTTGGTGTAATCCGGTTCCTGGACTCCGGCGATGTCTTGTTTGATCAGAAATCCGGATTGATTCTGCTTCCAGCCTCCGATCCGGCCGTCATGCATTCCGGTGTGCAGCGTCCATCGCGCCGGAGCACAAAAAACGCCACCGTAGTAGTTGCTAAACTTCATTCCTTCAGCCGCCAGTTTATCGATGTGAGGCGTCTTGATCAGCGTTTGGCCGTAGCAACCCAGCATCCCGATTCCAAGGTCATCTGCATAAATTAGAACAACGTTAGGAGGTTTTTCCTCTGCGGTGGCTGTATTTGTGAAAGCAAAAACTAAAAGCGCAGCACACGCGGTAACGAAAATTGAGTGAAGGCGGATCATGAAAAATAGATGAAAAAATGACGTCGTTATCGGACTTCCAAGATTCCTTGCATCGCCATCCAGTGACCCGGAAATGTGCAAATGTAAGGGTAATCTCCGGGCTCTTTCGGTGCGCGAAAGTGGAGCACATGATCTTTCGTGGGATCTATCACCGGAATGTGATGAAGAACTTCGGAAAGATTGGGAACATAATTTTTCTTACCGGCATCTGGGTCGCTCAGCATTTTGAATCCCGCTTCGCCGACCTTCTTTGTCGCTCCTGGTTTTACGATAACTAGATTGTGAGGCATCACGTCGGTATTGATTAACCTCAGCGCGAGAGCCTCACCTGGCTTGGATTTCAGCTTCGTCTGGGCGTATTGAAGTCCACCGATTGCTTCGACTTTCAACTCACGTTCGCCCTCGATTGTTTCGCCCGTTTCTTTGATCGCATCCGATTTTTTTGACGGATGCACCACCCGTAGCGCAATGGCATTGGGCTTCCCTTTTTGCGGAGCGGCAAGTCCTTCGCCTGCAAAATGCGCGCTCGGGAACATGGGCGAAGCGAATAGATCGGTCTTAAATTGAGAGCCGTTTTCTGCCTGAAGATGCATCCGAACGTGAAGCTGCATGACGGGTTCCATCGCAGGCATCTCGACAAAAATGGAGCTGCCATTTTCGAGCAAAGAAACAGAGCGAACCGCAATTTGATCGTGGCCTATCGACTTAGGATTTTTCACCGAAAACTCAGGTGAGCCGTAGCGTTTTGCATATTCGTAATTCCACGCGTGCGCGAAATAGCGCTTCAAATCGCCCACCGAATCGGCGTCAAGTTTGGTGGTGAAATCGATTTTGATTCCGTTTTCATGAACCTGAAAACCACTCGGTTTGTAGACATCTTCTCCCGTGTAACGAACTCGATGGAGGCACCCGTCATTGGCAGAATAATCTCCCCAACCATCGAGCCCAACGAGGTAAAGTTGACCATCGCTCGGATGAAAAGCACCACGCATTGAACCTGAAAGAAATTCGCCCTCGAGAGGAACCGTTGCGCCTTGTGGACGTGAACCTTCAGCATCGCGAAGGATCAAATAGTGAATTCCCGAACCGTAGCTGAGACCGATGTGACTGCCCTTGAACGGTCCCCATTTGTCGCTCGTGATTTCCAGCATGCCACCAGTCGAGTTATCAACTCCGCGCGGAATAAAACAAAGCGGAGCAGCGATTGTGCCCGCTTTGCCTGCCTTCGTCGGTAGTCCGTAGAACTCACCGTTATTTACTTCAATGATCGCTGAAGTCGGCGTCCACGTGCCTTCTTGCGGAGCCACCCAAAAGTAATCATCCGAGCCGCCGATGCCCATGCAGTTGCGAACGCCCCATCCTTGCAGCGTCGTTTTTTGATCGGGGCCGGTCCGCAAAATACTTTCGCGCTGCGTGAAATGAAAGCTGCCGTCAGCCGTGCGATGCAGCCCGAACGTGTGCGTGTGGCTGCGATCGTATCCGCCAAAATCGTTCGCGTAATTTTCGTAGAAATCGACTTCGCCGTCATCGTTCTTGTCGTGGAGCCGATAGATCTGACCGCGATCAAGAACAAAGATCCCGTCATCGTCGACGTGAATTCCAACGGGCTGATTGAAGCCAGTCGCGAATCTGCGCCACGCGACTTTTTCCAATTTCTCATCAAAAGATACCTTCCAAATATCGCCGATCAAGGTGCAAGCCAACGCATCGCCGTTTTCGAGAAAAGCAATTCCACTGAGCTGCATCACGGCATTGTAGGGATTGTCGTAGGGAACGGTGAGGGTATCAACAACGTAGGCGGAATCAGATCGCGGCTCGCCAAGTTCGCCGGGAACTTCGAGTTTTACGGGCCAGCGGCGTTCCATCTTTCGCTCAAAATTCAGTTCGGCCACTGCCATTTCCATCGCCGGTATGGCTTCATTCTTCGAAAGGCCAACAATGGCCGATGCACCGGCTTTGGCGTTTTTGAAAATCAATTTTCCCGCGTCAGAATCGAAGCTGGTTTCGACTCTGTCCTGCTGCGTGATGGTCACGTGAAGTTCTTTTCCAACTGCAAATGGAAGCTCTAAATTAGCCGCTTCATTTGCAAAATCGATCCGACGATAAAATCCATCTGCGGTCGCCCACGGTTCGTCGGTAATTTTCGTCTCGCCGATTTGGTAATCAAAAACGACGCGCTTTCCGAATCGATGATACCCGAGATATACGCTACCGACGGGCATTGTTGCTGCCGGCTGAGCAAACCACGTCTTCCCTGAAACTGCGGCGTTGCGCGACGTTCCCCAGCGAAATCCATCGAACGAGAGGAAGCCACCTTCCCATACCGCACGGTAGCTTAGTGTCATCGGATCAAAAACAGTGGAGAGCTCGCGTTTGTTACCCAGCCGCACGCAAATGCCTTTTAGCACGGTTAGATTGTCGCTTTTGGAACGCAGCACTTGAGTCACCACTTCACCCATTTCGGCGTCGTTCCACCGCGTGTCGTTGTGATTGTTTTGATTGTGCTTTCCCCAGTGACCGTGCTTCCCGCCATCGAGTCCAGGATAGCCGGGGATGATTTTTGGAATCACTTCCTGACTCGAGAGATAGTAATCCGCCTGGCGTTGGTAAAAGTCGTAGAGCCGAAATTCGTTCGGCGTTTCATCCGACAATTTGTAATTCTCCCGCCCGCCACTGGTGTCCGCGTAGGGCGGAATTTCAGCAGGTTCAGCCTTCTTCTTTTTCTGCCCGAAGCAAAAACTGGTGAGGCCGAGACACAGGAGGAAAATCACAAAACGATTCATCCCGCAGCCATAAGGGAGCTTGCGGGGGATTTCAAACGCACGAATGCGAGCGATTACTGTATTCCCAATTCCTTTTCCCACCAATCGAGATACTCCCGATCCGTCAGATCAGGTTCGAGGCCGCGCTTTCGCATGTTGCGTTCGTAAGTCGCCCATTTCTCTTCCATGACCGCTTTCAAATCGACCGTCAGGCCTTCATCGACCTGACCGAGATCGCCCGTTTCCTCAATCCAGCCATCAACCGATTTGCGCATCGTTTCGAGTTGCTTCGCGAAGGCCTGATCAGCTGCGAGATTCTTCATTTCGTGCGGATCATTTTTTAAATCGTAGAGCTCTTCTTTCGGCCGTGTTTTTGCCATGAAGGGTGAGGTCCATTTTCCTTCGGTGTGAAGCACTTTCATGATGGTTTCGACGGGATAGCCCATTTTTTTGTATCCGCTGTGCTGCATATAGGGAATCTCCGGATGAAAATTGCGGATGTATTTGAAGTCCCGTGTTCGCACCGAACGAATCCGATCAGGCGCGTCTCCACAACGATCGCGAGCGGCGAAAAGTTGTTCGTGCCCGGACCAATTTGGCTTCATCAAATCGGTGCCGCGCAACATTTTTGGCAATTCTGCTCCCGCAGCGGCGAGTGTTGTCGGCATCATGTCGATCAACGAAACGAGCCGATCATCGACGGTTCCTGCTTCAATTTTTCCGGGCCACCGAATGAGCAATGGTACGTGCAGACCGCCGTCGTAAAGCCACTGTTTCCCGCGAACATGGGGCCGTCCGTGATCGCCGAAAAAGATCACCAGTGTGTTTTCAGCGAGCCCTTCAGAATCCAAGCGATCCAAAACCATGCCCACTTTTTCATCCAACACTTCAATGCTCGCGAGGTAGTTTGCCCAGTCTTTCGTCGTCACGGGATGCTCCGGATAGTAGGGCGGAATCGGCGCGTTGGGATACGTTTTGTTCTCTTCGTTTTTTACAAAAGCCCAATGCGGCTCCTTGATTTGAATCTGCGCAAAAAACGGCTGTCCGTCCGCTCGCTGCGTCCAATCATTGCCGTCGAAAAATTCCCGCGCATCGTAAGTCCAATTCAAATGCGATTTTGCGAGCCGCTTTTGTGCAACTTTCTCACCCCGACCATTGCTGACCCAGTAGCCCGCTTTTTGCATTTCTTCCGTCACCGTCGTGAACTTTTCCGGAAGCGGAATTTTGTCCCGCGTATCGTGATGATGCCCACCGGTTTCCGTTTGGTAAACCCCAGTTTGAAAAGCCGTCCGTGAAGCCGAGCAAACTGGCGCGGTCGAAAACGCGTGAGTAAAACGAGCACCTTCCTTTGCAAGGCGATCTAGATTCGGCGTCGCCACATCGGGATAATCGTAGCAGCTGAGTTCAGGTCCGAGATCATCGGAAACGATCCAGACAACATTTGGTCGCTCATCTGCCGCTGTGAGAAACGGTAGCAGGAAGGCGAGGGCAGGGAGGATATTTTTCATGGGAAAAGGGGGAGTGCGTTTTACGAACCAGCAGAGCGACAAGCTGGCTTGCTAGCGGTCTGAGGATTCCAGCAAAGCGGAATCGTAAGACAGCTCGGATACTTACAAATAGGGGCTGTTCGATGAACCAATAGGGTTGTTTCGAATTTCATGGAGTGAACTCAAGAACGGGGCCGGAAGCTTCGGGATGAGAATCGGTCGCGAACGCGTGAACCAGGCCTTTGCTCCCTGTTTCAGTGGTCTCTCGCACGAGAATGAATGAAGTAATTCCGTTCGAGTCCGCTTTCAGAAATTCGAAAAGTGCTTCGGTTTCGATGCCGTAGCTCCCTGTTTTCTGGCTACGTGGAATCTCGAATTTTCCGAGAAGCTTCCCCGCGGCTATCGTGGGTGCGTTTTCCCAGGAACTGCCTTGGGCCCATTTTTCTTTCGATTCATCGGTTAATCCGTAGATCGCAAATCGATTCATTTCCGGCAACTGCGCGGCCGACCCCATACCGCTCGGCACTTGGTTCAGGCGGATTCGGGCTGACTTCATTGACTGCAAATCCAACTCTGAAATGTTGAATGAAAACAGGGCATTTCTTTCGTAGCCGCGATGGTTTTCCGGGAGTTTTACCATCAACATATCGGGATGAAGATGCTCAAGCCGTGAATCATTTTCAATCACTGAAGTGGCTCGCCCCTCGGTTCCGATGCGGATTTTTGTGGCAGATTGATTGACGACTTGCTCCTCCCCAAAAGGTCCTTCGAGTGTCTCAAGGCCCGAGGCGGAGGCCGATGTCATTTGTTGTTCGGTCATTCTCACTTCAGTTCCCGTTGATGGATGGTGAACTGAAATTTCGCCTGAAAGGACTTCGAAAGAAGACTTCCGTTGCGAGTCGTCGACCGAAACCGAGAACTGTGTTCCGTGATCCACCGCGTAGCCGTCCGGCGTTTCGATGATGAATCCGATGGCTGATTCAGGGACGTCGATGACCGCGGTGCCGGCTAGCAATGTGCCTTTCATCGGAGTTTCCAAAACCAAATGGGCGGGCGCTTCCAACAAGACGTTTGCTCCCGACTGGAACTGAACGGTGGCCACTCCGGTTTTCAGTCGCAAAAATCCAGCAGTGAGCTCGCTGCCTTCTTCGGTGGGAAGGGAGCTTTCCCACGCGGCGTTTTCGCTCGATACCAAAGTCGCGACGATTTTTGGTTTCGAAAATTGAGTCCACGAAATGAATCCCACCGCAAGAATTGCCGCAACGGCTGCGATTTTTCCCCATGAAAGCTGAGCCAATTCAGGTTTGCGCAGTTGTTCCTGGACGAGTGATTCCTCCAGCATTTGCAAGCTGGCGTGCTGGTGTGAGAGATCGAGAAATAGCGCCCGAGCATCCGCATTTTTGAGCAGCTCTGTTTCCAACTCGGCGAATTCAGCCTCGGTGAGCGATTTGTTGAGGCGCTTTTCGATGAGAAGCGCGAGTTCGTTTTGGCGGGCTACGGTCATGAATTGTGGGCGGTTGCGGTGATGCATTTTCTCAATGCCAAGCGGATTCGGCTGAGGACGCGATAGGTGGCCTCGACGGTTCGCTCAACACGGGCGGCGACATCTTCGATCGAGGAATCGCGGAAATAGCGAAGCACCAGAATTTCACGGTGCTGTGGCTGGAGTTTTGTAATGCAGGCTTTCAGCTGATCACCCTGCTGTTCGCGGGCATCTGCGTCCGTTTCAAAATCTTCAGCGAGCCGTTCATAGACTTCGTCAGTGAACCAGAGTCGCTTGCTCTCGCGGCCTTTGCGTTTCCGATAATCCAAAATCCGGAAGAGAGCAGCTTTTCGTGCCCATGCCGCAAAATTGGTTCCCGATTCGAAGGTATCGAATGATCGCCAGAGTGCGATTTTGGTATCCTGCAAAATATCCTGAGCATCGCTGCTGCTCGGAACCAGCGTCATGACATACGCCGTCAGCGCCTGATCGTGTTGCGTTAGGAGCTGAATGTATTCCTCCATTCTCGCGGGATCTTCGGGTATTGATTCAGAGCTCACGCTATTAAAGTGCCTCAGGAGAGTTTTTTGGACACTCAAATCCAATTTAAAGTGGGATTGCGATTGAACGAATTGGCAGAGTTGACGCGAGCGGTTCCGTTTTTTCGTTACTGATGGACGCTAATTGCTGACCTTGAAGGGTTACCGCTATCAAAATCCATTTTTTCCGCTTAATTTGTGCACGCATTCGTCTATCTGGAAATTATGAGAACAAAATTTATTTTTAGTGCAGCTTTTTCGCTTTGTTTCGTTTTTTCGGGAAGCTCAAATGCGCAGACGGATTCAAGCGAGGGAATTGAAGAGACAAAGCTAGTTCGTGTGAAGCCAGCTGATATCGGACCTAAAAACGGCAAGATCGACTCAACTGAAGGCGAGGGCGCTGGAGAGACGAAGGCTGATGGAGGTGACGCCGGGAATTTAAATTCGAATTCAAAACCGGACGGAGCGGCGTTGGAGATTATTTTTGATTGCTCCAATTCCATGAACGCAAGGATTGGCGGCGTTTCCAAGATCGATTTGGCAAAAGATGCGCTGTATCATTTGACCCAAACGTTGTCGGAAACCAATTTGAAAACCGGTTTTCGGGTGTTTGGACATGACCGGACGATTGATCGTGAAGACCGACCGAAAGCCTGTGTAAATTCAGAGTTGATCATTCCAATTGAAGCGGGGAACACCCAAAAAATCCGGGCGAAAATACCTGAACTGATCGCGTGGGGGAGGACTCCCATTGCCTACAGCCTTGAAGAAGCCGGAAAGGATTTGGATCCGTTTTTAGAGAGTTCGCCAATGGTTTTACTGATCAGCGACGGGATCGAAAGCTGTGATCGCGATCCTCTGAAAGCGATTCAAGATCTGAAGGCCCGCGGCGTAAACGTCCGGATGTTTGTGATCGGTTTTGATTTGAACGAAGAAGAACGGCTGACACTTCAGCAAATTGCGGCGGTCGGAAATGGCCAATATTACAACGCAAAAAATTACGGAGAGCTCCTTCAATCTTTCGATAAATTTGCAAAGGACGTCGCCATTGCGGCTGAACCTGCGAAGAAAAAATATGCAAACCCCGCGCAAGGGGGAGCTTCGTTTGATGAGGCTACGGAGATCGCGCCGGGCCGCTACACCATTTGGAAAGACCTCGGAAAAGGGGAGTGGGCATATTTCAAAGTGCCTTCTAAAAAAGGTCAGCGGGTCGCTATAAAAGCGCATATCCAATCGAATGCAGTTTACCAGGTCGGCGGCGAATTGAAGGAGGCAAAATATGCGCAAGGAAGTGCGATGGTTTGGTTTTATCAGCCGGATGGGAAACGAATTTCCGGCCGTCGGGTTCAACTTCAGGGAGACGTCGGCGAGTGGCAGCGACAGCACACGCTCGATATTACGGGCGAGGGCTCGTTTTTCGCAGTGGGATCAGATTACAACCCAACCAGCCGCCACGTCATGTTTGAAGTGATCGTTCAAGAAGTGGGCGATCTCTATGAAGGCTGGGAGGCGACGGATTCGGTGAAAAACGAAGGGATTTTCGAAGCGCCGTTGAATGATCCTTTTTACGGTCATATCGGAACCGAGGATAAATTTGATGTCTATAAATTGAATCTTAAGGCGGCGGGGAATCCAGCCAAAGTGGCCTTGGATATCAAATTTTCAGACGTGGACGACGAATATACGTTTTTAATTGAGACCTACGGAGCCGACAAAAAAAGGATTGCTCGGTTTACGAAGTTGAAATCTGCCGCAACTCTGGAATTAAAGACTCAGGGGCTCGACGAGATCTATCTGTCGATAAAAGACAACAATCCGGGGCTGTATCATTTGATGAACAGCTATCAGTTGGAGCTTAAAACGAAGTAGCGGGCGATTTACTCTTTCGGAGCGCTGTCATCGGTGTTTGAACCGAAATGTGACTCAAGTTTTGGCAACAGCTTCCACACAACGACCAGTATTCCGACTCCAACACTGGTGAATGAAATCATAGCAAGACCAAACAGAATTACTTTCAAAGGCGTCTCAGAAAACCCGATGATCCCTTGCACGGTGATTACCAAATCACCAAGCACCCAAACGCAGCCAAATAGAGCAGTGCCAATTTTTCCGAGAGAAACGACACCTTGATTCCAAGGTGTCAAATTTCATACAATGATCCGTTCAAGTTTCATTCGGATCGAGTTCAAAGATTTCGGTGATCAATTCAAGTGTGCTTGGTGGCATTTTCACGATTTCCCAAGAGCATCTTCGATTTTCGCCCGGAGCTCCTTGACCAACTCAGGATTTTCCGCAGCAATATTCTTCGTCTCAGCATCGACTCCTGTGGTGTGATCGTAGAGTTCTTTGCTTCCATTTTTGTGAGTGATCAGACGATGAGTCTTCGTCCGAATTGTTTTGGCGCTTCGGCTGCTGTATGAAATTGCGTCGTTCTCGATTTCGGCTTTGGAGTCGTTGAGAATCGGAAGAACGCTGGTTCCTGCAAGATAATCCGGCTTTTCCTGACCTGCCAAATCGCAGAGTGTGGGGAAAATGTCGACGGTCTCGGTGATGGATGTTGAAGACTGCCCAGCGTCTTTTAAACCGGCGTAGCTGATGATGAGTGGAGAATGAAGCGATTCTTCAAACAGGGCGTGTTTTCCCCAAATGGCGTGCTCGCCGAGATGCCAGCCGTGATCTCCCCATACAACGATGATGGTGTCGTCTCGCAATTTCAGAGAGTCCAGTTTTTCTAAAACCCGCCCGACTTGAGCGTCGGCGTAGGTAACGCAGGCGGCGTAGTGTTTGCGAACTTCGAGCGCGAAATCAGGATCAGTGTTCGGGTTTTTGCCCCACCGATTGTATTTCATAAATTCACCGGAACCATGCCACGTGGTTTTTCCTTTCGGTTTATTCGGGTGGGGTGTCGGAGGCAAGGTCGCATCTTTATAGGACTCCAAATACTTTGCGGGAGCTCCGAAGGGAAGGTGAGGGCGAATAATTCCCACGGCGAGAAAGAACGGCTTTTCGTCTGTGGCCAGGGTATCGAGCTGGGCGAGAGATTCATCAATGATCAGGCCGTCTGGATAAATCGAGTCCGGACCTTCGGTTGCCTGAAACAGCGCCATGTCTTTGGCGTTCTTTCGGATCTCACCATTGGCGAGACCATGCATCGAGCCACGCGGATGCTGCCACGGCCCGGCGGGAAGTAAATGGCGATCCCATGAGTCCGGCATTTCAGGTTGCGAACTGTCGTCCCAGTCCGCGCCACCACGACCACCGGGGTGGTGAGATACTTTCCCAACGGAAACGGTGGTGTAACCTTTTCCTCTAAAAAACGCAGGCAAACTGGGGTTTTTCGTCGCTGACTTTGCCCGTTTGAAAAGTGCTCCGTTGTCTCCCGGCCCATAAGTTCCGGTTAGCAGCGTGTAGCGGGAAGCTCCGCAGGTGGGAGCTTGAACGTAGTGCCGGGTGAAAATTCGGCCTTTCGCCGCAAGTCCATCGATGTGCGGAGACTTGATGTAATCAACTCCGTAGCAGCCTAATTCCGGCCGTAAGTCGTCAATGCAGATGAGTAGAATGTTAGGCTGCTTGTCGGCTGAGAATACGGTGGCAGCATACAGAGAAAGGGAGGTGAGAAGGCCGAGGATCTTAAAATTCATAAAATTTGAAATCGAAGTTATTCCAAAGGCGTAACGATTACCAATCCCGTCATAGTGTTTTCCCCGGTCGGCGCCTCGGGCTTTCCCATGAGCTCATCGGTAAACTCGAGT
>ERZ887942.2584-NODE-2584-length-11141-cov-10.170305_pt1 | contig 11141 bp, 10 predicted proteins | sample MGYA00521099_ERZ887942 | MGnify/ENA primary metagenome ERZ887942 (study PRJEB32303, sample SAMEA104408605) | aquatic metagenome | biome: Brackish water; feature: Pelagic; material: water | place: Baltic Sea | collected 2014-06-07T06:48:00 | depth 16,251 m ... | reverse complement strand
ATCATTCGACGACGGACAAGCAGCACGGCCGCCCCGATCAGCAGCCAACGCGATCTTGATCTGCGTCTTGTCATCCCATCATTCCCGTCTTTTCAACGCCTCAACAAGGTCAGAGCGGTTCAGGTCCCGCACCACCAGACCCCCCGATACAAAGGCAGCTCCCAAAACCACTAGCATCGCCGATCCATAGCTTACCGGATCGAAAAGGGCCGGTATTTGATACAGCTCAGTCGAAAAGCCCGCCGCGATGGCAAAGGACAGGTAGTAGCCCAGCACTCCGCCCAAAGGCAGGGCAACAAACACCACCACCGCCAGCTCGCCCAAAAGGACAAAGGCGGCCTCGCCGCTGGTAAAGCCGATCACCCGCAGGCTGGCCAGATCCCGCTCGCGCTCGGCAAAGGCGATGCGGGCGGCGTTGTAGACGATGCCGAAGGTGATGATGAAGGCCATCGCCCCCATGACATAGCGGACCGATCCAGCGCCGGTGTCCATAATCTCGACAAAGGCATCATGGGCCTGCGCCTTGACGCTGACCCCGACGACGGTCGGCATGTCCCGCAGTTCGGCATAGACCGCATCGGCCCGCGCCGGGTCCAGCGTCAGTGCCGCGCTTGTCACCCGCCCCGGTTCGCCCAACAGCGCATTGAGGGCGGAAAGGTCCATATAGGCGGGTGATCCAAGCAGCGTCTGGGCGATACCTGCTACCGGCACCTCAAGGGCCGGCTGCCGCCCCTCGCGCAGGTCGATGCGGACCAGATCACCAGGCCGCAACCCCAGAGTCTGAGCGATATAGAACGACAGCACGACCCCCCGCTCGGGCAAAGGGATCGGCGCCATATCCGCGTCAAGCGCCCGGTTAAGCCGAGGGTCCGGCGGCAGGCCGGTCAGCACGCCGCGATAGCTGTTGCGCCCATTCTCGAACACCACAGCCGCATGCCGCATCCCTTCCACATGCGTGACACCGGGCAGACGGCCAAGCTCGAACAGGGTCTTGTCGCTGACCGGATGGGTAAAGCTGACCGTCGCATCGCTGCGATCCACGACCGAGAAGGTCAAATCGATCGTCCGGTCAAAGCCCGCGTATATCGTGATCATGGACACCGATAGGGCCATGCCGGTCGCGATCCCGATCATCGCGCCCGCCATCCGCACCGGCTGACGCAGGATGCGGCGCAGGACCATCCGGCTGGGCTGGTCCAGCCGACGGGCAAGGGCGCGGCCCATTTGTCCCGCCCGGACGTAATTGGCCGGCGCGGGCGGGCGCATCGCCGTTGCCGGATCAAGGGCAAAGACCCGGCGCAACACGAACAGCCCCCCGGCCGAGGCGGCAAGGATACTGGCCGAGACCCCGATGACGAAGGAGGAAGGGTCAAGCTGGAACACGAGGAAGGGAAACTTGAAATAGATCAGGTACATCCCGATCATCATGCGGCCCGCCACGATGCCCGCCAGACAGCCCGCCAGCGCACCGCCTGCGGCAATGGCGAGGATCATCTTGAAGTAATGCGCCCCGACTTCGGCGTTGGTATAGCCAAAGGCCTTCATCAACCCGATCTCTTCGCGTTCGGACTGCACCATCCGGCTCATGACGATGTACAAGAGGAACGCGGCCACGGCGAGGAAGATGGGCGGCACGCCCTTTGCCGCGGCCTCCAGCCCCGAGATTTCTTCTGACACAAAGCGGTTGGATTGCTGATCCTCGCGGCCATAGGCGCCCCGCCCGCCAAAGGGGTCCAGAAGGTCATCGACCGCCGCGATCACCGCGTCTTGCCGCGCATCGCGGGTCAGCCCGATCAGTAGGTCGTTGAACGCCCCGTCCAGATCGTAGGTGGCGGCAAGGCTGGACCGGCTCATCCAGATGACCCCGAAACGGGCGTCGTCGGGCACCATCTCGCCGGGGGCGGTGGTGTAGAGAAACTCGGGGCTTTGGGCGAGGCCGAGGATGCGAAAGGTCCGGCGTGCTCCGTTCATCGTGGCCCGCAGGCTGTCGCCGGGCGACAAATCATGGGCCTTGGCAAAGCTTTCCAGCACGATCACATCGTCAGACCGGCCCCCTTCCAGCATCCGACCGTCTGTGAGGTAGATATCGTTCAAGGCAGGCCATCCCCGTTCGGGCAAGGACACCGCCTGCGCCTGTATCCCAAGCGCCTCGCCCGGCACCTCGATCAAGGCCCGGCCAACGATCCGGCTTTCCACCGCCGCGACACCGGGCAGAAGGGCAACCCGGTCGGCCATCCGGTCAGGTGCGCGGGCGACAGAGGCAAAGACATCGGCAAGTCGGTAGCGGTCGTAATAGGCAGCCCGCGTTTCGGTCAGCGATACGGTGAGGCCGGTCATCATGACCAGCAGCATGACCCCCACCCCGATCACCGCACCGATGGCCGCCCCCTGCCCCTTCATCCGCCACAGATCGCGGAGCAGCTTGTGATCCAGCGGGCTCACCAGGCGATCTCTTCCGGGGTCAGCTTGGTGGCGTTCAGGACCACCTCTCGGATGGCACCGTCGGCAAAGTGGATGACCCGGTCGGCCATCTTGGCGGTATGGGCGGCATGGGTCACCATCAGGATTGTCGATCTCAGCTGGTCGTTCACATCCTGCAGGACCTTCAGAACGGTGCGCCCCGTCTGGCTGTCCAGCGCACCTGTGGGTTCATCGCAGAACAGAACCTCCGGCTGTTTGGCGATGGCGCGGGCAATGGCGACGCGTTGCTGTTCGCCCCCTGATAGCTGGGCGGGAAAGTGATCGGCCCGGTCGGCCAGCCCGACCAGAGCCAAGGCATCGCCTGCGTCAAGCGGGGCCTGCGCAATCTCGGTCACCAGTTCCACATTTTCGCGGGCGGTCAGGCTGGGCATGAGGTTGTAGAACTGGAACACAAAGCCCACGTGATCGCGCCGAAAGCGGGTGAGCTGCCGGTCGGTCAACTCGGACAGGTTGGTGTCATGAAACAGCGCCGTTCCGTCGGTCGCCCGGTCAAGGCCGCCCAGAATGTTCAGCAGCGTCGACTTGCCCGACCCCGAAGGCCCCAAAAGGACAACAACCTCGCCCTTTGGAATTTCCAGATCGACACCGCGCAGGGCGTGGACTGCCGTATGCCCTTCTCCGTAGACCTTGGTCAGGCCTCGGGTGGTGAAGGCGGGGGATGTCATTTGGACGTGACCATCGGCAAAGTCCCTTCAGGAGTCGGTCCTGTTTTGCCCTCTTGGTAGCAGCAAGGCGCTGCGATCCCAAGGATTTGCGAAGCGGGCGAGGCCAAAGGGTCAGGAGCCGCCTCCGACGATGTGCCGTTGCAACGGGCACGGGGCCGATAAACGAGGCCTGTCAGATTTGCACAACCATCAGGCAAAAGCCGTGCTAGGCATCGGCCACACTGTTTCAGATAAGTCCCCCAAATTGACCATCCCGCTGTCCCTGCCCAACCCTCCTGCCTTGTTTCAACCAGACCAGAAGCCTCGCCCCTTGCGGGAGGCTGGCCATGATTGACGGGGCAACCGATCTGGACCTGTTTTCTTGGGCGGTCATCTTGACCGCACTCGCCCTTGGCGGACTTTTAAAAGGCGCGACCGGGGCGGGGTCGCCCGTGGTTGCCGTACCGGTGATGGCCGCCTTTATTGATGTGCGGCTGGCTGTGATCCTGATGGCCGCGCCAAACCTTGTCACCAACAGTTGGCAGATCGTGCAGTACCGGCATGCGCGGCTGCCTGATCGCTTCTCGCTCAAATTCGGACTGGCGGGGGCCTTTGGGGCGATTGTCGGGACGGCGATCCTCGCCTCTGTCCCGCAGGATGCCCTGTCGATCCTCGTGGCGGTTTCTGTGGTCTGCTACATTCTGCTGCGGTTGGTGCGGCCGGGTTTTCGGCTGCCCATGCCGCTTGCCCATAAGCTGGTCTGGCCACTGGGGGCCATATCAGGCGTGTTGCAAGGGGCGGCTGGGATTTCGGCCCCCGTCTCGGTCAGTTTTCTGAATGCTCTGGGCATCCCGCGCGACGCCTTTATCGTCACCGTCTCGTCGTTCTTCTGGGCGATGGCGATTGTGCAGATCCCGACGCTGTTCTTCGTCGGCCTCTTGACCTGGGACCGGATGGCCATCAGCGCCGTCGCCCTGATCCCGCTGTTGCTGTTCATGCCAGTCGGCAACTGGATCGCGGCGCGGCTGTCGGCCAAGGCCTTTGACACCGTGGTCCTCGCGCTGCTCGCATCACTTGCCGCGCGGCTGATCTACGCCTCCCTGACCTGAAGAGCCCAAAGCCAAGTGGCGCAAACCGATCCGCGAGGCAGATTTCCAGTTGTGCAATCGTTCGCAAAGCTGTCAAATGCCGCAAATCACACTCATAGCTTCAAGGTTGACCACAAGATGACCGACACGACCGGGACCCACCAGATCATCGCGATCGAAGAACACTTCATGGACCGCGACCTGGCCAAGCATTTCGGCCATGCCGCCGCCGATCCGGCCTCGCCTATTAGTGAGCGTCTGTATGATTTCCTCGACATCCGCATCCGCGAGATGGATGCCGCCGGGGTCGACATGCAGGTCCTGTCGCACCAGTCCCCTGGCACCCAGCGGCTGGGTGCGGATGTGGCGGTGCAGGAATGCCAGGCGGTCAACAACGTGCTGGCTGCTGCCATCGCCGCGGCCCCCGACCGCTTCAGCGGCTTTGCCATGATCCCCACTGTCGATCCCGCCGCCGCCGCGGACGAGATGACCCGCGCGGTCGAAGAACTTGGCCTGAAAGGCGCGATGATCCACGGCCTCAGCCATGGCCGCTTTGTGGACGAGCCTGAGTTCTGGCCGATCTTTGCCCGGGCCGAGGCTTTGGGCGTGCCCGTCTACCTGCACCCTGCCCTGCCCGACAAAACGGTGATCGAGCGCTACTACGGTGCCTATGCCAAAAGCCATCCGGGCATTTTGCGGGCCGGTTGGGGCTTTGGCGTGGAAACCGGGACACAGGCTGTCCGCCTTGTCCTGAGCGGGATCTTTAACAAGCACCCGGATGTGAAGGTGATCCTGGGTCACCTTGGGGAAAGCATCCCCTTCCTGATGGAGCGCATCGACGAGACGTTCTCGCGGAAGGAAAACGAGGCGGTCGCCTTCCGCGAGACGTTCCTGCGCAACTTCCATGTGACGACCAGTGGCTTCTTCTCGGACTCGGCCCTGAAATGCTGCATCGAAGAGCTGGGGGTAGAGCGCATCCTGTTTGCCATCGACTGGCCCTATGTCAAAAACGAGGATGGCGTGAATTGGCTGTCCAAGTTCGATATGGACCCGGCCGACAAGGACAAGATCTTTTCAGGCAACGCCAAGGCGCTTCTGGGTCTGTAGGCCCAGTGGTGCGTCCACCCCGCCATTGGCTCTGCCAGCGCATGCTGGCATGATCCGGGCAAACAGCGGGGGCCGGCGTGATGCAATCAGAGGCGATACGGGACACGGAAACGGACGTTCTGGTGGTTGGCGGCGGCACCGCCGGTTTTGGTGCGGCCGTCGCGGCCGGCAGGCTGGGCCTGTCCGTCTGCCTGATCGAAGCCAGCAGCAAGGTCGGTGGCGTGATGGCCTTTTGCCCCGGAATGCCCTGGGGCGCCGCCTACCCCTCTGACGTCATCATCGGTGGCCTGATGGCCGAACTGACCGACAGGCTGGCCGCAATGACGCCGCCCGCGGCGGAAAAACGGCCCTGCACGCTGGCCAACTTTGGCCCCGAAATCCACTACGACCCCGAGGCCGCGACCCTGACCATGTTCGAAATGCTCGAAGAGGCCGGGGTCGAGGTCCGCCTCAACACCACCGCCATCGAACCGGAGATGGTCGGCGACCGCTTTGCCCGCGTCACCTGCTATGACCGGCACGGACCGCATATGGTGACACCCCGGATCGTCATCGACTGTTCAGGGGATGGCGATATCTCGGCCAAGGCGGGGGTTCCCTATACGCTGGGCGATGGCAAGGGGAACATGATGGGCGTCACCCTGTCGTGCCACATGATCGGGGCGGACTGTGACCGGGTCTTTGCCGACCCTGACCCCTATTTCACGGCCCATGCAGCAAGGGGTATCGCCGAAGGCCGGCTGCACCCCGATCTGGCAAAGCTTTACCTTATGCGCGGCTTTCACCCTGACGCGGTCTTTTGCAACTCTGTCGTTTTGCGCGGGGTGGACGGGACGGACCCGCAGGCAATCAGCCGGGCCACGCAGGAAGGCCGCCGCCGCTGCCACCAGCTTGCCCGGTTTCTGGTCGACAGCGTTCCGGGGTTTGAGGCCGCCCGCCTGTCCTCTCTCGGGCCAACCGTTGGGGTGCGTGAAACCCGCAAGCTTGATGGTCTTTACAAGGTGACCGGCCAGGACCTTGCCCGCGCGACCAAGTTTGCCGACGGCATCGTGGCCTGCGACAACCCGGTGGACGATGTGATGCGGGCGGATGGCGACATGACCCATGACGCCATCGTGGCCCCCGGAGCCTACTATACCATCCCCTTCCGGGCGTTGGTGCCTGCACGGATCAGCAACCTGATGTTCGCCGGGCGCATCCTGTCGGCGGACCTCGTTGCGTTTGCTTCGGTCCGGGGGATGCCGCAGTGCATGGCGATGGGTCAGGCCACAGGAACCGCGGCGGCGCTGGCCTTGCGGACGGGCTGTGCCGTGCAAGAGGTGGATACCGATGCCCTGGTCCGGTCCCTGCAGGAACAGGGGGTCAACGGGCTTGGGGGACAGCCCCTTGTGCCTCCGCAGCAGACGGATGCGCTGGCCCCAACGGCCTGACCGTCGCAGGTTCGATCCGCAAAGCCCTGAGAGCATTCAGAATAACGGCCACGTCGATCACCTCTTGCAAAAGCGCGCCCTGAACCGGCGACAGATAGCCAAGGGCCGCCGCCACCATGCCAACCACCGAAAGACCGATCCCGGCAACAACGCTTTGCAGCGCGATCCGCCGGGCGCTGCGGGCGATCTGCAATCCGGGCAACAGCCGGTCCAGATGATCGACCAGCAGGATCACATCCGCCGCCTCGGCCGAGGCCGCTGCACCGCGTGCACCCATGGCCACGCCCACATCAGCCGCCGCCAAGGCGGGGGCATCGTTGATCCCGTCGCCCACCATCATCACCGCGCCATCCTTGCGCTCTGACAGGACCAGAAGCACCTTCTGATCCGGGCTAAGATCGGACCGCACCGCATCAAGGCCAAGGCCCGCCGTGACGGCCTTGGCCACCTCTGCCCTGTCGCCGGTCGCCAGAATGATCCGCGCAACCCCTTGGGCCCGCAGGCCTGCCAAGAGGTCGGCCGTCCCCCCACGCAAAGCATCGGACATGACGAGATGGGCGGCAAAGCGTCCGTTAATGGCAAGCGCCACCACGACCGACCCGGGCTCTGCGATCGGGGGGCTGGGCTGTGTGCCGCCAAGCTTTGCGGCGACATAGGCGACCCCTCCGACCAGAACCCTACGCCCCTCGACCAGCCCCGACACGCCTTCGCCGGGGGTTTCAACCACATCTTCAGGGACCGGCAGGGTCAGACCTCGGCCCCGAGCCGCCGCGACAATGGCCTGCGCGATGGGATGGCCAGAGGCCTGATCGAGCGTGGCCGCAAGCCGCAGAACCTCCTCTTCCGGGTCCTGACCATGCAGGTCGATCCGCACGATCTGCGGGCGGCCATCGGTCAGCGTTCCGGTCTTGTCGAGGATCAGGGTGTGGATGCGGGCCATCGCCTCAAGCGGTTTTGCCCCTTTGATAAGCACGCCGAAATGGGCGGCCCGGGACAGGCCTGCCACCAGCGCCACGGGAACGGCAAGGATCAGGGGGCATGGCGTGGCGACCACTAGAACCGCCACCGCACGGATCGGATCACCACTGCCCCACCATGCCGCCGCGGCCAAGGCCACCGTCACGGCCAGAAACCAGAGCGAGTATTGATCGGCCATCCGCGCCATCGGCGCCTTGGACCTTTGCGCCGCTTCGACCAGCCGGATGATGCCCGCGTAGGTGCTGTCAGCGGCCTGATGGGTGGCGATCAGATCAAAGGCCTCGCCCGCGTTGGTCGACCCGCTCATCACCGCCTCGCCCGCCTGAAGGGTAACGGGCAGCGCCTCGCCCGTCAGGGCGGACTGGTCCAGCATGGCCCGCCCTGCCGCAATGGTGCCATCGACCGGAGCCACCTCGCCTTGCCGGATCAGCAACCGGTCCCCAAGGGCAATGTCGTCCAGCGCGACATCCTCAAGCCCGCCATTCCGGTGCCGGGTCGCGCTGCGCGGCACGCGGGACAGCAGGTCGTGCATTTCGCGACGGGCCCGGCCCTCGGCAAAGCTTTCAAGGAAAGTCCCGCCGGAATACATCAGCGCCACAACCGCCGCTGCCAGCGTCTCATCGAACAAGAGGGCCGCCGACATCGACAAGGCCGCCACGATATCAAGCCCAACCTCGCCTTCGCGCAGGCTTTGAACGATCTCGATCACCAACCCGATCAGAACAGGCGCGACGCCGATCCGCCAGACGGCTCTGGCAAGATCAGGCTGCTCGATGAAGCGCAGGCCAAGCCCCGCAAAAAGCCCGGTTAGCGCCGTCAGCAACAGGACCGAATTGACACGCTCACGCGAGGGGAAGGTCATTGGGGAACGCTTTGCTAGGGACCTGATTGGGTCAGTGGGTGCGCCGCCTGCCCGAAAAGGAAAGCAGGATCAGAACAGGCGGTGAGGATCGTCAAATGAACACCAAACCCTTCTAGCTGAACAGAAATGGCCAGCAATTGATCCAGATCAGTTGCCGGCTGTCAGTTTCTGCCAAGATACCCCCATCCCATTTGGCCCTATCCCATTTGGCCCCAGTTCAGCAGCCCCCTCCGGGGACCAACAAGGGCCGCAACCGCACCGCAGGAGCATTGATTTGAGCGTCGGCCCTCACCCAACAGACCAAGGCACCAAACCGCACGCCCTTGGCGCCGGGGTACGGTCATGACCGAAGGCAGCGCCCCGGGCGGGACGATTACGGCAGTGCGCGGGCCGGTCCTTGATCTTGTGGTCGATGGCCCCTTGCCCGCCCTGCTTGAGGCTGTCCGCATCGGCAGCGGCACCGCCGCCATCATGGGCGAGGTGCAGGCACACCTTGATCCGTCCCATGCCCGCATCATCGCCCTGCAATCCACGCAGGGCATCGCGCGTGGAACACCGGTCTGGATGACCGGCGGTCCCCTTAGCGTTCCGGTTGGCAATGCGGTGCTTGGCCGCCTGTTTGATCTGATGGGGAACATCGGCGATGGGGGCGAGGTTGTGGCCGATGAGACCCCGCGCCGCCCAATCCACCGCGACGGGCCCACGCTGGCCTCGCAAAGCCGGAACACAAAGGTGTTCACCACCGGCATCAAGGTCCTCGACCTGTTGGCCCCCCTCGCGCAGGGGGGCAAATCGGCCATGTTCGGCGGGGCCGGTGTCGGCAAGACGGTGCTTGTCACCGAACTGATCCGGGCCATGGTGTCGGGCTATGATGGCATTTCGGTCTTTGCCGGTGTGGGCGAACGGTCCCGCGAAGGGCATGAGATGCTGCACGAGATGCGCGACAGCGGCGTTCTGGACCGCACTGTCCTTGTCTATGGCCAGATGAACGAACCCCCCGGCGCGCGTTGGCGGGTACCCCTGTCGGCCCTGACCATCGCCGAGTATTTCAGAGACGAAGAGCAGCGCAACGTCTTGCTTTTGATGGATAACGTCTTTCGCTTTGTGCAGGCGGGTGCCGAGGTTTCGGGCCTTTTGGGGCGGATGCCGTCCCGTGTTGGATATCAACCCACGCTTGAGACCGAGGTCGCCGATCTTCAGGAAAGGATCGCTTCGGTCGGAGGGGCCTCAGTCACCGCGATCGAGGCGGTTTATGTCCCGGCGGATGACTTCACCGACCCCGCCGTCGTTGCCATCAGCGCCCATGTCGACAGCAAGGTGGTCCTGTCACGCGATCTTGCGTCCCAGGGCATTTACCCGGCTGTGGACCCGATCCGCACCACCTCGGTCCTGCTTGATCCGCTCGTCGTGGGTGAGGAACATGTGAGGATCGCAGGGCAACTGCGAGAAACCATTGAAAATTACCAAGAGCTGCGTGACGTCATCGCCCTTTTGGGCGTTGAAGAGCTTGGCCATCAGGAACGCCTTCTGGTGGGCCGCGCACGCCGCCTGCAGCGGTTCCTGACGCAGCCGTTCTTTGTCGCCTCGGCCTTTACCGGGATGGAGGGGCGGTCGGTCCCCGTCGCTGAAACCGTCAAAGGGTGTGCTGCCATTCTGGAAGGCGCCTGCGACGACTGGGACGAAAGCTCGCTCTACATGATTGGCAACCTTGAAGAGGCAGAAGCCCGTGAAATCGACCGCCGCGCCAAGGAGGGAACATGACGAACACGATGGAGCTATCTGTTTCCACACCGCTTTTTGTCATTCTGAACGAAGTCAACGTGACCTCGGTCCGGGCAGAAGACGCCAGTGGCGGCTTTGGTATCCTGCCCGGCCACGCCGATCTTCTGACGGTGCTGGATGCCTCGGTCCTGCGTTGGCGGCGGGCCGAAGGGGGCTGGCACTACTGCGCCCTGCGCGGCGGTGTCTTGCGCGTGATTGACGGCACCCGGATCGAGATTGCCTGCCGCGAGGCGATCCCCGGCGATGACCTGCCATCGCTTGAAGCGCGGGTCCGGGAACACCGGGACAGACTGGATGACGAGGCCCGGCATGCGCGCGGCGATCAGATGCGCCTGCATGCCCAGGCCATCCGACGCCTGATGCATGGGGCCGAACACGATCACGCGGCTCAGGACATGGCCGAGGCCTTCCGATGACCAATCCGGACCGAAAACCCGGCGAGGACCGTTTGGCCGAGGCCGCCCGCCGCAGCCTTGCCCGAGACGCCGCGGCAAGGAACGACCCAGAGCCATCCCTGGCCCGCCGCTTTGGTCAGATCGGGATTCTTGGCTGGATGATCGCGGGGCCAATGCTTTTGGGCGTTCTGGGGGGTCACTGGCTCGACCGCTTGCTGGGCACGGGCATCACGATTGCGGCGGCCCTGACCCTTTTGGGGGCGGGCCTTGGACTTTGGTTTGCGATGCGATGGATGGGGGATCAATGATGGACCTTGCACCTGTCTGACGTCAGCGCCCATGGGACAGTTTAGGCATATTGCGGAACGGAGGGT
>ERZ887942.2583-NODE-2583-length-11145-cov-19.382597_pt1 | contig 11145 bp, 5 predicted proteins | sample MGYA00521099_ERZ887942 | MGnify/ENA primary metagenome ERZ887942 (study PRJEB32303, sample SAMEA104408605) | aquatic metagenome | biome: Brackish water; feature: Pelagic; material: water | place: Baltic Sea | collected 2014-06-07T06:48:00 | depth 16,251 m ... | reverse complement strand
CATCCAACGAATTGTCGTCCTCATCTCAGTCTGCGCCTTTGTTGGCTGCAGCGCACCAATTTCGTTCAAACTGATCGAACCTGCCGTTCCGGCCGCCTTGATCTCAGCACCAGTTCCCGAAGATCTTGGCCTCCTTCTGGATCGGATTGCGGTCAGTGAGAAACAACTGAAGAAGTCCGACCCCTCGACCTATCAAAGCTACAACTTTCTCGTCTCTCGTCTGATTGATGAAATTCAAAAACCCGGATTCAACCCGGGGAACGGGGCGATCGCCGTGCAAGGAGCCCATAAAGTCTACCGTTTTTCTGCCGAAAAATCGGAAGACCTCAGGCATCTCGGTCAAAAACTGATCCCGACTGATCGCCTCGAGTTTTCAGGTGATTATGTGCTCGAAGAAACAGCCGTGGTCAATGGAGTCGGGGCACCCCTCGTGATGAAGTCAACAGATCCCGCGATGGCTGAACAGCAGTCTCCCTTCGTTCGTCCTTACCGGAATTTAACCGCCATCGTGAATGTGAAGGGAAATCAAGCGGTCCTGCGCTTTCTTGATCCTTTTGAGGACGAAAGAATCACCATTGGCGGGGCATCCTGGCCACTGAATGCCGACTATGATTCTGCTGTTTCCTACGGCTTGAGCGAATTGCGGGTCGATAAGCTGGGCTTCTCCCGGATGCTCAATCCTTCCCGCTACGACCAGACCGCCCGAATCTCCTTCATTCAGCCTTATGATCCCGGGCGAATCCCCGTCCTTTTCGTCCATGGCCTCCAAAGCACTCCTGCCACTTGGATGCCGATGTATCTTAAGCTGATGCAAGATCCCGGGATTCGTGAAAAATACCAGTTCTGGACATTTAGCTATCCCAGCGGTTATCCCTTTCCCTACTCAGCGTCCTTGCTCCGAAAGGAGATGGATCGAGTCGCCAGGTTCCATCCGGATCATCAGAAAATCGTGATCGTTGGTCACAGCATGGGCACCCTTTTGAGCCGTCTCATGATTAGTGATGCCGGCAATAAGATATGGATCGCTTATTTCGGAAAAACGCCCAATGAAACCATCCTTGACCGTAAAAGTCGACGCATCCTGGAGGACTCGCTCATCTTTGATTCGCGGGATGACATTTCCCGGGCGGTGTTCTTTTCAGGACCCCATCGAGGCAGTGAACTTGCCACAGGATGGATTGGTCGGCTTGGATCACGCCTCATCCGCGTGCCAGCCTTGTTAGCGGACACCAAAAACGCAATTGTCAATATTGTGACCGTGGATTCCGCCGCCCTCCAGCTTGATCGGGCTCCCAACAGCATCGACACCCTCGCTCCGAACAATCGCTTCGTCCTCGAGAGCAACAAGCTCCCTCGTCGCCCCGATGTTCCGGTTCACTCCATCATGGGAGATCAGGGCGATGGAGATACGCCAGATTCGAGTGACGGAATCGTTCCCTACTGGAGCTCCCATCTGGAAAACCAGGCTTCCGAAAGAATCGTCCCCTCCGGCCATGGCTCCCACCAACATCCCGAAGGTATCGCCGAGGCCCGCCGTATTCTCCGCATCCATGCCGGCCTCCCGGCGGCTAACTAAATTCTGTCAATCTTCGGACGCCTCCGGCCCGGTCCAGCGACGGGTTCAGACTCCTGCCGCCAAGAGAAAATCTCTAACAGTCAGTTAATCCTCAATTTCGACGGGCTTCTTTTTCAGAATTTCGATGGCCCGCTGGCGTTGTTGCGCAGTGGGTTTGAGGGCCTCGACGAGAGGCAGGGTGAGATCGATGGTTTCGGCGCCCTTGTGTTTCTTGAGCTCGGCTTTATTCCACTTGGAAATCAAATTGGTGACCCCGGCTTCTTTTTTGATTGTGATGATCGCTTCAGGAATGTGCGCAAGGATGTCATCGACATTGGCGGTTCCAAAGGCCTGCTGATGAGTCTTCTGTTGCATGACTTGTCCTTGATCTTCCAGTTTTGCGACCGTGGCGGAGTCGCCGGCTGCCTTCGCTTGCTCATGCGCGGCCATGAGGTCGGAGAGTTTCTTTTTGTGAGGCGCAGAACCAACAAAGGCGATGGCAAGAGCCCGTGTGTCGTAGATGCCGATCGGATTGACCGGTGTGGCTTCTTGCTTTTGAGGCGAGCAGGATGGGGTAAGACCAAGGAGAAAAAGGAGGAAGAGGAGGCGGTGTCTTTTCATGATTGATTTCAGAGTAGGAGCAAAGATTGAAAAAATCGAATTCCAATCGCGGGTAGGAAGCTCGGAATTCCGGGCAATCCAGTTTGGTCATTCAGGTCGCAACGGGGTAGGTCGGCAGGGTGCAGCATGCTCTCTTTGGCCGACAAATTCATGGAATGTGTCCGAAGAACCGGGCAACGCTCACTGTGAATGAATTCCGCTCAGCAATGGCCGCACCCCGGTCCTCGACAACACCCGAAGGCCCGAAGCGCTCTCCACAAACAACCGCTGCCTAAAGAAATCTTGGCAACGCGGCCCGAAAAGCTAAGATCTCTCAACATCTTTCCCCCTCCGAAATCTCCCGATTCCTTCATCGACCGACCATTTACCGGATTTTTTCTTACCGAAGCACCCCCCCCGGCTCACTGCAACACCGCGGATGCCCCCTCTTCCCAACCCCAAAGATCCCCACCCAAAAAGAAAAATCCAGCAATCAATCACCTATGTGGCCCTTCAATCTTCTTCGCGCTGCGTTGCTGCTAGTGCTGACTACTTTATCGCTGCGAGCGGACGAGCGGGCGCTATCATTCCAGCGCGGGGTGTTGCCGGTGCTGACCAAGTTCGGCTGCAACCAAGGTGGTTGTCACGGCAAGCAAGCTGGACAAAACGGATTCCACTTGAGCTTGCGGGGGTTCGCGCCGGACTGGGATCATGAGTGGATCACGCGCGACGTGAACGGACGGCGGGTCAATTACGCGTTTCCCGAGAAGAGCCTGTTGGTGCAGAAAGCATCGGGCGGTGTTCAGCATGAGGGCGGAACCCGATTTCGTAAAGATTCGCCCGCTTGGAAAACCCTGGTCAATTGGATCAATGCCAGAGCACCCGGCCCGATTGAGGATGAGGCCATGCCGGTGGCACTCGACGTCACACCGGACGAATCGACGCTCCGGCCAGGAGACAGCCTGACGCTCAAAGTTCTCGCTCGCGAATCCGATGGGAGCACCTCCGACGTAACCTGGCTGGCACAGTTTTTCTCGAACGACGAGGGACTGTTACACGTCACCCCGGCAGGAACAGTCACGGCACGCGGCCATGGAGATGCCACCGTGCGGGTGCACTTTCTCAACCTCGTGCAGGTGGTGCGCTTCACCATCCCATTCGAGTTCGAGGTCTCGCCCGAGCTTTACACAGAGCATCGCAGCGCGATCGACGCACCACTGTTCGCCAAGCTGGAAGCTCTGCGCCTGCCTCCAGCGGAGGATTGTGGAGATGCGGAGTTCGTGCGGCGCGCCTACCTCGATACCATTGGAGTTCTCCCGAAGGCTGAGGAAGTCACTGCGTTTCTCCAAGATCCCGCCGCGGACAAGCGTGCAAAATTGGCCGACCACCTGCTCGCCCGACCGGAGTGGCTCGACTACTGGACTCTCCAGCTATGCGACGTTCTACAAAACCGCCGCGAACGCGACCATGATGTGCGTGGTGTCAAAGGCGTGCGCGCCTTCCATGCCTGGTTGCGGAACCGTCTGGCCGATGACGCCGGGTGGGACCAGATCACCCGCAACGTCCTGACCGCTTCCGGCGACGTGCGCGAGCATCCGGAGATCGGCTATTTCATCACGCTGATCGGCGAGCACCGCGAGGTGGAAAAAAGCGATGTTCCCGACGGGGTCGCGCAATCGTTTCTCGGAACTCGCATCGGTTGTGCGAGGTGTCACAACCACCCATTGGAGCGTTTCACGCAGGACGACTTCTATCACTTCGCCGCGTTTTTTGCGAAGACCGGATTGGAGCGCGAGAATCCCCAGAAGGGAGGCACGCGACTGTTGGTGGAGTCGCGGGAGGAAACCGAACAGAAGAAGCGCATCGCAGAAACCGAAAAGCGGATGCGCGAGGCCAAAGACACTGGCAAGCCACAGAACGAGATCGACGGACTCCAGAACGAGATCACCAACCATCAGAAACGCCTCACCGAACTCCGCGCCCGCCCGCCGCAGGTCAACCACCCGCGCACCCGCAAGCCGGTCGTTGCGCAAGCTCTCGACGGCACCGCAATCGATTTCGGGAACGTCGCCGATCCGCGCACGGCACTCGCAGATTGGATCATTGCGAGTCCCGATTTCTCTGGCGCGATGATCAACCGCCTGTGGCGTCACTTCTTCGCAATCGGCCTGGTCGAATCCGTCGACGATTTGCGCAGCAGTAATCCGCCGTCGAATGCGGAACTCTGGGAACTTCTCACCGCCGAGTTCCGTGATTCCAAATTCAACCTCCGCCACATGATGCGCCTGATCCTGACCTCGCGTGCCTATCAGTTGAGTTCAACGACGCGTCCGGAGAACCAAACCGAGCGTCGCTTTTTCTCCCACTACTACGCGCGGCGCCTGCCGGCCGAGGTGCTGCTCGACGCGATGGCGTCAGCGACTGGAGTCCCTGACGAGTTCGCCGGCTACCCGGTCGGACTGCGCGCCGTGCAATTGCCGGAACCCGGGGTCTCCTCGTATTTCCTCACGCTGTTTGGAAGATCCGAACGCGTCACCGCCTGTGCGTGCGAACGCAGCGGTGAGGTGACCCTGCCACAGCTCCTCAACCTCCGTAATGGAAGTGAACTGGAGCGCCAGCTCTCAGCGCCCAATGGCCGTCTTTCGACCTTGCTGAAAAATCCAGATGACCAAACCGTGACCGAGGCACTTTACCTCAACAGCATCGCCCGACTCCCGACTGATGCCGAACGCACTCTTGTCAAAACATCGCTGGCCAACGACACACGCGAACTTGTTTTTCGTGATCTTTTCTGGGCGCTGCTCAACTCCAAGGAGTTCACTTTTAACCACTGACAACCACGACATGCTTTCGGTCAATCTTTCATCCAAGAGTTCAGGTCTTTGCTCCGGCCAGAGCCGACGAGATTTCCTGCGCCTCGGAGCGCTCGCCCCTCTCGGCCTATCGTTGCCTTCGTTGCTCGCCGCGGAAAAAGTGCGTACCGCTGGTGCTCCTGCAGTGCGGGCGAAATCGGTGCTCCTCGTATTTCTCGGTGGCGGGATTTCTCACCACGACACCTTCGATCTTAAACCGGATGCGGTCGAAGAAATCCGGGGCAAATATAAGGGCATCCCGACGAGCGTCCCGGGGCTTCATGTCGGCGAACTCATGCCAAAGATTGCGAAGATCATGGACAAGGTCTCGCTCATCCGCTCCGGAAGTCACGAGAATGACCACCACGAGACCGCCACCAACTGGGTGCTAAGCGGACGCTTCGGCACGCCATTCGGTGACCACCCCGCCATCGGTGCCGTCGTTGCTCACGAGACCGGCTTCTCAGGGCTCGTCCCGCCTTATGTCGCGGTTCCGAAGAACCCCTCGTTCACCTGGGAGCTGGGAAAGAGCGCCTGGCTCGGCGGACGAAACGAGTCGTTCAAGTGCGGCAACCCGAACGATGCCAACTTCAAGGTTCGCGATCTCGCCGCAAATTCATTGCTCACACCGGCCTCAATCGAGCGCAGGCGCACCATGCTCCAGACCATCGACCAACTCGGCGCGCGCGTGCAGGGCAGTGATCAGATTGCGACCTACGACGAGTTTGGCCAAAAGGCGACCGAGATGATTTTTTCGCCGAAGGCGCAGGAGGCTTTCTCGATCGACAAGGAAGCCGCTGCGATGCGCGACGACTATGGACGTAGCGAATTCGGCCAGAGCTGCCTGATGGCGCGGCGACTGATCGAGAATGGGGTGCGTTTTGTCACGGTGAACTACGCCGGATGGGATCACCACGAAAAGATCTTCACTGGCCTCGACAAAAAACTGCCGGAGTTCGACCAAGGTTTCTCCGCACTCATCCGCGACATGGACGAGCGCGGTTTGCTAGAAGATACGCTGGTCGCCTGCTTTGGCGAATTCGGCCGCACGCCGAAGGTCAATGACAAGGGCGGCCGCGATCACTGGGGTCGCGCAGGCAGCATGATCTTCGCCGGTGCGGGCGTGAAACGCGGATTTGTCCTTGGCTCGACAGACAAGAACGGCGCCTTCGTGACCGATCGTCCGGTACGCCCTGCGGATGTCGCGTGGACGATCTACGACGCCTTGGGGATCGACCCGACCAAGGAGATCGTCACCCCCGAAGGCCGCCCGGTTTCGATTCTCGCGGAGGGAGCAACCGTCAACGAACTGTTCGCCTGATGACAATCTTCCGAACATTGGTGCTGGTCGCAATATTTTCCCAAGCACTCTGCGCCGCCGACAAACCACCGGTTGAACCAAAGGTGACGGCGCTTGTCCCGTTGGTGGTGCCGCAGGGGTTTGAGGGCACCGTGCGCCTCCGGGGATTTCGGATGAAGGAGGCCACCGCCGTGCGGGCGGATGCCAAGCTCACCATCAAAGAGAGGAAAGATGCGGGAACCCCGGGCGGAATGTCGGCCGACCTCCTCGGCGAGAGCGAGGTCGTGATTGAGCTCAAACTGGCAGCAGATCATCCCGTCGGGCCGCTAGCTTTGACCGTCGCGGTCGCCGATAAAACAGCGCAGCCCGTCACCATCCAGGTGATCCCAGCCGCACAGCTCGCCGACGAGAAAGAACCCAACAAAGGATTCCGGTCCGCACAAAAGATCGCACCGGGAAAGACGATGAGCGGTCTCATCAATGGTCAGCGTGATGTCGACACCTTCGAAGTAACGGCCAGGGCGGGACGGACAGTGACGATCGAGATCATCGCCAGAGGGGTCGCCTCGCTACTCGACCCCCTTCTCACCGCCTACGATGCACAGGGAACCCTGCTCGGCGGGCAAGACGACGGAGGCAAAGATACCCACGATGGCATTCTCGAGATCACGCCCCAAGAGGACGGACCCATTTTCATCACCGTGCAAGACGCACTCGATTTTGGCAGCGAGTGGCATTCTTATCAGCTGGAAGTTGGAGAGAAGGCCGCAGGCGGCGGCCGGTCCACAGTGAGTTTTGTCAACGATGTTTGGCCAATCTTGCGCGCCAACTGCATTTCCTGTCACCGTCCGGGGAAGCTCAAGGGGAAGCTCGATCTGACTTCGTTCGCGGCGCTCTCCAAGGGCGGCAAGCACGGCACTGCCGTCAAACCGGGCGAGCCGGACGATAGCGAGTTAATCCTCTCTGTGAGCGGAGACAAACCAGAGATGCCAGCTGAAGGTGAGTTCCTGATCGCGCAAGAAATCGAAACCCTGACGTGCTGGGTCGCCCAGGGTGCCCGTGACGACACTCCGGAGGGCGGCCTCGGCACGCGCCGCCCGGCGACGGCTCCCGTCTACCACTCACTGCCCGCTGTTCCCGCGATCGCTTTTTCTCCTGATGGGAACATCCTGGCGGTTGCCGCCCACCACGAGATCATCATCCACCGAGGCGATGGCAGCGGGATCATTGCACGCTGGCCCGGAGATTCGCCGCGCATCGAGGCGCTGAAGTTTTCTCGCGATGGCAAGCTCTTGGTCGCATGCGGTGGCGCGCCTTCGGAGTTCGGCGAGATCCAGATTTGGGACGTCGCTTCAGGCAAACCCATCCGCTCGATACGCGCCGGCAGCGACACGCTCTACGGGGTTTCAATTTCGAACGACAATTCTCGCGTCGCGGTTGGTGGTGCCGACAAATTGGTGCGCACATTCGAAGTAAATACCGGCGATCAGGTGATGCAGTGCGACAACCACCTCGACTGGGTTTTCGGCACCGCGTTCGTCCACGATGGATCCAAACTGATCTCCGGCAGCCGCGACACCGCACTCAAACTGATCGACGTCAGCAGCGGCCATCTCATCGACGACGCCGCCCGACCGCGCGAACCGATCCTCGCCCTCGCCCGCCATCCGACCGAAGATCTCGTCGCCTTCACCGGCAAGGAGGGGAAGGTGCGCCTGCATCGCATGGCTCCGCGTGGAGGGCGGCTCAAAGAAGGCGATAACAAAGAAGAGAGCGCGGTGCGCGAGTTCGAACACATGTCGACCTCGCTCCATGCGGTCGCATTCAACGCCGACGGTTCACAGCTCGCCTGTGGTGGACAGAGCGGCGAAGTGCGGATCTTCCAAACCGGGAACGGCCAGCGCAAAACAGTCATTCAGCCGGCCGGAGGGTCCATATTTTGCCTCGACTTCCATCCAACCGAAAACCGTCTGGCCACCGCCGGCAGTGATGGCCGGATTCGCTTCTATGACGCCACCGACGGCAAATTACAGGCAACCTTCACGGCCGTGCCACTAACCACCCACTAACTTGAACCGTCCCGCCATCATCGCACTGATTGTCACTCTGACGGGAACCATCGTCAGCCAGGCTGCCGGCGATCGCGAAGCCTTCCTGGCGAAGCATTGCAGCGAATGCCATGACGCGGATTCACAGAGGGGCAAGCTGGATCTGACCGCGCTGAAATGGGATGCCGGAGATCCCCGCTGGATCAAAGTTTTTGACAAGGTCAATGGGCGCAAGATGCCGCCGCCCGACGAGAAGAGACAACCCGAAGCCGAGGCGCGCGACACATTCCTCGAATGTCATTGCGCACTGAGTTGCACACGGCCAGCCTGCGCAAACAGCAGGCCGATGGCCGCGTCTTGCTGCGGCGCCTCAACCGGGTCGAATACGAGAACACGCTGCACGACCTGCTTGGGATCAACCTGCCGCTGCAACACTACCTGCCTGAAGATTCGATCACGCACGGCTTCGACAACGTCTCCGAAGGCTTGCGCTTGTCAATGCTTCACATGGGCCAGTTCCTCGAAGCCGCCGACGCCGCCATCGATGCTGCGGTCGATCTACGCGATCCGCCGAAATCGGTGAAACGGCGCCTTCGCTACCACGATGAGGAGAGCGTCATCGACGATCAGAAAAAAGTCGGGGGGCAGACCAAGGCCTTCCGCGTGTCGCCCGAATCGGTGGTGATCTTTGACGACAACTCGCCGACCGCCGTGCGACAATTCACCTTTCGCGACCGCGGGCGTTATCGGTTCAAAATCTCGGCCTCCGCAGTGCAGGCTGCCGGACGCCCGGCTTGGCTGAAAGTCTATGCGACCAACTGGAAGGTCCGCAACTTGCTCGGCTATTTCGATTTGCCTGCCAAGGGCAGGCGCGAGATCGAATTGATCGCCAACATTGAGGCGGGTTGGCTGCTCGAGCTAAAACCCTACGATACGAATTACGACCCCGAAGGCCGCGCTTTGTACGGCAAAGATGCCTATGCTTACCAAGGTCGCGGCATCTCCATCGACTGGATTGACGTCGAAGGCCCGCTACCTATGGCCGGCTCTGATCGCCCCGGACTTGGCCTGTCGGAAGAACTCGGCGCAGAGAAATTGCTGCTGGAGTTCGCCACCCGCGCGTTCCGTCGTCCGGTCACAGCCGCTGAAGTCGAACGCTACGTCAAACTTGCCCAGGCCGCTCTCGACGATGACCGTAGTTTCGAAGACGCGATGCGTGTCGCCTACCGCGCGGTGCTCACCTCGCCGCGCTTTCTGTTCCTCGAAGAAAAACCGGGCAAGCTCGACGACTGGGCACTCGCCTCACGCCTCTCATACTTTCTCTGGAACACCTGCCCCGACAAAGAATTGCGCAAACTGGCATCAAACAACACCTTGCACCAACCCGAGATGCTCCGTGCCCAGGTCAAACGCCTCCTCGACTCGCCTAAAGCCGACGCCTTTATCGGGAATTTCATCGGACAATGGCTCGAGTTGCGCCAAATCGACTTCACCCAACCTGACAAGAAGCTCTACCCGGAGTTCGACGACATCCTCAAGGCGGCGATGCTGGGCGAGACCAAAGCGTTCATCACCTTCCTCATCCGATCAGACCTCCCTATCAAGAATCTCATCCACTCCGAGTTCGTCATGCTCAACCGCATCCTCGCCGAGCATTACGGGATCCCGGGCGTGACCGGCGAAGAATTCCGCCGGGTGCCAGTTCCCGAGGGGAGCCACCGCGGTGGCGTGCTAACTCACGCCAGCGTCCTCAAAGTCACCGCCAATGGCACCTCGACCTCCCCCGTGATCCGTGGCGCCTGGGTCGCCAGGCGATTGCTCGGCGAACCGCTGCCGCCACCGCCAGCCGACATCCCGACTTTCGAACCCGATACCCGTGGCGCGACCACGATCCGGGAACAACTTGCCAAACACCGCTCGATCGCGACTTGCGCGGCCTGCCATGATCGCATGGATCCGCCCGGCTTCGCGCTGGAGAACTTCGACGCCATCGGCGGATGGCGTGAGCGTTACCGCAGCGAGAAAGGCGACCCGGCAGACCGCAGGTTCCGCGGCCGCCGCGTCTGGGAATACAAACTCGGCTCCCCCGTCGACGCCACCGGACAATTCCCCGACGGACGGAAGTTCGCCGACGTCGACGGGTTCAAACAACTGCTCCTCGACCGCGAAGACCAGATCGCCCGCAACCTGATCCAAAACCTGCTCGTCTACGCCACCGGTGCCGGAATACAATTCGCGGATCGCACGACCGTCGAGAAGATCGTGACCCGGCTCGAATCGAAAGGCGGCGGCCTCCGGACCATCATCCACGAAATCGTCCAGAGTGACGTGTTTCAAACCAAATAGGATCACCATGAACCATTCGAACTCCCCCTCCCTCTCACGACGAAGATTCCTCCGCGGGACCAGCGTTGCCCTGGGCCTGCCACTGCTCGATGCCTTCCTTCCGGACGTCCGTGCGGAATCTGCGGCACCCTCCGGGAAGAAGATGGTGTGCATCTGCACCTCGCTCGGATTGCACGCGCCGTTTTTGTTTCCGGACGAGACGGGCAGGGACTACAAGCCAACGCCCTACCTAGAGCTGCTCAAAGACCATCGCGACGATTTCACCCTGTTCTCGGGACTCTCCCATCCCGACCAGGCCGGAGCCAACGGTCACACCTCGGAGATGACCTGGTTGACCTCGGCCAGACATCCCGGCTTGGGCGGCTTCAAAAACACCGTCTCGCTCGACCAACTTGCCGCCGAGAAAATCGGCCTGCAGACCCGCCTTCCTTCACTGGTTCTGGG
>ERZ887942.2580-NODE-2580-length-11154-cov-4.591495_pt1 | contig 11154 bp, 8 predicted proteins | sample MGYA00521099_ERZ887942 | MGnify/ENA primary metagenome ERZ887942 (study PRJEB32303, sample SAMEA104408605) | aquatic metagenome | biome: Brackish water; feature: Pelagic; material: water | place: Baltic Sea | collected 2014-06-07T06:48:00 | depth 16,251 m ... | reverse complement strand
CCATCTTGAGGTAAATATGGTTCAAGATTCATACCAAAATTCACTTCTTTTTCACAAGAATAACAATCTCTTATTTCTTTTGCCATTAATTTACCAGAAACATCAAAAAAAGCTATTTCAAACTGTAAATCTTCCCCAGGTCTATTGTGACTTAACCTGAGATTTATAATATCTTTAGCTGGGTTTGGATAGAGGCTGTTAGATGTAATGCGAAAAGCTTCTGGACTTATTTGAAAATCTAACGCCTCGGATTTGCTGTTATTATATACGTCAGCTAAATTTAATCTAACGGTATAGTTTCCATCTTTCAATGTTGGAAATTGATACTTAATCTCTCCCATATTAAAACCATCTGTAGCAATAAAATAGTCGTTCAAAGGTATTTCTAAGGTGTCATTTAAAATCAAAACCATTTGTTTATTTGGCTGATTATAAGAGATGTTAATGCCACTTTCGTCAAAAGCAAGTACTGTTAGCAACTGTGTTTCTGTGTTGATGGAGAGAGAAAATTCTGGTGGGGTTGTATCATTTGTTCCTTCATCAGACAAACCACCTATTAAAAAGGCGTTATTGCCCCCTATTGCTTCTTTTGTACTATCGTTATTTACGGCATAAAAGTATATTTGACCATATTCGGGGACAGTATTCACACTTTCAGGAATAATAAAAGTAGCAGAGAATTGTCCCTTTTTAACTTCGGCTATTCCTTCAAATAACTTACTCTCTAAGCTTTTAAAGGTCATTTTTGGGTAATTACTTCCTCCAAATGTTTGTTTGTCTAGAGCTTTGTCAAAAAGAGTAATACTTATTTTTCCATCAAAAGTAGGATCGTCCAATTCGCCACTTAGGACAACTTTTGACTCTCCTTTGATGAGATATTCCATGGGCTCAGAGTTATTAATTTTACTTAGGCTAACTTCTATGGAGGGATAAGCTATAGCCATAGAAGGATCACCTAAAAGAGAGAAATTTCTATTTACCACGCCATCAATCGAGCCGTTTTTGGTATTCCTGAAAATATCACCAAGTCTTATTGGTTTTGACGTATCCTCAAATATTTCATTGTAGAAGGCCCTATTTATTTTAAAATTAGTGCTAGAGAAAACGGGCCTTGTTGTTGTTAATAATGCTATGGCTCCCCCATCTGGATTTAATAAAGCTGCTTCAGCTCCCGAAACTACTCCAGGATTATCGTATCTCCCAAACTCACAGGTTGCAGTAAAAAAGATGGGCATATTATCTTTATTTCTCCACCGGACTATTTGCCCTAGAGTCAATAGCTTTTCGTCTGTCCAGCCATCTTCCGATCCATGACCATTGAAATTCACAATTAGAGAACCCTCATTCACAGCTTTTTCAAAAGCGACATTGGCATCTGGAGATCGCTGGCCAAAATCGGTTTCTAGCTGAGGATAGGCATCTAAGTAAACTTTATTGGCTCTAATAGCATTGCTGTTTCCAACACTAATTTCTGAGAATTTTTCCGCATCTCTTTGATGAATGTTTAGGTCGGCGTCATCAGCGACAAAGGCAATATTTCTTTTCCAATTACCCAATGTATTTTTTGAAGTGCTGTAATACTTGATTTTATCAACAAGCAATTTGGCCTCGATACGCTCTTTTACGGGCAGGCGGCCTACTGAGATATCTAGTAGATGGTCGTTTGAAGAAGTTTCTTGCCATCTACCATTGACCGAAGTGCCTTCTGGCCATTCTCCTTCATGGTCATCCAAAAAGCCGAAATAGTCATCTGAGGAATAGCTATAGATAGGTTCTAAATATTCTTTGCTCTCATAAGTAGGAATTAGTCTCTCTGGATTAACATAGCTGAGTTGATTATTGTTTTTTATGTCAAAATTGGTGTCGCCAAAGAGAAGAAGGTATTTAAATTTATCAGGATTTTGACGCCACAGTTTTTTGGCGAAATTCCGAATAGCAGTAGGGTCTTCTTTACCGCCCGAAAACTCATTGAAAATGTACTGTATATTGACAGTAACCACATCTAAACCATCATGACTACGCCTGAAGGTTGCCAATTCTTCAGCTTCAGCTTTAAAGGTTTCAGGATAGACAATAAGGAGATTTGGTACCTGGTCTAGTTTGAGATTATGATGACTTAGCTTATTTAATGAGCTAGGAATTAATACATTATTGTCATTGAAAAAGGCATACTTGTTAAGATTTTTTTTGGCGTCAGCCCGATGTTTAGTTTCCTCTAGAGGGACTAAGGAGGGTGAGTGCCAATCGCTTACATTCCATACGTTTTCATTAGTTCCTTCAAACCAAAAACTCTGCGGACCCACAAGGTATTCTTGGTGCTGAAAGGTATAAGAATCAATCTTTCTAGGAAATTCCAATTCGATAAAATCGAGGTATGCCCCTGAGGAGATATCGATATCAACAGGCAGCTGAAAGGTTAGATTAATCTCCTGGTTCGGAGCATTAAAGTTAAACCTACTTTGACTTATTTCACCCGCACGTCTATATCTTCTAAAGGTGTCATTCCATCTGTAATTGATAAGCGGCATCGGCAAAAAGCCCAATTGAGAGGCATCTGAGAATATGGAGAGCGTAGTATTTTCAAAAGTCTGACTTACCCACTGGGTACTGAGCTTAATATTCTCAGAAGTTATCCTGCCTTCAATGTCAAAAGTCTTTGAGAGTTCCGATATTAAATATTCACCTAGCCATTCTCTTCCGCTCTGCAATAGATTGACGAATTGAGGCTCGTAAGATTCAAAATGCGTAAAAGCCTCTAACTTTTCCCTCGCGGAACTTGAGAGCTCCTCTTGGAGGATTTTTTTAGAAGGTTTGCTCCCAATATTCATGAAGACATAGTTTTCATCTGAGTAGGGGTGCTGAAGGCTGTAAAGGTTGTTTTCTTTATCTAGGAGAACTTGGTGAGCATTTTCTGCATAGAAAAGTAGGGCGTCTCCATCATCCCAAAAAGCACCATTACCTTTTCTTAAAAGTGGTATTTCTTGAAGTTGACTATTAGGAAGTGTACTGTTTTTCTGTGGCAATAATTTTTCAGGAGATACAAAAAGCCTTATAAGGTCTGGATTTAAGTTTTCTGTCTCAATGCTGTTTTTTAGTAAAAAAGTCTTATCAATTTGATAGATTCCGTCTTCCGCTATTTCTAATTTATACCACTCCCCGGACGACAAAATACTATGCTGGGCAAAAGCACTTTGTAGCAGGCATAAAAGGAAAAGATATGTTAGGTATTTTCTCAAATTTTAGGAACCTCTATAATTAACGAACGATTTCTCCAATTAATGTAACCTCTGCAATCAGAGGCACAGTATATTTCTTTTGTGTCTCTAATTCTAAACATAAGGCCCGTGTTCTTCTCTTCTCTAGCTTTAGAAATTTACGTTTTTTAAAGAGAAAAGATTGCCCAATAGCCAGTTCCTCTAAGAAAGTAAGGTCATTGATACTTCTATTATCATACACTTTTAGAGCCTTCATTAGGCTTTGGTCTCTTGTAGAGGACGCTGGAGGTCTTCTCATATGGTTGGCGAGGGGAATTAAAATATCCCTTGGGAAAACAGCTTCAGTCAGCATAGGTATCATTAGTTTTTGAAAGTTTTGTTTCCATTCAAGGCCATGAGGAGGCACCTTTTTACCTTTATAAGCTATAAAAACTTTTTGGTGAGCGACTTCATGAATATAAGTGATTAGGAAATTATACGGATTTAAATCATGGTTTACTGTTATAGTATGATGCCCATTTTGGAATTTATAATTGCCCAGACAGGTGCTACGGCTTTTGGTTATAGCAAAAGAAAATGGGTGCTCTTCCCAAAGAGAAGTGCAATATTCTAGGGACTCTTGGGGTACTTTTAAGGCTATAGCTTCCCTAAAAGCATTCGTAGTCAAAAGTTTCTTTTTTGAGGGTGGGCTTTTCTTTTTTACCTCGGGTTTACCCAACAATTTTTGGAAGAAAGACATTCGGATAAGGAGTTGCTTAAATTGTACTCATAAAAGTACGCATAAGGCCTTAAAAGAAGGCAGAGATGCTTCCCCACACTTTGTTTTAAATAATTGATTTCTGTTTTCGACTATAGTTTGGGGCCAAATAAATAGATTTGTACCGAAATAAGTGCACCGAATGAAAACAATACGGATTTACAATACGCTCTCAAGAAAAAAAGAAGAATTTAAGCCCCTTACAGAAGGATACGTTGGGATGTATGTTTGTGGGCCTACGGTATATAGTAATGCCCATTTGGGCAACGTTCGTACCTTTTTGACTTTTGACGTACTCTTTAGATACTTGCAGAGCGTTGGTTATAAAGTGCGATATGTTAGAAATATTACGGATGTTGGGCACTTGGTCGGTGATGGTGATGAAGGAGAAGATAAGATTGGTAAGATGGCCAAATTGGAGCAAATAGAGCCAATGGAGGTTGTTCAGAGGTATACAAATGATTTCCACCAAATATTAGATCAATTTAATTTTCTACCCCCGAGTGTAGAGCCGACAGCTACTGGGCATTTAATAGAACAAATAGAGGCTGTTAAGAGCTTGATTGAGAAAGGAGTTGCCTATGAATCTAATGGCTCAGTATATTTCGATATTAATACTTTTAATGAAAAAGGGGGGGGATATGGTAAGCTTTCGGGAAGGATATTGGAAGATTTACTTAACGAGACTAGAACGCTGGATGGGCAATCTGAGAAGAGAAATCCTTTAGATTTCGCGATTTGGAAAAATGCATCTCCAAAACATATTATGCAGTGGCCGAGCCCCTGGGGAATGGGGTTTCCTGGCTGGCACTTGGAATGTACATGTATGAGTGCTAAGTATTTAGGTAATCAGTTTGATATACATGGCGGAGGTATGGACCTCAAATTTCCTCATCATGAATGTGAAATAGCTCAAGGCAAGAGCCTTTCGGGCCAGGATCCAGTGAGGTACTGGATGCATACTAACATGCTTACGGTTAATGGTCAAAAGATGTCGAAATCTTTGGGCAATAGCTTTTTGCCAGGCCAATTATTTAGCGGAGATCATGAATTATTAGATCAGGCTTATAGCCCAATGACGGTTCGTTTTTTTATGCTTCAATCTGCTTACAGAAGTACGCTGGACTTCTCAAATGAGGCTTTAAAAGGATCCCAAAAAGCGTTTAGAAGACTGATGAATGGCTCTAGAATCCTTAAAAAGCTAGAATATGTGGAAAATTCAAAAGTAGCGATAGATGAAAAGAAGAAAGAGATCATCGAAAAAGCTATGAATGGCTTCTATGAGGCGATGGGTGATGACCTCAATACTGCTGTTGGGATTGCCCATCTTTTTACAATGCTTAAGTATGTCAATATGTTGTTTATGAATCAGTTAAGTTCGACAGCTTTGGGAGAGACTACCTTCAAAGCATTGAAAGAGAATTATATCATCTTCTTTGAAGATATTTTAGGTTTGAAAGAAGAAAATTTAGGTTCAGACACTTCAATTTTAGAAGGTATGTTGGTTTTATATAAAGAACATAAGGCAAATCGTCAGTTTGACAAAGTGGATCAGATTCGGGCCTATTTTAAAGGTAATGACATGGTTATTAAGGATTTGAAACACAGCATAGATTGGGCTTGGATAGAGTAGTTAAGTAGTTTGTCCGGTGATTTTCTTGAGTAGATTCATGGCCGTTTGACCAGGAAGGACAAGGGAAATAAGACTGAATAAAGTGTATTTTAAATCGGAACCTATACCTAGTGCCTGCAGTATAAATTTATTTCCAACAGCACTATTTCCATCGATTTTTGAATGAATTCCGTATAATAATATGCTTAGCTGTAGAAATTTAGCATTGGTTTTTTTGATAGAAGGGTCATGAATAAGAGCATTCCATTTACTTCGCATTACTATCTGTGAACTTATCATTTGAAGCTGTTTCGTACTCATACTTCCACCATGTAACCTTAGCAGAGAGTAGGAGCCTAGGGTATATGGTATTTTAAAGAACTCAGCACCAGAAAGGGCCGCTCTCGTCCAGAAATCCCAATCATCATTGCCTTGAATAAATCTCTCCGAATTTTCATGGGCAAACCCAAACCTGGCAGCACTTAAATGTTGGATGTCAAAAAGTATTTCTTTAGCAATGTTGGCCTTAACTATGGGCATATTAACCAAGAATCTATTAGACTTTAAAAATTCAATAATAATTTTATTTCCTTTCCCAGAGACGTCCAGTGTCCACGGTTTTTGTTCTAGTTCTAAGTAGTTATAAAGCAGTTGATTAAGGTTTGAATCTTTGAAAAGCCTTCCTTCAGAATAAAGAACGTCTGCCTCTGGATGTTTAAGAATGGTTTCATTAAAGTGTTGAAGTTTTCCAGACTCTAGAAGATCATCTGCATCTAAAAACTGGAAATAGGATCCTTTAGCCAAAGAAATACCCATATTTCTAGCTTTTGAAAGTCCGGCATTATTTTGAAAGTGATATTTGATTCTGGCATCCTTTTCGGTAAAATGTTGTACAACTTCAGCTGTGTCATCTTTAGAGCCATCGTCAATAATAATGCACTCCCAGTCTTGAAAACTTTGATTAAGAATAGACTCAATACTTTCTGAAATGTAATGGCCGTAATTATACGCAGGTATAATTACAGAAAAGAGAGGCTTTGTTTCCAAATCTAGTACTTATAAAACGTAGGAATTTTAAACAAAATTTGGAAAAAATATGAAGACCACCTAAGTACTTGCTTACTAAATTGAATAGGGGCCTTTAATTCATTAAAAACCTCTCCTTTGACAATGCCTTTTAAAAGTCTAATTACAAAATAAATTGGGATAAACAGATAATAATTAACCATTATTAAAAGAAATATAAGAGGGCCATACCACGTCCTGACCCAAACTAAATTGGCAAGCTGCATCTGAGGAGAGCGAGAGAAAAATGTAAGTGGCTTTTCTTCCGAAGGTGTGCTTCCGCCTTCTAAATGAATGATTTTCAAATCAGAGAAATATTTCAACTTTCCTTGCTGAGCTAGTTTGCAACTCAAGTCCATGTCTTCCCCGTAAAGAAACTGTTCTTCATTAAATCCACCAATGGCTTCATAATCTTTTTTACGACAAAATATATAGGCCCCAAGAAGAAAGTCGATTTCTTGGTTACCAAGTCTTTTTCTTAAGTTTTGAATTGATCCTTTTGTTAGAAACTTTATGACCTCAATTTTTGGAAAAATAAAACTGTATTGGAGGTTACCTGCTACGTTATAATTGGGGTCTACATAATTGGGAACGTTCGTTTTATCTAACATTAATACACTACAGGCAGATATGGAGGTGTCTTTTTCTAAATGATTAAAAGACTTTAGGATAACATTGTCTACTAAAATTGTATCGGTATTTAGAATTAGTAAATATTTGCCTGTGGCCTCTTTTGCTCCCACATTATTTGCACGCGAAAAGCCTGAGTTATAGCCAGTTTGGAGATATTTAACTTCAGGATAATGAGCTTTAACCATCTCCAAAGACTGGTCTCTTGAGTCATTGTCCACTAAAATTACTTCAAAAGTAATACCCCTAGTGAAAGAATGAATTGAGTCTATGCACTGAAGGCATAAATCAGCACTTTTATAGTTTACTAGAATTATTGAAACATCCATCATATATCAAAGCTCGTATTCCTTCCAGAAATCATAATCGTATTTTTCATAAGCATGACAGCCAAAAGGCAGAGTGTGATTATTGAGTTTGAAAGCCTCTTTTGGGGTCTTCTCAAAGGCAAATTTAAGAGCAATTCTATATTTAGGTAGTTTGAGTAGAAATCTGACAAAAAAGAATCGAGCATAGCATGCCGAAAAGTAGGTGTCTTCATTTCCTTTGAAGCCTTTCTTAAAAACTAATTCATGAATTTTAACTGCCTTTAGACAGGCCTTAGTATTTCTCAGAGAAAGACCTCCATTGAGTACATGGTTTCCTAAAAGGTTGTCTTGCCAGGAGTTATTTCCACTTCCTTTCTCAGCATTTGGAGCACCTATGTAATCGTAACCTTTTTGACACCAGTCCAGAAGCTCGTCTCTAAAAACCCATGCATCTAATTGATAAATTAGGATATAATCTGTTGAGAAACTTTCATAAAAAAGAGGGGAGAGAAGGAGTCTATTATAGCCAACTATATCTTCGAAGAAATCCTGGTCAAAACCTCTAAATTCTATTTCAGGAAATTTTTTTTTGTAAAAAGAGAGGTCTAGATCTGTGGGATGTATGAAGATCTTAGTATGATTGGTCAGAACCGTCCTGCATTGTTCTAAAGACTTAAGCTCATTACCTGAGATGGAAGTTTTATAAATTGGTATGAGTACTTCTACGGTCACTCTAAGACTAGTTTTTCAGAGACAAGTTGATGATAAATTTTCGAGCGAACGTCTACTACTTTTTTGGGACTATAGTGTTCTCTTGCAAGTTCGTTGGCGGCTATTCTAAGTTTGGTTCTTAATTCTATATTTTCCATGAGTGATTGAATTCCTTCAACAAAGTCTTTTGGACTATTAGCTAAAATGAGATGCTCGCCATCTTTGCATGGAATCCCTTCACAACCAAAGGTAGTGGAGACCACCGGAATGCCCTTAGACATAGCCCATTGAATCTTGGTTCTAATTCCACCACCGATCCTAATAGGGACTATCATAATGCTATTTTTGGCAAAGATATTGAGGTCTTCAACAAAGCCTAGGAAGTCGGCATAAGGGCTTTTTAAAACCTTTTGACTTGCAAGAGGCCATTCTCCAACAACTTGGACTTTCTTGCCTAATCTTTTGAATAATTGCTTGGCGACATTATTTAGAAACCATTCTAAGGCGTCTCTATTCGGGTCATGAAGCCCCCCTCCTAGAAAAAGGATGTTTTCAATTGCTTGTCCTTCCTCTTCAATAGCTTCAAAATCTTCCCAGGCGGCAGAAATGGGAGCAAGAAAAACGGGCTTTTCTATGGACTGAGAAACAAGTTTTTGGTCGGTTGGATTTAAGCAGACCACAGCATCAAATAGATTCATCAAATCATTTTCAAACTTGAATTGATACTTTTTTAAGTAGGACCCGTATGTCACGTCCAGAAGTTTGTTTTGAGTTTGAACCATAGTCCGGCGGAACCTTGGCTCATGATTAACAGCTACTTTTATGGCATCCTTTGGTAAATTAAAAATCAGGGGAAATTTCTCTACAAAATTAACCTCAATGATATCAAAATCATTTTCTTTTAGTGCCTTATCTACGAGTTCTATGTCTCCTTGTGGCAGAGGTTCATATTTAAATTGTGCATTTTCTTCATTTGAAAATACGAGTGGTCTAAGTATACCGAGACGAGTTAAAATATTCTTGACGAAGTCTCTCAAAGCAAACTTCTTCTGCTCAGAAGGATTTCCGCAATAAAGCTGAACATTCGGCCATCTTTCTTTAAGAATTACCAGATTCTCCAAACTTGGCACAAAAGGGTTAGTAATTAAAACGCTAACGTCGTGAGATTTACGAAGTTCATCAACGTAGGACATAGTGGCCATAGCTCCGCCAGAATCCACAGGGAATAAATTATTATGAGTGACTATTAGAATTTTAAGCCTCTGCTTCATTTTAAATAGTTTCTTCGATAAACCTGACCAAGCCTTTCAATGGTTTAGTTACTAAAGCTCTTACTCTTTTATACCTTTTTAAAGGTTTTGGCCTTCTTCCATATTCACATTGAAGTCCCTTTAACTCATAGAAATGATTTAACAGTTTCTTCATAGTTTTTATAAAGCTCCTGTAAATCTTCTCTATCTGATAATTTATATCTGTTCTGTTTGGTAGCAATGTTATCTTTGATTGCAGGATTAAAAGTGCTGAAATGGAAAAAGAGTAAACTATCTGTGCCATTGACCAGATACTCCCCATTCTCATTGGTTACGACTCTTTCTTGCAAATTCCAATAGGCCATATTCATACCTAAGTGCTTATCTACCAAAACGTTTTCAAAGTAGCATGGCACTAAATTGCACCAAAGCTGATCGACAAAAAGACCATTGCAAAGATCGTGCTTACACTGCTCGGCGAGTCTCTCGGCCCACCAACTAATAAATCTTTTGGCCTCAGACGAATTATTTATGGCTACAAAGCCTAAGTTAAAAATACCATGATTAAGCATGTCATGCTCATGAATGGTGTAATCTTGACGGCTATCTTCTATAGGCTGGGTAAGGTGTGGCGTTAAAATGACGTTATGCTTAGTCAACTTTTTTTCTATTGACACAAGACTATCATAAATCATGATGTCGGGGTCTAAGAAAATAAGTTTATCAGAATCTGGATGTTTGTTGAAGAAATATTGAAAACAGTAAGGTTTAATGGCCGTATTAAATTCTATAATGTCATAATTGGAATTCATCCAATTGAAATTAGCAATGCCTAAATCCTTGGCCTCTATTATATTATAGTTTTCGAAATCCTTTCTATACACTTCGGGGATCTTCTCGAGTTTGTCTGCTAAACCAATGTAAAAAGTAATATTTGGGTTATGTCTTTTAACAGAATCTGCAAGTGCTTTGGCTTGAGATATATAATTATTAGAACAGATGGTAAAGGCTAAAGTCATCAAAAACTTATTTGGCTACTTATTGGGTTAGCAAAGGTAATGAAATCTCAGCTATCTATGAAGGGTTTCATATGAGGTCAATAGCGATAAAACTTGTGCTTATTAAACTTTCCCAATACCCTCGGCAATCCAATTTGCTATAGCTTGTCTATTGTTAGGAATGAGCAACCTTTTCTGGTCAAAAGCATTTGAGATATTGCCTAATTCGATGTACACAGCTGTTGGCTTAGTTTCTCGGAGCATATAAAGGTCTCTATATTTCACTACGCCTTCATAACCTCTACCTTTTTGGTGTTCATCATAATTGGACTTTACGGTAGAGTAAATCGAGTTGGCTAGCTTTTTACCAGTACTGCTGTTTTTATTGTAATAGAAAAAAACATCGACTTTTTTATCCTGATATCTAGAGTCTACATGCGTCACAATAACTTTTTGGTTCTTGAAACCTTTGGCTTTATTCTCTGCATAAAGTTTATTGATGACGGTAGTTCGTTGTCGTAATCTTGCCTTTTGATTCAAAGGCATTTTAGCTCCACCCCAAACAGTCTCGTCTTTATCTGGTTTAAGAAGTCTTTCGTCTCTAATAC
>ERZ887942.2578-NODE-2578-length-11162-cov-89.579634_pt1 | contig 11162 bp, 10 predicted proteins | sample MGYA00521099_ERZ887942 | MGnify/ENA primary metagenome ERZ887942 (study PRJEB32303, sample SAMEA104408605) | aquatic metagenome | biome: Brackish water; feature: Pelagic; material: water | place: Baltic Sea | collected 2014-06-07T06:48:00 | depth 16,251 m ... | reverse complement strand
GGAACTTTAACAGTTTTAGTAATTTCTTTTGCTAATGAGCTTTCAACACACTCTAAAACCATTGAAAATACACCAGCATCTTCTAAAAGTTTTGAATCTCTTAAAATAATTTTTCTTTCCGCTGTTTCTTTTCCTTTAAATTTAAAATTTGTTGCAGATTGTGGAAGAACACCAAGATGCCCCATTACTGGAATTTTATTCTTAATTAAAGTTTTAATTGTTTGAATTACTTTTTTACCCCCCTCAAGCTTAATTGCATCACACTTCGTTTTAGAGATTATTTTTTTTGCATTACTTAAGGCTTCCTTTGAGTTACGGTAAGTATTATGAGGCATGTCTACTACCATTAAACTTTTTTTAACACCCATTCTTACACTTTTAGAATGTTCAATCATCATATCCAGTGTCACTTTTTTTGTAGAAGAAAAGCTATAAAGTACAGAGCCAAGGGAGTCGCCTACCAATACAAGATCACAGTGTCTATCTATTATTGATGCTATATTTTTAGAGTAAGCAGTAAGACTTATAATTTTAGATTTATTTTTTTTTTTAATAAAGTTTAAGATTTTTTTGTTCATTTTTTACCAAACACCTTCATTTTTCATTGAGGCCCAAGGTTCTTTAATTTCTAAATTACCCTCTTGTAAGATTTCTATAGAAATATTGTCAGGAGATCTGACAAATGCCATATGACCATCTCTAGGTGGTCTATTAATTGTATATCCCATATCTTGAAGTCTCTCACAAGTTTGATAAATATTTTCAACACGGTATGCTAAGTGACCAAAATTACGAGATCCATCACCTAAGTTATCGCCATCCCAATTGTAGGTTAGCTCTAATTCAGCTTTTTCATCGCCAGGTGCTGCCAGAAAAATTAAGGTAAATCTGCCTTGCTCATTTTCCATTCTTCTAGTTTCAATTAAACCTAATCCCTTACAGTAGAAATCTAATGATTTCTCCACGTTTGAGATTCTGATCATGGTGTGTAAATATTTCATAATATTATGTACTCTATAGTAAAGTATTACTCTAATTCAATGGTACTAGGTGGTTTTGAAGTAACATCATAAACAACCCTGTTTATACCTCGAATATTATTAATAATTTGATTAGAAATTGATTGCATAAAACCCTTAGGAAAATCAAAAAAATCAGCTGTCATTCCATCTTCAGAGGTAATTGCTCTTAACAAACAAATATGTTCATAAGTTCGATTATCTCCCATAACACCCACAGTTTTTACTGGTAGGAGTGCAGCATATGCTTGCCAAATTTTATCATATAACCCATGTTCTCTTAAAGCTTTTATAAAATAGAAATCTGCCTCTTTTAAAATTTTTATTTTTTCATTGGTTATAATGCCTGGCATTCTAATAGCTAGACCAGGACCAGGAAATGGATGTCTAGAGATTATGTCATTAGATAAATTAAGTTCTAATCCTAATTTTCTAACTTCATCTTTAAATAAAAATTTAAGAGGTTCTACTAATTTTAATTTCATTCTTTTAGGAAGGCCCCCCACATTATGATGTGATTTTATTTTTGAAGTTTGACTACCAGTCACAGATTTACTTTCAATTAAGTCGGGATAAAGAGTGCCCTGAGCAAGAAATTTAACATTCTTAATTCTATTTGCATATCTTTCAAATATTTTAATAAATAGATTACCAATGATTTTTCGTTTTTTTTCAGGATCAGATACATTTGTTAATTTTCTAATAAATTCTTTTTCTGCATTAACATAAATCAAATTAATTTTTAATTTTTTCTTAAAAGTATTGACTACTTGTGTTTCTTCATTTTTTCTTAAGAGACCATTATTAACAAAAATACAAGTTAAATTTTTTCCAATTGCTTTGCTTAATAATTGTGCCACCACACTACTATCCACACCACCCGACAATCCACAAATTACTTTGTTGTCACCTACTTGTTCTTTAATTTCATTAATTAATTTTAATTTTTGATCTTTTGATGACCAGTTTTTTTTAATTTTACAAATAAGAAAAACAAAATTTCTTAATAAAATTTTACCTTTATTAGTGTGTGTTACTTCAGGGTGAAATTGTACACCATAAAAATTTTCTTTAATATTTTCAATAATTGTTAATTTAGAGTTTTTTGTAGAAGCTATAATTTTAAAATTTTTTGGCATTTTTGATACTTGATCAGCATGGCTCATCCAAACATCACTTCTATTATTTTTATTAAAAAAATTCTTAGTTAAAATACTATTGGATACTTTACTTATAGTGGCTAAACCAAATTCTCTATGTTTTGATTTTTTAACTTTGCCACCTAATAGTTTTGACAATATCTGATGTCCAAAACATATACCCAGGATTGGAATTCCAAGTTTTAATATCTTCTTATCAAATTTAAATTTATCATTTTCGTAAACATTAAGAGGTCCACCAGACAGTATTATTCCAGCAATATTATCTTTTGTAATTTGAGCTATTTTTATTTTTTTATGACTTACAATTTCTGAAAAAACCCCTAATTCTCTTACTCTTCTTGCAATTAATTGTGTAAATTGAGAACCAAAATCGATTATTAAGATTTTACTTAAATTATTACTAAGACTCATTTTTAGGTTCCAAATTCTTTAAGGATTCTAAAATAGAATTTTTCTTATCACACAATTTATTGCAAATTTTTGAAAAATTATCTGCTAGTTCTTTTACTTTGGAATAATTAGATCTTTTTAACTCTATTTCCATAAGCATGTAGTTTGCTTCTTCATTTTTTGGATCAAGTAATAACACTGTATCTATATTTTTTTGTTCTTCACTTTTGTTCTCTTCAAAATTATAAATTTTCGCTAAATACAAATATGAATCTTTGTCCTTAGGGTTAAAAACAATACTTCTTTGAAACAAAAATTTAGATTCTTCATATTTTTGTTCATCGTATTTATTTTTTCCTTCTTCAAAAAAGTTATTTTCTGCAAAAGAAGAGCTTCCAAAATTTAAAATTAAAAACAGGACAATTATTAATTTATTTATTGTTCTCATTAATACTTACTCTCATTTTTAACTTGATCAACATTATGAACCATACTTTCATAAAAACCAGCCTTAGTTATTTTTACAAAATTTGGTTTATTTTTAAGGTTTGGTACTTTTTTTGCACCTAGATATCCCATAGATGATTTTAATCCTCCAATTAATTTATAAATTATACTTTTAACATCACCTTTATATTTCACAAAACCTTCTACTCCTTCTGGAACATATTTAGATATATCTTTTTGTTTGGTTTGAAAATATCTATCAGCTGATCCTTTATTCATCGCACCAACTGATCCCATTCCTCTAAAACTTTTAAATAACTTACCATTTTTTTTAATTAGTTTTCCAGGTGTTTCTAAGCTTCCTGCAAACAAAGAACCAATCATTATAGCATCGGCACCTGCTGACAATGCTTTAGCTAAATCACCTGAATATTTAATTCCGCCATCTGAAATTATTTTTACTTTATTGTTTTTAACACCTTTTTTAACTGCAAGGATCGCACTTAATTGTGGTACACCAATACCTGCAACTAGCCTAGTTGTACAAATTGATCCTGGCCCTATTCCAACTTTAATAATATCTACTCCTAATTTTATTAAAAATTTTGCTGCTTCAGCTGTTGCAATATTTCCAGCACATAGAGTTGTTTTGTTTGTTTTTAATTTTTTTATAGCTTTAATAATTTCAGCTACTTTTTTGCTATGTCCATGAGCTGTATCCACAACAATTAAATCAACTTTTTCTTTTAAAATAGCCTCAGCTCTTTTAAGTTCTAAAGGACCAGCTCCAACTGCTGCACCAACTAATAAGTTTAATTTTTTAACTTTTTTAATTTCTTCAACTTGCTTTTTAATATCCAAATTTCTGTGAATTACACCAATGCCTCCAGCTTTAGCTATTGCTATTGCCATTTTGCTCTCAGTAACTGTATCCATTGCAGAGGATAATAAAGGTATTTTTAATGTTAAATTAGATGATAATTTAGTGCTGGTATCAACTTCAGAAGGTAAAACTTCTGAGTATTTTGGTGCCATTGTAACATCATCAAAAGTGAGAGCTTCTTTTATAGGATCCATAATCATTTATATATGATTCCCCTCAAAAAAAAAGTCCCTATCTTAAGATTTTACAAATAATAAAACTTTCCTTAGATTCTTTTCTGCTAGACTTGGGTTTAAACACCTTCACTTCTTTAAATAATTTTTTGCCCAAAGCAACAATTTCGTTAAATGATGAGCCTAGAAAAATCTTAGAGACAAATCGCCCTTCTTTAACCAACATTTCTTTGGAAAAATTCATAGCCTCCATTGCAAGTTCGCCAGTATAAATTGCATCTATATCTTTTATACCCGTTGTATTTACAGCCATATCAGAGACAACAACATCAACTTTTGATTTGAATAAAGCTTTTATTTTTTCTTGAGATTCTAAATCAGTAAAATCACCTTTGATTTGGATTGTATTCTCGATTTCCTCCATACCTTTTAAGTCGATTGAAACCAACCTTCCACTTTTTACTGTTCTTGAAATATATTGAGACCAGCTACCAGGTGATGCCCCTAAATCGATTACAGATATTCCATTTTTAAATATCTTAAATTTTTCATCTATTTCTATTAATTTATATGCTGATCTGGCTCGATAACCGTCTACCTGAGATTGTCTAACATAAATATCTCTTTTTTGTTTATTAATCCAGTTTTTAGAAATTCTATTTTTTTTCAATTAATGACCAAACCTTAAGCTTTTTGATAAAATTTTACCTTCTAAAGTTTTTATGTCTATCTTTACTTCTCTATGTAATCTCATGTCTTTATCTCCATCCCAAATCCCAGATGCAAGATGTATTATACCCAGTTTATGATTGGGCAGGTAAGGCTCCACAAAGCTTTTTTCTTTTTCATTAAATTTTGGTAAAAGATTACTAACTAACCAGTTGCAATTATGAGGTAAGAACTCTGTTTCTAAATCGTCAATGTAAACTGACATGTTAATAGCCAATTGTTCTGAACCAAAAATATTTCCAGCTTTAAGTGTTTGTTCTAAATTTTTTTGCCAAGTCGTCCAGCCAACTGAATTTTTTTCTAAAGAAAAAACACCAATATTAATATGTGGGGCAAAAGCAAGCTTCCGCGCTTTATCTATGCCAATTTTTGACTTTATTGCATGTTTAAAATTTTGAGATTTAATTATTGCTAATTGTCCAAATATCCATTTAACTTTAGACATTATTTTATATCCTGGTGTAAAGGTTTGAGTAATTCCTAATTTTCCATTTTCACAGGCCTTAAAATAAAGCTCTATTGAATTCCAATCCCCTACCCAAGCGTCACAATCTATCCATAAGAATTTTTCATAACTAGGAAAATATTTTGGTAAGAAAGCTCTAGACACTTGACTCTTTAGCCATTCTCTTCCTTTTACTTTAAATGCTGGAACATCAATATCCCATTCAGCTGATTTAATTTCGTCTACTTTTTTAGATAATATATCTCTTTGTTGCTCGGATAAACCTGCATCTAAAATGCAAATTGCTGTATCTTTGCTTTGTTCAAAACTTTTAATAGAATCGACCAATTCATTAAGTAATTCAAAGTAATTTGAGTCTGCCAGAGATACAATTACATTTTTTTTCATCTATAGAATGTCTTCAAGGTCTTCTTTAGTGTCACTTTCACCATTTAAAATTTTCTGTTTATAAATTTTTTGATAACTAAAATATCCAACTGGAATTAAGCAAATATAGATTAATCCACAAATGACCAAAACTTTAAATGTGTATATTAACAAAAGTCCAAAAAATAAAACAACACCAAATAATGCAAAAATTGTCAAATGACGAGGAATAGAAATTTTTTTAAATGCAAATGTAGGTACTTTACTGATCAATAAAAATGATATCAAAATAAACAGTATTGGTACTACTATATCGTAATTAATTTTGACTAAATTTATCTCGCTTAGACTTAATATTAAAGGCATCAATACCAAAATTCCACCTGCAGGTGACGGCACACCCTCAAAGTAATTATCTTTCCATGATGGTTCAGAGTTTGAACTTACATTAAATCTTGCAAGTCTAAGGGCAACACAAACTACAAAAATCATTGTGAGTAACCAGCCAAATTTACCTAAATTATTTAAAGACCAAAAATACATTATAAAAGCAGGAGCTACTCCAAAGCTAATTAAATCTGCTAATGAGTCTAATTCTTTTCCAACTAAAGAAGTTCCTTTTAACATCCTTGCAACTCTGCCATCTAATGCATCAAAAATTGCGGCAAAAATAATAGCTATAATAGATAATTCAAACTTTTCATCTAATGCAAATTTAATGGAACTTAATCCAATACACACATTTATTAATGTCAGTGCATTAGGCAAAAGCATTCTAGCTTTTTTATCTGATACTATTTTAAAATTATTTTTTGGTTGTTCCATAAGCTACTTTTTAGCTAATAGTGTTTCACCAGCAATTGTTTTTTGTCCAACTTTAACTAACGGTTCATAATTCTCAAAATAAACGTCCGCTCTACTTCCAAATCTAATCATACCAATTCTTTCACCTTGTTGTAATTGTTGATCCTTTGAAGATTCGCAAACAATTCTTCTGGCAATTAAACCGGCGATTTGAACAACTATTATTTCTTCGCCATGAGTATTTGTTATCTTGTAATAGTTTCTTTCATTGTCTTCACTTGCTTTATCAAGTGATGCATTTAAAAATTTTCCAGGCTTATAAAGTATTTCTGAAATTTTACCTTCACAAGGAGTTCGATTTACGTGACAGTCAAATACGTTCATAAAGATACTAATCTTAGTAAATTTTCTATCTTCTAAACCTAATTCTTTTGGACCATCTACTTCATGGACCATCAAAACTTCACCGTCAGCAGGACTGGTTAGATAGTTTTCATCATTTATTGAAATTCGCTCTGGATCTCTAAAAAAATAATAAACCCATATCGATAATACTAGACCAATTAATCCTAGAAAAGTGCTCAGGACATATAAAAATATTGTTACAATGATAGCTATCGCTAAAAATTTGTAACCTTCAGAATGAATTTTTGGGAAAATTTTCTCTAACATAAGCTTCTATTTGATAATTTTTTATTAATATGTATATAAAGCACTAAATTACAATTACTAATATATATTATTCATTTATGGCTAAAATAAAGGTTAAAAATCCAGTTGTTGAACTAGACGGTGATGAGATGACTAGAGTCATTTGGGAATTCATCAAAAGTAAACTGATTTTGCCTTATTTAGATTTGGATATTAAATACTACGATCTTGGCATGAAAAGTCGTGACGATACAGATGATCAAATAACAATAGATTCTGCTAACGCAATTAAAGAACATAGTGTTGGTATAAAATGTGCAACAATTACTCCGGATGAAGCACGAGTTGAAGAGTTTAAATTAAAAAAAATGTGGAGATCTCCAAACGGAACGATACGAAATATTCTTGGAGGTACAGTTTTTAGAGAGCCCATAATTTGTAAAAATATTCCAAAACTTGTTCCAACTTGGACAGATCCTTTAATTATTGGAAGACATGCTTTTGGTGATCAATATAGAGCAACAGATTTTAAAGTACCCGGTAAAGGTAAAATGGAAATAAAATGGACTGCAGAAGATGGCAGTGATGAAATTAAATATGAGGTCTTTAACTTTCCTGGACCAGGAATTGCTTTATCGATGTACAATTTAGATAAATCTATAGAAGACTTTGCAAGATCTTGCTTTAACTATGGAATAATTAAAAAATGGCCCGTTTATCTTTCTACTAAAAATACTATTTTAAAAATTTATGATGGTAGGTTCAAAGATATCTTCCAAGATATTTTTGATAAAGAGTTTAAATCTGATTTTGATAAACTTAACATTACTTATGAGCATAGACTAATTGATGACATGGTTGCTTGCGCTATGAAATGGAGTGGTAAATATATTTGGGCTTGTAAGAATTATGATGGAGATGTTCAATCTGATACTGTGGCTCAAGGTTATGGATCATTAGGGCTAATGACAAGTGTTCTTCTTGCACCAGATGGAAAAACTATGGAAGCAGAAGCGGCACACGGAACTGTAACTAGACACTATAGAATGCATCAAGAAGGTAAAGAGACTTCTACAAATCCAATTGCTTCAATTTTTGCTTGGACTAGAGGTTTGGCACATAGAGGAAAATTAGATGGTAATGAAGATTTGATTAAATTTTCAACTACATTAGAAAAAGTTTGTATTGATTGTGTTGAAAATGGATCAATGACAAAAGATTTGGCAATTTTAATTGGGCCCTCAAGTAATTATCTAACGACTAATCAATTTTTAGATGAATTAGATGGTCAGCTTAAGAAAAAGCTTAATTAATTAATTTTTTAATATTTTCAAAAGACTCTTCAATTTTATCAGGCAAAGTTCCACCAGCTTGTGCAAAGTCAGCTCTGCCACCACCGCCTTTACCCCCAATAACTTCTGAACCAGCTCTAACAATTTTTACAGCATCAAACTTTTTTTCTAATGTTTTGGTAACACCTACAGCTAAGCCAACTTTATTATCATTGATTGCATAAATTATAACTAATCCTTCACCAATTTCTTTTTTGCCTTCATCAATTAGCTTACGTAAATCCTTAAATGGTAAATCCATAATATTTTGAAATCTAACTTTAAATCCATTAATAGTTTGATCGTTGATTTTATTTTTATCTTTATCTTTTAATATTGAGATAACTGAAAGTTGATCAAATTGTCTATTAAGGTCTTTTATTAAAGTTACTTGATCCTTGTTTTGAAGATTAGGTTTTCCTCCTAATTTAATAATCTTTGTCTCTAATTCTTTTATAACTGCCTCATTTTTTTGATCCGACAAATTGGATTGGTTTTCTTTTTCCTTTAAAAAATCAATTAACTGTGCATCTCTTAATGCTTCAACTCTTCTTACGCCTGCAGCAATAGATGATTGGCTAATAATCTTAAATTTTCCAATATCAGCTGTGTTTACAACGTGAGTTCCTCCACATAATTCAGTTGAAAAAAATTTACCTTCTTCATCTCCCATAGACAAAACTCTAACTTCGTCGCCATACTTTTCTCCAAATAAAGCTAAGGCACCATTTTCAACAGCTTCTTTAGGTGTCATTATTCTTGTTTTCACCTCTGACTTTTTTTCAATTATTGAGTTTACATAATGTTCAATTTTTCTAATCTCTTCATCTGAAATAGGTTTCATGTGACTAAAATCAAATCTTAATCGATCAGATTGAACTAAAGATCCTTTTTGGGTTACATGCTCACCCAAAACTCTTCTTAATGCTTCGTGCAATAAATGAGTGGCAGAATGGTAAGCTCTAATATTATTTCTTCTCTGTGTATCTATTTTTAATTCAACACTGTCTTTTAGTTTAACTGAACCTTTTTTAACTTTTCCGTAATGAACAAATAAATCCCCTAATTTTTTTTGAACATCAGACACTTCAAATTCAAAAGCCTCTTTAGAGATTATTCCAATATCTGCAACTTGTCCTCCTGACTCTCCATAAAAAGGTGTTTGATTTGTTATTATAATGCCTTCATCGTTTTCTTGTAGATCTTGAACCTCTTTATTATTTTTAAGAATTAAAGTGACTACACCTTCTGCTTTATCTGTAGAATATCCTAAAAAATCAGTTGCCCCTAAACGATCTTTTATATCAAACCAAATTTGATCTACCGAACTATCCCCTGATCCTTTCCAATTTTTTTTTGCTAATTCTTTGCTTTCTTTCATTAATAAATCAAACTTCTCCCCATCGACAGTCATTGATTTATTTTTCAAAATATCTTCAGTTAAATCTAATGGAAAACCAAATGTATCATAAAGCTTAAATGCCACTTCACCAGGCAATGTCTTTTCTACTTTCTCTAGCTCTTCATTTAATATTTTTATCCCTCTATCTAATAAAACCAAAAACTTTTCTTCTTCTGTTTTTAATGTTTCTTTTATTAAAGATTGTGCTCTTTCAAGTTCTGGATAATTGTTAGACATTTCTTCTAGAAGCGTTTTAAAAATATTATAGAAAACTGGTTTTTTAGAACCTAGTAAATGTGAGTGTCTCATTCCACGTCTCATAATTCTTCTAAGCACATAACCTCTGCCTTCATTAGAAGGTAAAACTCCTTCTGCTAATAAAAATGAACTTGCTCGTAAATGATCTGCTATTACTCTAAAGCTTGATTGATTGTCATCAGTTACTTTAACGTTTAATGTGTCAGATGCAGATAGTATTAGTTTTTTAAAATGATCTGTTTCGTAGTTATCGTGTGTTCCCTGTAATAGTGCAGCTATTCTCTCAAGACCCATACCCGTATCCACAGATGGTTTTGGTAAATTTATTCTCTTATCTTTTGAAATTTGCTCATATTGCATGAATACTAAATTCCATATTTCTATAAACCTATTACCATCTTCGTTTTTAGTGCCAGGTAAACCACCCTCTAGATGATCACCGTGATCATAAAATATTTCAGAACATGGTCCACAAGGCCCTGTGTCACCCATAGACCAAAAGTTATCTGACGTTGCTATCTTGATTATTCTATCATCGCTAAAACCAGCTATTTTCTTCCAAAAGTTAAATGCTTCTTCATCGTCATGATAAACTGTTACATAGAGGCGATTTTTATCAATTCCGAACTCTTTAGTTATTAAATTCCATGCGTAACTAATTGCCTCTTCTTTAAAATAATCTCCAAATGAAAAATTTCCAAGCATTTCAAAAAATGTATGGTGTCTTGGTGTATAGCCTACATTTTCAAGGTCGTTATGCTTACCACCTGCCCTTACACATTTTTGCGAAGTTGTTGCTCTTTCATAGTCTCTTTTTTCTAATCCAGTAAATACATTTTTAAATTGTACCATTCCTGAATTTGCAAACATTAATGTCGGATCATTATTTGGAACTAAATTACTAGATTCAACAATCTTGTGATCATTTTTTTCAAAATAATCTAAAAAAGTTGTTCTGATTTGATTTAGCGTTTTGTCAGCCATATAATTAAAATACAGCTTTTTTATTTGATGTCTAGATAAGTGTAGGGAAAAAAGGCGCTTAAATTAAGCGCCTTTTAATAATTAAAGATGACTTTA
>ERZ887942.2574-NODE-2574-length-11173-cov-43.936140_pt1 | contig 11173 bp, 10 predicted proteins | sample MGYA00521099_ERZ887942 | MGnify/ENA primary metagenome ERZ887942 (study PRJEB32303, sample SAMEA104408605) | aquatic metagenome | biome: Brackish water; feature: Pelagic; material: water | place: Baltic Sea | collected 2014-06-07T06:48:00 | depth 16,251 m ... | reverse complement strand
TTAACATCAGAAAATAATCCTCCTCTTCTTTACAAAGATCTTAAAACTTTAACTAATAGAATATCAAGACAATTATCTGGAAATCATATTTCCAACAAAGATAGAGCCGCAATAATTCTTCCAAATGGTCCTCATATGGCTTCAAGTTTTTTAGCTATTTCAAGCTATATGTCAGCTGCACCGCTTAATCCCAGCTATAAAGCTGATGAATATGAATTTTACCTAAATGATCTAAAACCAAAAATAGTAATAGTTGAACCAAACTCTCAAAATAGTGCTGTTGATATTGCAAAAAAATTAAAAATTCCAGTTTGTGAAATTAAGATTAAAAAAGATCAACCAACAGGGTTTTTTGATTTATTTAATGATGAGAGCGATTATATTGAACCAGAAGAAAATGATGAAGCTTTAGTCCTACACACCTCAGGTACTACCTCGAGGCCAAAAATTGTTCCTTTAACTAACAAAAATATCTACTCATCTTCTCTAAATATTTCTAAAAGTTTAAATCTTGTGGAAAATGACCATTGTCTAAATATTATGCCTCTATTTCATATCCATGGTCTAATAGCTATTATAGCTTCATCAATGAAATCTGGTGCATCTGTTTGTGCAAGTAATGGATTTAATGCTCTTAAATTTTTAGAATTAGCAAAATCAGAAAAAATTACTTGGTATTCTGGTGTTCCAACAATGCACCAAACAATAATGCTAAGAGCTGAAAAAAATTTAGAGTTAGCAAAAAATTTAAATTTAAGACTTGTTAGATCTTCTTCAGCTTCATTACCACCGGCAGTTTTCGAAAAATTAAATAAAGTATTTAACTGTCCAGTAATTGAGGCTTACGGCATGACTGAAGCAACTCATCAAATGACGTCAAACCCTCTACCTCCAAAAAAGCAAAAAGCGGGATTTGTAGGTATACCTGCTGGGCCAGAAGTGGCTATTATGGATGATAATAACAATATAATGAAAAATGGTGAGGTTGGTGAAATCTGCATCAAAGGTAATAATGTAACTGCAGGATATGAGAATAACCCTGAAGCAAACAAAGCTAATTTTAACAATGGGTGGTTTAGAACTGGTGATCAGGGGTTTTTTGATAATGATGGCTATTTAAAAATATCAGGAAGACTTAAAGAAATCATTAATAAAGGTGGAGAAAAGATTTCTCCTTTAGAAGTTGATAATGTTTTAATGGACCATCCTTCAATAGAACAAGCAGTTTGTTTTGGTTATGAAGATAAAATGCTGGGTGAGGATATTGCAACTGCAATTATCTTGAAGGAAGGATTTAATCTTGATGAAGCAGGCTTAAAAATATATGCAAAAGAAAAATTAGCTAAATTTAAGATCCCAAAAAAAATATTTTTTGTTACAGAAATTCCAAAAGGTGCTACAGGCAAATTACAAAGAAATGTTTTAGCTAAAAAATTTGGACTAAATAATTAAAATGACAAAAATTTGTATATTTGGTGCTGGAGCAATCGGTGGTTATATTGCAGCCTGTTTGAGCAAAACCAACGTTCAGTTATCTTTGATTGCTAGAGGGCCACACAAAGAAGCTATCGAAAAAAAAGGATTAACATTTATTAAAGATGGAAAAACTGAAAATTTAAAATTAACTGTTACAGATGATCCAAAAAATTTAGAAATTCAAGATTATATATTCATATCAGTTAAAGCTCATTCTATTTCAAATATAGTTGACTCATTAAGCTCAATTATAAATGAACAAACTTCAATAATATCTACTGTAAACGGCTTGCCATGGTGGTACTTTCATAAAGCAAATACTGGCACAAACTTAGATGACACTTATCTTGAAAGTGTAGATCCTGCAGGTAAAATATGGAAAACTATTAAGCCACAACAGGCCATTGGATGTGTTGTATATCCTGCATGTGAAATTATTGAACCTGGTGTAATTAAGCACAATGAGGGAGAAAAATTTTCACTTGGTGAGCCTGATGGCACAAGGTCTGAAAGATTAAAAAAAATTGCAGATTTATTAATTGCTGGAGGATTAAAGGTCCCTCAGAAAAAAAATTTAAGGAATGAAATATGGATTAAATTGTGGGGCAATTGCTCCTTCAATCCTGTGAGCGCTTTAACAAATAAAACTTTAGATCAAATTGGAAATGATAAAGAATTAATTAATTTAGTTAGAGAGTTAATGAAAGAATGCCAGCTAGTAGGTGAAAAAATTGGTATAAAATTTAATGTTTCTATTGATGATAGAATTAATGGCGCAATTTCTATAATGAATCATAAACCATCAACAACACAAGATCTAAACGCAGGTAAGCCTTTAGAAATAGACCCAATTATTGGGTCTATAATTGAGATAGCTAACAAATTAAATGTGGAAGTTCCAAACTTAAAAAAGATTAATTCTCAACTAAAACTTAAAGCAGAAAATTTAGGCTTATATCAAAGGTCAAAAATAATTGATAAATTAACTGGCTAAATTAAAAATTTGTGGGATGGATGATGTTATTTGTTTAAAATTAAACATGATTTTTTATATAATATTCAAATACTCAATAAAAGATCTAACAGACACAATTATTAAAAAAGTTCCAAAAATTTTACTTAGTAGTTTTTTATTTATTTTGTAGACAGCTTTGGCACCTAATCTAGCCATAATCATTGTAACTGGGACAAATACTGCAAACCCTAATAGATTTATATAACCCACACTAAAAGGTGTGTTTATATTATTAATTATCTTTCCGCCAATAATCATTGTGATTGTTCCGCTAATTGCAATCAAAAAACCAACTGCTGCTGCTGTACCAATAGATTTTCTTATATCATAACCAAAAGTTCTCATAAACGGTACCATTAAAGACCCACCACCAATACCTAGGGGTATTGAAATAAAACCAATCACAATCCCTGAAATATTTTTAATAATGTCAGAAATTGTTTTAGGGTTTTCAACAAGTTTTTCTCTAAGGAAAATAAAAAATAACCCAACCATAAAAGCAAATATTGAAAAGAATAATACTAGAGTTGGTGTCTTTAAATTAACTGCTAAAAAAGTTCCCAAAACAACACCAATTAAAATGAATAAGCCAAAGGATTTAACCATTTTAAAATCAACCGCATCATATTCCATATGAGTTTTAGTAGAAATTATTGAAGTTGGAATAATAATAGCTAAAGAAGTTCCGACTGCTAAATGCATTCTAGTTACTAACTCAAAGTCTAATACTGTAAAAGCATAATAGAGAGCTGGAACGATTATTATTCCTCCACCAACTCCTAGTAATCCTGCCATAAATCCAGCAACAGCCGCAGCCATTGCCATAACCATTACTAGGTTAGTAATTTGAGATATATCTAATGAACTAAACAACTATAACTTCTAACGGGTTTAATTTATCGATAGTACCAACTAACTTATCCCCTTTTACAACTGGACCAACACCTGCTGGAGTACCTGTCATAATGATATCACCTGCCGTAATATCGTAAAAAGTTGAAAGGTGAGCAATCATTCTTGGTATTTTCCATATAATTTGATTTAAATCACCATCCTGTTTAACGTCTCCATTAACAGTTAATGTAATTTTTCCACTATCCATATTTCCAGATTCTTCAATTTTAGTTAAAGTTCCCATTGGTGCTGAACGCTCAAATGCTTTGCCAACTTCCCAGGGTTTTCCACCTTTTTTAGCTGCTGCTTGCAAATCTCTTCTGGTCATATCTAACCCAACTGCAAAACCATATATATGCTTGTACGCATCAGCTTCTGAAATATTTGAACCTCCACTTTTAAGTGCCATAACTAGTTCTAATTCATGATGAACATCATTTGATTGAGGTGGGTATGGGAATTTACCACTAGTATCAACATTATCAGTATTTTTTTGAAAAAAAATAGGAGACTCTTTTGGATCATTTCCCATTTCAATTACATGATCTGCATAATTTCTTCCAATACAGTATACTCTTCTGACAGGGAATACTTCTTCAGATCCATGAACGGGTATCGTTGTAATTACTGGTGATGGTATTGCTAACTTAGTCATTTTTTTTCCTTTTTGTTTGATTGTTAATTTTTTTAACCCCGCTTTGATGCATAATAGGAAACTTTTCTTTCAAAGTAAGCAAGAATTTCTGAGAGTGTAAATGCCATTGCAAATAAAACTATTATTATTGCCCAGAAATGTTTCATTAAGAAGTTAGAAGAATAAAGTTCAAATAATGCTCCAAAACCAACTATTGAAATTAATAATTGCCCAATAATAACCCCTTTTACAGCTCTAATAAATCCTATACGCACACCACCTAAAATTTCAGGTAAAGCTGCCCAAAAATAAATTTTAAAAAATGCATCCATTGGTTTTGCTCCAAAAGATTTTGCCATATCAACCAAAGATCTATTAATTTGCATCACCCCTGCTCTGGTATTAAGTATAATAATCCAAATAGCAAAAAGAGTAGTAATAATAATTATAGATTTTATTCCAAATCCAAACAGAACCATTAAAACTGGCACTAGAGCTGTTAATGGAGCACTCAAAAACATATTCACCCATGGTAATAATAGTTCATCAACAATTCTATTTTTTCCCATTAAAATTCCAGTTGGAATTCCAATTACAACAGCATAAAATGTTCCCGCTAAAAATGCATATCCAGTTTCTGATACAGCTTTAATAAAAACTTTTGTAGGAGCAATTTCTAAGAAAGTGTCAAATATTGCTGATAAAGAAGGTATAAAATATGTAATTTCTAATCTCCCAAATGTTTCCCATAGTAATCCCCAAAGTATAAGTGACGACATTGCAGGTAAACGATATCCAAATAATTTCATTATATTTTCTTATTCAACATAGGTTCTTAATGATTTCCAAATACGATCAACAATATCTAAATATTCAGAATCTCTTCTAATACTGTCTACATCTTTGTTTTTAAAACTGGTTGGTCTGATAACCTCTGAAACTCTACTTGGACGAGGTAACAACAGTGCAATTTGATCTGAAACATAAACAGCTTCCTCAATAGAATGTGTTACAAAAATAAAAGTTTTATTTTCGTTTTTAACTAGATTTAATAGATCCTCTTGAAATTTCCTTCTAGTCTGTTCATCAACAGCTGAAAAAGGTTCATCCATTAACAAAACTTGAGCATCCACACTTAAGGCTCTTGCTAAACCTACCCTTTGTCTCATACCTCCCGATAACTCATGAGGAAAGCTATTTTCAAAACCTTTTAAACCAACATCACCAATATATTTTGCAGCAATAGACTCTCTTTCAGATTTTGCAACACCTCTTAATTCTAAACCAAATGCAACATTTCGAATAACAGATGCCCAAGGTAATAATGCGAAATCCTGGAATACAAAAGCTCTATCTGGACCAGGTTCTTTTACTATTTTTCCATTAACAATTACTTCCCCACTTGTAGCAGGTAATAATCCTGCGATAATTTTTAATAAGGTTGTTTTTCCACAGCCAGAAGGTCCTAATAGCGATGTTAATTCTCCCCTAGGAAAGTCTAAAGACAAATCTCTTAAAGCCTCTGTTTCCCCATAATTTTTAAAAACATTTTTGACTGTTACTGCATTGTCTTTACTCATAATTTATCCTCTTTATATTGTTATTCTGAAACGTAACCTTGGTTATTGCCTTTAAATAAAAAGTTTTCCATTTTTTCTAAAATATTTAAAAATAATACAGCCAACAAAATAATTGAAAAAATTGCAGCGTACATACTTGGGTAATCTGCAATTGATCTACTATAAGAAATAATGTCACCCACACCCGTTGGAGTAATTTTCAATTCTGCAAGTATGGCCCCAATAAAACCAGCTGAAACACCAAGTCTTAGACCAGCAAAAATTATTGGAGATGATGCAGGTAAAATAATTTTAAAAATAACATCAAGATCTTTTCCTTGAAAAGCTTTAGCCATCTCCTTTATATTTGTAGGAGTATTTTTTACTGCTGCACTTGTGTTTAATACAATAACTGGCATAGCCATAATGCAAACTACAAAGACTTTTGAAGTTAATCCAATACCATAAGCCATAATTAATAATGGAATTAACGCTGCTAGTGGCGCTGCCTGCATTACAATAAAAATTGGTGATACAAGCCAATCGAATTTATCACTTAGACCAATCCAAATACCTAAAGAAATACCTAAAATTCCTGAAATAATAATTCCCACAACTAATGGTTTTAACGTTTCAGCATATGCTTTAAACATTGTCCCATCCATTATCAGGCTCGAAAATGCTGCCATTGACTCACTAAATGGTGGAAATGCAAAACTAACACCAGATCTTCCACCAATTTCCCAAGCACCAAAAATAATAACTGCTGATATTATTTTTAAAAATAAAGATCTGTTTTGCATAAATTTAATTAAATTTTTTAGAGGTTAGTTGCCGAAAAGTTGTTTTCGGCAACTAGTTAAAGTTATATTATTGTGCGTCCATTAAAGGTTTCATGTACCAAAAATCTTCGATATTTAGATCTGCAAAATTTCCAGTTAACTGTCCAGCTTTATGATACCATTCCATGTCAGCTTTAGCAGCAACCATACCACCACCATTAGGGCTATATAATCCACCTTCAACAGCATCAGTATAAAAACCATCTAATTCACCAAGAACTTCTTTTGGTAATTGGCCTATTGGACCATCAGGATTTGTTTCTCTTCTAATGATTGTTGGATCTTTGTGCATATCTTTATAAACACTAACTAGTGCTTTAACAAAAATATCAACATCTTTAGAGTTATTCTTAATCCAGTTTACATTTGCAAACAAAGCTTCATCACTTGCGTCAACTTCAAACATGGGTAATACATTAAATTTATTACCTTGTAGTTTTACAAGCTTATTTTTATTTGATAAATCAACAATAGTTGCATCAGTTTTACCTGCCACTAATGCAGCAACTCTATTTGATGAGCCGGGAACATACGATCTTGTGCCAAACTTAATGTTTAGTTTATCTTCAATTACATTTGCAATTGACTCTGTTCCACCACCTCTAGAATGAAGCATAATTGGTTGACCATTAAGATCTTCTAATTTGCTATATTTTAGCGATGTAACTGGAAAAAATTTCAATTTAGATAATTGAAATATAATTCGTACCGGTGCTTTAGATTTTTGCATAGCTGAATATGGAGTTCCAAAACCGATATCCATTTGCCCACTTAAAATAGCCTGAATTGCTAATTCTTCATCAGCAAATGCAGTCCATTCATATTCTAATCCATTAGCTTTAGCTCTATCTAGTGCAACAAAAAAAGCGGCTAGTTCATCTGAAGGTGTTTCAGCTAAAGCTATACGAATTTTTTTTGCAAAAGATCCTGTTGTAGTTATGCTAAGTATTAGAAAAAGCGATGTAACTAACACACCAATTTTTTTTAATAGTTTATTCATAAGTTGATCTCTCTCTTTATTTTTTGTTTATTTGATTAAATATATTAAAATCGATTTTTATATAAAATTCAAGTAAAAAAAGATATTTTATATATAACAAATTGTTGAAAAATTGTTTAAAATCAACTATGACGTGAAATTATTTTAATATGTATTTAAAACAAAATAATGAAAAAAAATATTAAAAAAAACATAAACGTTGTAAATCAAGATGTTGACATAACTTACCCATCTACAACTTATAAAATTTATAATAAATTAAAAAAATCGCTAATTGGTGGGGATCTTACACCTGGCACTAAATTAAAGATTGATGATCTCAAAAAAAAATATCAAACTGGAACAAACCCTATTCGAGAGTCTCTAACTTTGCTTATAGCAGATGACCTTGTGACTAAAATTGATCAAAGAGGATTTAAAGTTTCTGAAGCAACCCAAGAAAAATTTAATGAAATATTAAAAACTAGAATATGGATTGAAAGTATTGCCTTAGAAGAATCTATGAAAAATAAAAAAGATATAAACAAATGGGAAGAAGAACTCATTGTTCTAAATCATAGACTACAAAAAGCTGAAAGATCTTTAATATACGAGCCAGAAAATTTAGATTCATGGGAAATGGTGCACAAAAAATTTCACCTTACTTTGGTAGCAAGATCAAAATCAAGTTTTATGAATAAATTTTGCGAATTACTTTATGATCAAAATATGAGGTACAGGTATTTAATTAAAAAAAAGAAGAGTTATATAAAAAGAAAAGTTACTGTTGAGCATAAAGGTATTCTTGACGCTGTTTTACAAAGAGATATTAACAAATCAAAATCTTTACTTGTTAAGCATTATATAACTACTAGTAGCTTCATAACTCTTAATAGTCCCTCATTTATAAGTAAATAGCCAGGTACGAGATTATTATGATTTAAGTATTAATGTTTTGATTGGCTTTCTCATTATTTTGCACAATTGTCATTATATGTTTTGATTTTTGAAAATCTGAGTCTCTAGCCATCATATTATCACTTAAATATCGTTTCCAATCTTTTGAACCTATTTGACCGTGATATAATCCAACTGTGTGTCTCATAATATGATTTACTTTTGTGCCAAGCTTAACTTCTTTCTCAAGGTATTCTAGTAGTTTTTCAGCTATTTCTTCTCTTGTTGGCTGTTCTTTTGTTCCAAAAATTTCATTTTCAATCTCAACTAAAGAATAAGGATTTTGATAAATAGATCTTCCTATCATAACTCCATCACATAAAGTTAAGTGATTTTTAATTTCATCAATTTTTGAAATTCCTCCATTAATTATAATTTCTAAATCAGGATTTTCTTCCTTTATTTTGTAGACCATTCCATAGTTTAATTTTGGAATATTCAAATTTTGTTTAGGAGATAGTCCAGTTAAGATAGCCTTTCTTGCGTGTAGTATAAAAGTACTACAACCGACACCTTTCATCTTTAATATAAAATTATTTAAATAATCAAATTCTTCTGTATCATCAAAACCAATTCTGGTTTTTGCAGTTACAGGAATTTTACAAGCATTCACCATTGAGTTAATACATTCGGCAACTAAATCAGGTTCTTTCATTAAACAAGCACCAAACATATTTTTTTGAACTTTTTTACTAGGACAACCTAAGTTAATATTAATTTCATCATAACCCATGTCTTCTGCAATTTTTGCAACTTCGGCTAACTCTGCTTTATCAGATCCACCCACTTGTAATGCTAAAGGTTTTTCTTCGGGACTGTAAGATAAAATTTTTTTTCGATCTCCATGAATTGCAGATTTTGTTGCAACCATCTCTGAATAGAGCATTACATTTTTACTCATTAACCTTAAAAAATATCGATCATGTCTATCAGTGCAATCCATCATCGGTGCGACAGATATTTTTCTATTAATTTTTTGCATGGCTAACTACCTAACAAATAATTTGGTAACCATGTTGCAATTTGCGGGAAAATACAAAGAATAATAATAGCTAACACCATACAAAGCATAAATGGTAAAGAGCCTCTTAATATTTCTGGTAAAGTAATGTCTGGTGATATTCCTTTAATAACATACAAGTTTAGTCCAACTGGTGGTGTAATTAAACCAATTTCCATATTTATAGTTAAGATAACTGCAAACCAAATCGGATCAAATCCAACACCTTCAATAATTGGAAGTAAAATTGGAGTTGTCATTAAAATTATTGCAACAGGAGGAAGAAAAAAACCTGCCACAAGTAAGAAAATATTAATCATAAATAATAACACCCATTTGTTCACGTCTAATGAACTCATAACTTCTGCAATAGTTTGTGTTACATATAAATTTGATAGTGTGAAACTAAACAAATAAGAGCAAGCAATGATCATCATGATCATTACACTTTCTTTCATTGATCCTTTTAAAATTCTCCATAATTTTTTAGGATCATAAATTTTATAAATTACCGCAACCAATATAATACATAAAAATGCTCCAATTCCTGAGGCTTCAGATGGAGTCGCTATACCACCATACAAAACATACAGCACACCTACCACCACAGCTAAGAAAGGAAGTACTCTTGGCAAGATTTCAAATCTTTCTTTCCATGAAAACTTATTAAAAAGAACCGATGCTTGATTTACATCTTTATTTGTTCTCCATGTTTTAAAAATGGCCCACATCATAAATAAACCAGTAAGCATGATGCCTGGTAAAATTCCTGCCATAAATAATTGACCTATAGAAGTTTCTGTTGAAATTCCAAAAACAATCATTGTGATACTTGGTGGTATTAGTATTCCTAAAGTTCCTCCAGCTGCAATTGTCCCCGAGCTTATTTCTTTTGAATAACCACGTTGTCTCATTTCAGGTATGCCCATTTTACCAATTGCAGCACAAGTTGCTGGCGAAGACCCACTCAATGCAGCAAATAATGCACAAGCACCCAAATTAGATACTACTAATCCACCAGGAACTCTATTTAGCCATCTATCTAATGCTGAGTATAGATCTTTACCCGCAGGAGATGATGCAACTGCCATTCCCATCACGATAAACATTGGAATTGAAACAATAGTAAATTCCATTAAGCCTTCCATAAAAGTATCTGCTATTACTTTAGACATTCCAATACCTTCAAATAAAAGTAAGAAAGTAACCGCTACAAAACCAAGACCAAAAGCTACAGGAATTCCTAATGCAAACACTCCAATAGTTACAACTGTAATCAATAAACCAATAACTGCTGGATCCATTATTTTATAATCTCCTCAAGTTTAGCTGGAGGAAAAGGCATTTCTCTTTTTGTTATTAGAGAAATAATATCCGCAAGATATTGTAAAACCATTACAAAAAAACCTATTGGTAAAGAGATATAAAGTTTCCATAAAGGAGCATTCCATAATGTTCCTGTTGTATGGTTGTTAATATAAGCATCAAACCACATATGACAGGCCAATACAAAAATTAAGATACTAAACATTAATGACAGAACTGAACAAATGATGGCTAAAATTAATTTACCCTTATATTCAAGATAATGAGGTAACAGTTCAACATTAACATGTCCTTTTTCTAATAAAACATAAGGACAACCTATAAACGTTGCTCCTGCCAATGAATAAATTACATACTCTGTTTGCCATGAAGTGGTTAAGTTGAACACATATCTTGAAACTACCATGTTAATAATGACTAAAATAGCTGAGATAAGAAGTACTGTGGCAACCGTCCCACAAAGTCTAGAAAGAGAGTGTACAAATTTTATA
>ERZ887942.2572-NODE-2572-length-11176-cov-5.618020_pt1 | contig 11176 bp, 11 predicted proteins | sample MGYA00521099_ERZ887942 | MGnify/ENA primary metagenome ERZ887942 (study PRJEB32303, sample SAMEA104408605) | aquatic metagenome | biome: Brackish water; feature: Pelagic; material: water | place: Baltic Sea | collected 2014-06-07T06:48:00 | depth 16,251 m ... | reverse complement strand
TACTCACCAGTCAATTGAACCGAGTGGTCGACTATCCTTCTCGCGATATGACGATCACCGTTGAAGCAGGCATACGAATAGAAGCATTGCAGGAGATTCTAAGAGAAAAGAATCAAAGGTTGCCGATAGATATCCCCCAAGCTGGACGGGCATCTTTAGGAGGAGCGATCGCTGCCAATGTGAGTGGACCAAGCCGATATGGTTATGGAACTTTTCGAGATTATGTGATTGGAATCACAGCGGTCGACGGGCAAGGTCGTCTCTTTTCCGCCGGAGGTAAGGTCGTCAAAAATGTTGCAGGCTACGATCTGTGCAAACTGCTGATCGGTTCACGAGGCAGCTTGGCGACGATCACAGAAGTCACATTGAAGCTTCGTCCCTTGAGTGAAGCGAATGCGATTGTCCTCGCTGCATTCGAGCCAGAGAAACCTCTGGAGCCGATACTGGCTGAACTCAATAAGTCCGCGACACGCCCCGTTGTTTTAGATTTGCTGAATCCCAAAGCGGCTTGGCATCTGAACGGCGAAGCGAATCAAAAACTCCCTGATGGAAAGAACTTGTTATGGATTGAATTCGCAGGGACAACTTCGGAGGTTTCCTGGCAAGCATCAACAGTTCAAGAAGAAGTACAGAAGCACCAGCCGACAGAAATCCTCGTCATCGAAACGGAAGAATACCAGCCAAGTCATGATGCCCTCGTCGAGTTTCGAACGACTTCAGATGATCCATTGACGTTTCATGCAAGCTTTCCGAAATCTCGCTCGCAAGAGTTCTTAACTCTTGCCACTGAACATGAAATTGCTTTGCAGATTCATGCTGGCAATGGCGTCGCCTATGGTCACTTGCCAGATCGATGTACAACTTCCTCGACAGCGAACGAAATGCTGCGTCCTTTCAGAGATCTCGCTGAGAGTTCTGGAGGAGGTCTCACCATTCTCAATTCTGATCCCGAGTGGTCCTCTGAGATCGAGTCCGCTGCTCAACGCAATCAGGCAAGGGATCTCATGCAGGGCATAAAGAAAACCTTGGACCCAGCGAATCTGATGAGTCCAGGACTGTTTCTTTAAACGAGAAAACTGCACACAAAATCACTCAAACTTCAAAATCATAAATCAACAAAATGACTGAAACAACGACTCCCCCACGCACGATGAGATGGAACGGTGGTCCCGATGGCTCACTGACAATGATTGACCAAACGCTCTTGCCGGTCGAGTTCAAAGAGATCAACTGCCGTACAGTCGAAGAGGTCTGGGAAGCGATCAAAATGCTGCGAGTTCGTGGTGCCCCTGCCATTGGCTGCGCTGCGGCATATGGCGTCATCATTGGAGTGCAGGGAGAGGGAGTCTCTGCGGATCGGCAAGCCTTTAATGCGAAGCTTAAGCAGGTGACCGATTACCTGGCTGAAAGCCGTCCCACAGCTGTGAACTTGTTCTGGGCATTGGACCGGATGAAAGCGGTCGCTCAAGAAAACAGTTCGTTTTCGCCGAACGAAATTCACGCTCGACTGCTCGAAGAAGCACAAGCGATTGAAGTTGAAGATCGTGAAATGTGTGCAGCCATCGGTCAACATGGTGCCACTCTTATTGAACAAGGAACTGGAATTCTCACCCACTGTAATGCTGGCGGTCTTGCCACAGCAGGTGATGGAACAGCACTCTCTGTGATGTTTGCGGCTGCTGCTCAAGGCAAGGATATTCACGTCTACGCTGATGAGACACGTCCCCTGCTGCAAGGTGCTCGACTGACCACTTGGGAACTGCAACAACGAGGCGTTCCGGTAACGCTCATTTGTGATTCGATGGCAGGGCAAGTCATGAAAGAAAAACGTGTTCAGGCAGTCATTACCGGAGCAGATCGAATTGCAGCCAACGGAGATGCTTGCAATAAAATCGGAACCTACTCCGTCGCTGTCCTGGCGAAGGCTCATGGAATCCCTTTCTACGTCGCAGCTCCTTCAAGTACATTTGACCTCTCATTGGCGACAGGAGATCAAATCCCGATTGAAGAACGAATGTCTGAAGAAATCACCGCTGGCATGGGAAAACAGACAGCCCCCGACGAGACGAACGTCTACAACCCCGCCTTCGATGTCGCTCCAGCCGAGTTAATCGAAGCAATCATCACAGAAAAAGGAATCATTAGTCCGGTCACCACCGAAAACGTCGCAGCGATGCTTAAGTAGCGAGATAGAAGTAAGGTCCGCTACACAGACCATATACAGGTTTCGGTCCCGTCTTCGGTCCGCACAACGGACCCTACGTCGCTCGTGCATTTTTCAACGAGGAGTGAAGCAAAGTGTTAGCTTGATGAACAACTGCAAAGTTTGCGCTTCACTTGGCATAACAAATCTCTTAACCTGAGACCTACCCGTTTAGCGATTTCAAACCGTTCAAAACTAACCTATCGGGTCGGTCCAGGTTAGCTTAGGCGTTATGCGGTGTAGTGCGAATTCTCCCCTACTGAGAATAACTCCAATGGAAAATTTTCTCATAGGCGTTCTGGCGAGCGTAGTTGCTGCTGTCATCATTGCGTTGGTAGTTAAGTTCGCATGGCCTACTTTTCAGAATTGCTTCCTATACAACGGGATCCAAATCGCAGGAACATGGGAAATTTTTGAACAACGCGACGGGAAAACGACGAAGGCAGGTCAGATAAAACTTGCACAAACAGGGCGTATGATCACTGGAGAAAGCGTTCGATCCAAAACACGCGGCGGGAAGAAGGCCAATCGAGAATTCGAGTACAGAGGGCACATCCATAAAGATCAAGTTACACTATTGTTTGAGGATACACACGGGGTAGGTTTCGATTCTGGAAGCTATGTATTTATCGTGCAAAACAACCGACTAGAAATGGAAGGCATGGCGACATTCCAAGGCAAATTCGAAAACAAAATTGTCTCCGAACCACGCACACTCAAAAAAATACCGAATTAGGTGGCGGGGTGGCATGTTTAACGGTTTTGGGTGCCATGCTTGCATCGCGCAGCAGGGCAAGCATGCGGTGTGTTCGGTTCACTCTATAATCCACCCGTAATCTCCGCCGGGTGCCACTGACGAAATTACTTGTTGTCAGAAATTTGCTTGATATTGGGTGCCACTGGCTCCGCCAGTGTCGATGGGTGTTTAGCAAGTAGGATGCGTGAAGCCTTTACGTAACGCACCACCATAGACTCTCATCAGCAAAAATTATCCGTTTGCTGGCATATCGGATCGTTGGACAGGAGCCCGCTGCTCTGTCGGGTTTTCAACGTCTGCTGCTTTGTTTAGACTTGAGGTTGATTCAACCCTTCACTTCACCGGCTCGCGTGCCTGGTGAACTTAATCGTTATCTGGCTTAATCATGGACCACTCGCGATCAGAAGACTGGCTCGGACTGCTACGAAACACGGTGGCATCATATCGCGAGATGATTGACCGTACGATTGAACAACTCTCCGACGACGAACTCTTTGCTCGCCCTGCTCCAGGCATGAACTCTGTTGCGATTGTTTTGCGTCATCTGGGCGGAAATCTTCAAAGCCGTTGGACGGACTTTCTGACTACCGATGGCGAGAAGTCGAGCCGCAATCGAGATACCGAATTCGAAGACTGGGACGGGGATCGTGAATCATTGCTCCGTTTCTTTAATCAAGGATGGAACGCACTTACGACTGCCCTGGATTCGATTAATGATGGAAATGTTGGCAACGTTATCGAAATCCGAGGCGAGCCTCACTCCATACCACAGGCGTTGGTGCGATCCATCACCCATTTGACTTACCACGTTGGGCAAATTGCGATGACAGCTAGAATGGTTCATCGGGGAAATTGGAACTGGCTGACTGTCGCACCTAACGAGTCCAAACAGCACAACGAACGGACTTGGGGAACAGCGGAGAGTCGCAGCGTTTTCTCAAAAGGTGACGACGTCAGATAACATACTCTATGGCCTTTTTTGTTAAGTTTCTGTAGGGCAGGCTCCCGCCTGCCTTCCTCGGCTGCAAAGTGAGTAGGGTACGTGAAGCCTTTGCGTAACGCACCAAAAGGGACTCTCATCAGCAAAAATTTTCCGTTCGTTGGCATGACAAATCGTCGCACAGGAGCCCGCTGGTCTGTCGGGTTTTCAACGTCTGCTGCTTTGTTTAGACTTGTTGTTGTTCAAACATTCACCTCACCGGGTCGCATGCCCTGTGAACTTAATCGTTATGCCGCTTTACGGTTGCGACTCTTCAGGATCTGGAAATGATTTACAACCCCCGAATCTCACTTCTTGCTGCCGCCATTTCTTTAACATGGTGCGCCGCAACAGCCAATGCAGGAGTAATTATCGATCTGAACGACGAACTCGGAGGAACGAGAGTAAGTATCTCTGGTTCCCTTGACACTTCCGGACTCAGTTTCGCCGGCAGTGTTCCCTCGAGCTTCCTTAATATGCAAGATAACACAGAGCTTTGGTTTTCAGGTGGTCCAGGCAACTATACAGGGGCTAGCCATGGCCAAACCGTTGCCAACTGGCACGCTTTGGACGTAACGGGTCTTTCGTTTTCGGATGTTACGGGTACTGATTTTGGATTCAACCAATTTAATGTGAATCTACCGGTCGGATACGTTTCGGGAAATTCCATCAGCAGCCGCTTTTTAATTGATGGGTTATCGCTAACTGACATCAATCCGCAGGCAGGTGTTGTCCTTACATTGGGGAATGGTGATACTGTCACCGTTAATTCGGCTTCCTCCGTACCGGAGCCTTCTTCATTCGTATTGTTTTCGGTACTCGGAATCGTGCTTCTGGTTCGTCGGCTCAGTTCCGTAGGGTGCGTGAAGCACTCCGATGATGAGAAGGTGGGTCGTCGAAGTTCACCCCTCTCCGTCGTACTCTGATGCAATGAGACGGAACAGTTATGATGAGTTCTTAAACTCCTCCAACAATTGCCAACAAATTAATTGCATCCGGGGCATGTGAAATGGACCTTTCCAGAGATTGCCCTTCAGGTTCGAGCTGACTCGACCGTCTCGATGGAGATAGCCGAACCATTCACCATGTTCCCTGTCGGGGAAATGTTTGTACGCCCAGTCATGAATCTGTTGATGCCAAGCTGCATATTTTGGATCGCTGGTCAAGACGTAAGCCAGCAGCGTGGCGATGATGGCTTCGTTCTGTGGCCACCAGAATTTCATGTCATGCCAGTACTCCTGAACCGGTAAGCCTTTCACGTCGACAAAGTACAGGATGCCGCCATACTCTTTGTCCCAACCCCGCTCCCACATCCAGTCCAGCATCTGGCAGCCGGTGCGGATTAACTGGTCATCACCACGTAGTTTGCCTTCCATCATCATGAACCAGGCGCCTTCGATTGCATGACCGGGGTTCAGTGTTCGTCCGTCAAAGTGGTCGATCAGGTCACCGTTAGGGCTGACTGTCTCCATGACGCATTGCATACTTTCCTTTAGATGGAACCGACAAATCTCGTCGATGCTGCGGTCAATCCACTCGTTAGCACCTGGCAAGTCGATTGACTCGCGTAGTTCCTGCGCAGTCACAATTGTAATCATCGAAAATCCGAGACCGCGGGTTGGTCTTGTCTCGGTGAACTTTGGCTCAACACCTTGAGGATTGAGGTTGTGATCAATGAAACGCTGAAATGACTTCCACGCCTTTTCAGCGTAGATCTCTTCACCTGTTGCTTTCGCCAACTCTCCGTAAGCAATCGCAGCAAAGCTTTCAGAGAAGGCATAGCGACGTTTGCGGAGAGGGGCGCCCTCGCGGGTCACATGAAACCACATACGACCGTCGGACGGATCAAAGCAGTGATCGTCCATGAATCGGGCACCATGTTTCGCCAGTTCCAGCCATTCATCGCGTGGCTCAACATTGTTATAAAGTTCGCCTAGCAACCACGTGAAGCGTCCTTGTTGCCAAACTCCCTTGTCGGTATCGATCGGAGTCCCTTTCCGATCGAGCGACATGATAAAACCACCATGTTCCCGGTCGACGCAATGTTTCGTCCAAAACGGGAGAGTGTCGTTCAGCAGTCCGTCGCGGTAGGTTGCGAGCAATTCAATTCGGCGCGTGTCATCCATTTATTACATCTTGTACCGAAGTCGCAACAAAGCGAATGCGTGTGGTTTACTCAGATTTCTTGCGAAATCTGCTTCAAGCCGCCCTCTGTCTGCGATCACTTTTTATCTGACCGCAGGCAGAAGAGTGAGTGAAGTAGTCGCTTGATAAAAAAGTGAACTAACCGCCGCTACGTCGTTGGGTGAATGATTTTGATTTTGCGTTTGAGACTTGAGGGGCAATCGCGTTGGGGGTCTTGCTATAGATAGACTTTTTCCCATCTGTGGTTTTGCTGTCCTTGTTTTGCTTCTCACTTTCGCGGCGTTTGGCGGCCTCTTCTAGTTTTTTCTTGGCAACTCGCCGTTCGCGTTCTTTGTCTTTCTTCTGTTTTTTATTAGCCATTGTGCTGCTTTGGGTTATGAAGTTGAACACCTGAAGAGATGCCTGCTGGTAAATAAGATGAACCTAATCCCCATTGTAACACACAGTTGGCGAGATAGAGACCGCTCTACAGACTATGTACAGGATTCCGATTCAATATTTCTCCGCACTTTACTTCTCCACAGTACGTCGTTTGCTTCAAATATGTTGTGACTCTCAGAATCAAATAGACGGAACAAGCCCTTTGGCGAGGCAGATGAGTCCAACTACAACAAAGAAGGCGAAAGACATCCAATGGGTTTGTGTTGCTTCCATCATGCCTGTCGCTCCGGCGATATAGTTCGCAGTTGCCATGAAGAGAAATAAGATTCCAAAGCCAATGTTTTTGTTATTTCGTTCCGCTGTTTGCTTCTTTTTTCTGCGTTTCTTCTTTGCCATCGAACGACCATGGAAGGTTTATTTAAGTGTTTATTCAAATATTACTTACACCTGAGGCTTAAAGCGAATTAGGTCCGCGACGCCAACTTAGTTTTGAGGATTTTTATATGCAATTCCAGTGAATCTATCTTCTATCGCTGATTTCACGAGTTGCAACTTTGCTCTTGAAATCCTCTTTCCGTTCTTTGACTCTTTTATCAATCTTTGCCTTGACGACTCTGAGATTTTAAGTTTGATTGATCCTGTTCATGGAGACTCACCGTGGACTGCAACTCTCGTCTATACATAATATTCAATTTGATGCAAGAATTTCTCATTGCAAGCTGGATCAACCCGTGGTGGACTTTAGAACCCGAAAGTGCTGGAGGATGGAGTTATCTCTATAGCAGCTTTAATATCGTTGAGGGCATCTTCTGGGTTGGTTTCGCAATTATTGTGTTGCGACGCTATCTACAACACCGCAAGTCGTATTGGGAGATCGGGTATTCTTTCGTCTTTCTCCTTTTCGGATTAACGGATTTTATTGAATCGTCTCAAATGTCCGTACCATTACTGATGGCAAAAGCGGTGATCCTGGTTGTACTCTTCTCGTTGCGGAGTTTTGTTCGAAAGAAATATTATCCGTCAGCGTGGTACTGAAAAGTAGGAATTAGGAAATTACCGTTTAGCTGCACACTTTAAGTGTGCAGCTAAACGGTAATTCCTTCTGACTCAATATAGAACAAGTCGTAAGTAAATAATGAACTATAAATCGCTTCTTCTCTTTATACTCACTCTCTGCAACGGTCAGATTCTCATTTCACAAGATGATGTGAAGTCGCAGCCACGTAGAATCTATCTCGACGAGTTTCGTCCGACGCCAGTCCTTAAAACCGATGAGCATTTACTGCAAAGTGCGAAGTTTCCTTGCGTGAATGTTCATACGCATCCTGGAAAGCTTTCGGTAGAAGAATTAGCCGAGATGGTGGAAGCCATGGATGCAGCGAATATCGCAGTCAGCGTGAGTTTAGATGGAATGGCTGGTCCTCGATTCGCTGATCATTACAAGCTTTTGAATCAAAAACATCCGCACCGTTTTATTGTTTTTGTTCGCATGGATTACATCGGAAGTGGTAACCCTGAAGAACCCACGACTTGGGACGTCCATCAACCGGGCTTTGGATTCAGAATGGCAGATCGGTTAACAGAAGCAGTTCGCCAGGGAGCATCTGGTCTTAAACTTTTGAAAGATCTTGGTCTGTACCTGAAGGACTTGAATGGGGAGCTCATCCGTCCTGATGATCCTCGTTTTGATCCAGTCTGGGAACGTGCAGCGGAGCTTGATGTTCCGGTCTTGTGGCACTGTGCTGATCCGATTTCGTTTTTTCATCCGAGTGATGAAAGGAATGAAAGATGGGAAGAATTGTACCGTCATCCTGAATGGAGTTTTCATGGAGATGAATTTCCTCCGCATCAAGAGTTAATCGACGCACGTAATCGCGTGATTTCCAAACATGCTAAAACGAAATTCATCTGTGCCCATATGGCAGATATTCCTGAAGACCTTAAGAAGCTGGGAAGCTATATCGACAAGTACCCCAACATGAATGTTGAGATCGCAGCGCGTGTGGCGGAGTTGGGTCGACAGCCATATACCGCTCGGAAGTTCTTCATGAAATACTCCGACCGTATCCTGTTCGGAACAGATGGAGTTCCACCGATGTCGGAACTCATTCCACATTTTCGTTTCCTGGAGACATTCGACGAAAACTTTCCATACGAAGACAATCCGTTTCCACCGCAAGGGCTTTGGAACATCTATGGAATTGGCCTGCCAGATGATGTCCTCAAGAAAGTCTATTTCGAAAACGCTGAACGACTCATTCCCGGAGTACGGGAAGCGATTCTGCGATGGAATCAAGCTTCTGTTCAACCAATTGAGTAATGCGGTCGATAATCATAATAACAGAGCTTGATTCGAAACATGATCTCTGTAGACTTCGATGAAATTAATTTTCTCGTGAATTGAAACGATCAAAGGACTGAAGTAATGGACTCGACAAATTCTGATGGATCAATGAAAAAGATGGCAGTGATCGCAATCATCGCCTGGGCAATCGTTGGAACAGTGATTCTGAAAAGTCCCGTGCTTCTGGCTTACATCGCGCTCCATGGGTCTGTGACAGGAGTCTTCCTCTACTTTTTCCTCCGGAAAGAAGCCGAAGCGAGAAACGTCGACACTGATAATTAGAGTGACTTGTTTAACGGCTAGCCGTTAAACTAAAGAAATTGTAACGACGTGCTTAAGTGACACCGAAAGTAGCACTTCACTTCATGAACCGCTCTGTATCTTGGTCAATTGCGATCGAATTTCGCGGATCAGCATGACCTGCAACTTCTCAAGTCCCTCAACATCTGAAATCAGCTGATTGATCTTCAGAGGAGGTTTCTGAATTTGACGTAATATTTTCTGTTTGGAAGCCATGATTCTTTCTCATCAGCTCAGCCTAAAGTGAGCTATCGGAACGATTGAATTGAGATGAACAGGCCGGCGCGAAACGTTTAATTGTATTTTAACTCAATCCTGAGCAGTTTACTGGCGGTACAGGGAAATTACTGTGCTGATTCGATCTTCGAAAGCTACCCTGTGGGCTGTGACGATCAGAGTGATGTAGAATCTTCTCTTTCTGCGTAAAACGATTCATCAATAGTCGCGTATGGAAACAAAGCCGCCAAAGCTCGAAGTGAGCTCGGACGGCTTATGCGATCATTTTTGTAAAGTCCTCAATCTTCTGCGCGGCTTCCGTCTCCGCACATTTTTACGACTTTCGGATCGAATCTGGCGATCTTTTCCACCAAGTCGGTTTGTGCGTTCATGACGTCCTCGATGTCTTTATAGACCATCGGGACTTCATCAGAACCGGCAGACAAGATCTCAATTCCTTTCTTCTTTAAATCGTTTCGCACCGCATTCAAGCGGAACATCGATTTTGCTTTCTTACGCGACATAACGCGCCCTGCACCATGCGAAGCAGAATGCAGCGAAGCATCATTTCCCTTTCCTCGGACGACATAGGCCGGCGTTGCCATCGATCCCGGGATGACTCCTAGAACTCCGGCACCTGCTGGTGTCGCCCCCTTACGATGCACGATCACTTCACGACCTCCATGGGTTTCCTTCCAGGCAAAGTTATGATGGTTTTCAACTCCACCAATCACATTCGCTCCCGCAAGCTTGATGACATTGCGATGAATAACAGCATGATTCGCTGAGGCGTAATCCCCCATCAAATTCATGGCTGCCCAGTATTCCTGACCTGCTTCGGAATCCATCTCCAGCCATGCCAGTCGACCGTAATGAGCATATTTCTTCGGTAGACTCTTACGTGCAATCGCACTGTAAGTCGAGCAAACTGAATGACCAGTTCCACGACTTCCGCTATGACTGAGCAGGGCAACATACTCACCCGGTTTCAGGTTCATTTCTTTATCGTCTTCAGTCACCGTCAAGAGACCGAATTCAACGAAGTGATTTCCTGAACCGGAAGTTCCCAACTGCTTCCAGGCTTTATCTTTGTTCTGCCGAGTGATTTTGCTCACACTCCAATCCTGATCAAGAACTGCGTGATTTTGCTTCGGTGACCACGCTTTACCAGTCCCAAAGACTGTTCCCTTCTCAAGAGATGTGCTCAGTTCTCGGCGGCGTTTTTCATTGCTCAATACTTCAAGTGGAAGGTCGAGTACCGACAGTTTCATCCGACAGGCAATATCGACTCCGACTGCGTATGGACAGATCGCTCCTTCGAGTGCCAAGACTCCACCAATTGGAAGCCCGTAACCGATATGCGCATCGGGCATCAATGCTCCAGCGACAGCATGGGGCAACGAGCAGGCTTCACGCATTTGCTGATGCGACATCTCTTCGATGTATTCGTCACCCCAAACTGCGTAATCAATCGGCGTGATCGGCTCAGCTGTTTCGTCTTCAAACATTGACTTGGCGAATGTTCCGAAGATTTCATCACTGAGATAGTTTTCAGGCTCAGCCAATACCGCGATCAACTGCTGTTTTGCATCTTTTCCTCTCGCTCCAGCGTTGACCGCTGCCTGAATCGCCTGAATGGCTTCATCAGTGCAGTAGTCTGGAACTCCAATTTTCGCTAGTTGTTTACGGTTCATTGTCTTGACTCAATAAAACTCACTCTATCATTTTTGATTCTGTTGGCGATGAGAGACACGAAGCCGATTGTGTTGGTTCACTACTTTAGAAGAAAAGCTGGCATCGAAAAAATAAAGGAGCGTTCCGATTTTCAGAACGCTCCTTGAATTCACTTTT
>ERZ887942.2570-NODE-2570-length-11179-cov-22.780115_pt1 | contig 11179 bp, 11 predicted proteins | sample MGYA00521099_ERZ887942 | MGnify/ENA primary metagenome ERZ887942 (study PRJEB32303, sample SAMEA104408605) | aquatic metagenome | biome: Brackish water; feature: Pelagic; material: water | place: Baltic Sea | collected 2014-06-07T06:48:00 | depth 16,251 m ... | reverse complement strand
ACGACACCTTACTCTACGCCGAGCAAAGCTTCACTCCTCCTGTAATCTGTGAATTTCCCGACGGCTATGTCGATCCCTACCCGAAACTCTGGAAGCGGCTTTCCCAAATGGCTCTTCAATACAAGGCGCTCCTTTCGCCTCTCGATCTCAAGGGAGAATTTGTAGTGGAGGGACGGGACTCCGAATGGGGAGAGCCTAATCCACCCGTTTCGCTCCGCAATTGGAGTAATTTATCCGGACTCAGTTTTGCCGACAATCAAGAGTCAGGATGGCACTTTATCCAAGTCGACCGGGGATCCAGGATCGCGGCAATGATCACCCACCTGGAGAACTTTTCCAATCGCTGTCTCACTCTCGAAGCCATTGCCAGACAGCAACTGGCCGGACTTCCACACACGACTGAAATGCATGAATTCGTCAAAGACACGGTAGAGACCTTCAACAGTGAAAGCTGTGCAGGCTACCGCCAATACACCGGATGGTTCCCCCACCTCTACTTCGAGACCGCCTTTTCAAATCCCGACGATCACCCCTCGGCATTGTGGAACCCCGTCGTGGTCGATGTTCATACCGATAGTGTCAGCGTCTGCCACGGGAACCCGGGAGCCATCCTCCACGAAGGAACCGGCCATGCCCAATTCATCCTCGTCGCGGTGAAGCACGCCGATGGAACTTCCTGCGTTTACGGCGGCCCGACCATGAGTCACTTCGAGTTTTTGGAAGACCGGGAGACCCGGCTCAATGATTCCCAGTGGCAACAACAACTTCAGGCTGGAAATGCACCCGCACCCGCCGACTGGAAACTCAACTTCCTCGTTCCAGAGTAATTTCACTCCATCACAACCTTGAGACGGTAAAACTTCTTCCCGTCAATTGGCACGCTGAGAACAATCGAACTTTCTGTTCGCGTGATGTTTTCTGAAGGAACATCCTGCCAATCCGTTTCCAGATTCGCTCCTTCCTCAAAGCCCACTGCAATCGCTCCGGCGGCAATATTCAGAGGGACTTCATAGCGCATTTTCTCTGGATCCTCCGGATCAACTCCAAAGGTCCCGGGCATCTCGTCAACCTTGGTTGGATCCAAATCGAGAACGAATTCCATGACATTCCGGATTCCGTCCTGATCCGGATCCGCGAGGGGGTCAACCAGGAGCGGATCGCTCAAATCATCACCGGACCAAAACGTCGCTACAAACTCCTGGAATGGAGTGAGAGGATCCTCGCCCGATTCCACCGTTAAAGTCAGTAAATAAGGCGCGGTGGTTCCAGCGAATCGGTTCACCTGTCGATATCCCTTGATCGTAATGGCATATTCCCCCGGTTCGGTCGGTATTCCGGCCAAAAACATAATCCCACTTTGGGGCCCACCAAACGACAAGCCCGCCGGAAGCTGTTCTATTCCGTCAATCTCGCCACTTGCCGTCGCCAAATTATGGTTGCTTGCCTTAAACGCCCAAACAAACTGATCACCCGCGGTGACCGTCGCCGTATCGGTCGCGCCATTCACCGGAACAATCGTAATCGACTGTCCCGACAAGGCATGCGTTCCAACAAAAGTGACCGTCAAGGGAGCCGCAAAATTCACACTTCCCGCTCCTCCAAAAATCGGGGTCAAGTTCTTCAAAAATGGCAACCGCTGCGCCAGCATTGCGAGACTGCTCGCGAGCACATTGATCGATCGTTCGTATGCGATTTGAAATTTCATCTTCTTCTCTTCAATTACACCCACAGCCACCGCCGCCAATTCCGTTTCCTCCATGCGAAGTTTCGCGCGAGTAATACATGTGATCCGACATGGTATCGCCCAGCGGATCACGTTCCGGAGACATCACCTTCGAGGCGAGGTTTTTTCTTTGTGCCGGGGTCGAAACCACGGTGCACGAGGGCAGGAACAACGCTGCCAGCGCGAGGAATTTAAGAGCCAAGGACATGTCGGTGGATGTTGGAACTGTAGTGGATTTGGTTGCTACGCTGAAGAATTGCTTCGACACCGTGGTAGCGTTCAATTTCGGCCAGGCCCTCTTGGGCGCCTAGGATGCAAGCGTTCGTCGAAAGAAGCCCTGCTGTCAAACAGTCATCTGCCAAACAGGATGCGGTGAGCAAAGTATTCTCAGCCGGCCGGCCGCTTCGCGGATCAATAATGTGGCCAAATTTCTTTCCTCCGATCACCCTAAAACGCCGGCCATTCCCCGACGTTGCCAGAGCCTTTCCCGTGAAAGCCAATCGAAATGCCGACGCCTCTTCCTCTCGGGCATCCTCCACTCCCACCACCCAATAGGGTCCGTGGGGAGGTTCCCCCAAAGCGGAAACATCTCTCCCCAAATCAACGAGACAGTCCGCAATTTTAAATTTTTTGGCAAAAGCGATCAACTGATCAACCGCATACTCTTTTCCAAATCCGCCGATCTCCAATGCCATCCCTTTCTCAGGAAGAAACACCTTTCCGTTTCCCCACTCCACCGACGGCCACGAAACCAATTCCTTCACTTCATCAATCTCACCCTGGTCAGGCAAGGCATCCCGTCTCCCGGCTTCATCCCAAAGCCGGGTCAGCGGAAAGGACGTCGGATCATTCAAACCCCGGGAAACCTGATAGGTGTGATCACACAATTGCAAAACTTCCTCCTCACCCTCGGTCACCTCAACCGGACCCAGACCAGCTTGGGCGTTGATATGACAGAGCAAACTCCCGGGCTTAAACCGCGACCACGTCTTTTCGAAATTCTTCAGCCACCCGAGGGCCGCCACTCGGAATTCCTTGGCTCCTTCCACCGAACCCGTGCGAAACTGAACCTCGCATTGAGTTCCCATCGCCTGGAATTTCAGCTTAAAAAGCCCGCCTGTCAGATTCGAAATCATCGTCGTTCAAAAGCTCCACTGCGCTCCCACTGAAACGACGTTTGCGGTAGGGAAAAATGATGACGGAGTTTGTGAATCAAGTCCGTTCATTTCATACCGCTCCAACTGAAGATCCAGCGTCAAATCGCTACGGGGCTCCCAGGCCACCCTCACGCCGTAGGTCAGAGCCTCCATCTTTGAGAGCCGGTAGTCCGATGAATAATTTGCCCCACTTCCGTCGATCAATCCGGTTCCATCGACACCGGTATCAGTCAAAACCGGATAATAAAAATCCGCCTCGCTCTGCTGATAGTAGCGCAAGTAGGGCGTCACACTGAGACGGTCATTCACCTGCTGAATCCACTTCAGCTCCACGGTATGCCCCTCGACGCTATCGCTGTTGGTAAAAAATCGATACGAAAACTTCAGCGCTCCGTTCACTTCCTCGAAATACTGCCGCACACTCGCTTTCGCCACAAAACGGTGCTGCTCGTTCGGCCGGTTTTCGGGAAAATCAAAAGTATCCGTCACCGGAATGGGACCAAATGGTCCGTCAACCACCACCGTGCGAAACTGGGAAATTCTCCGATAGGGATCGGACAAGTATCCCTTGCTTCGACCATATCCCAGAGTGAAGTCAAACAAGGTATTCGGCGTCACAATCTGCGAGATCCCCAAACTGAAATCCAAGGAATCCTTGTCCTCATTCTCAAAATTACTGGTGAAATCGGTCGCCAGAACTTCGTCAAAAGCAAACGACACTCCGCCTGTCAGCGTCGTATTCTTCTGATTGAACTCACGACTCATCTTCGCCGTCACCGCATTGGAGCGATAATCGTCCTCCTTGCTGTGGGCATACTCAAAGGTCAGCGTGTAGTCATCGATCTCATGCTCAATCGTCGCCACTGCGACCCGGCGTTCATCGTCAATCTCTTGAAAAATCCAATCGCTGTCGTCGCCCCGGGCATGAATTCCCACCGGGGTCTCTCCGCTCAGCGTATCAATCGCCAGGCGCAAACTGGCGCTCGTTTTTCCCCAGCTGTGTTTGTAGTCGAGGTAGTGCGACTCCACCTCAATCCGCCCATCCTCTTCGTCATAATATTGAAAACGGTATCGGAGAATGTCCTGCCCATAGGATGAGCCCATCGTCAAAACAGGAAGAGCAGGAATGACAACACGGCGAAAAACCATGACGGATTATTCCTCGTCGTCACCCGACATGTCGATCTTTTCTATCGTCGCCGTCTCACGAAGCGCCACCGCCAGGGCTTGCAGAGCGTTCCGGCGTTTCCGAGCAAGAGCCCGATTCTCCAACTCCTCCCGCACGTCCTCCATCGGGACAATTTGCTCGCTTTTCTTTTCCATCACCTTCACCAAATGCATCGCATGTTCATAGACGATCACCGGAGAAATCTCCCCCTCTTGCATTGAAAAAAGGGTCGCCTCAAAGGGATTTGTGGGCCGGTCCAGTGTGATCCATCCCAAATCAAGCTCACCGGTCGATTTCTCCGTCTCCCGTTTCGCCAGCTCCTCAAAATCAGCCCCCTCCAGGGCCTCTTCCCTCACGGCACACAACTTCGAAAAAACTTCATCCGCAGTCGTGTCCTCATTGAGCGTCTTCATGAGATGCAAACTCCGCGCCTCGGCCGGGCTCCGGTATTCCTTCTTGTACTCCTCGTAAAACTTTTCAACCTCCTCATCGGACACCTTGTCATCATCTCCCAGGAGATCCTGAATCAACTTGTCCATCCGCAGCGACGCCGCGATCTCGTGACGCATCATATCCCGCTGCGCCTCCAGCATCTCCCACGATGCTCCATGCTCGCGGTAGGCATCGATCATCTCCTTCAACTTCGGCTTGATCTCTTCCTCCGGAATCTCCTCAAACCTTTTCTCCGCCTCCTGCGCGATCAAAATCGAGTCCGCAACCTCCTGCTCCGCCTGTTCGTAGAATTCCGGATCACGCTCGCAGCACGATACCTGCACTTTCTGCTCTTCCGCCGTTTTTACGCGGTGAAACGTCTCTTCCACCAATTCCTGGTCGACCAATTCTCCATTCACTCGAAGCATGCCCAAACCTTTGTCCACCCATTCTAAAAACGCCACCCGTTTTTCCTGCCGATCATCGTCCGTGATTCGCGATTCCATTCTCCCGCTTCAAGGCTAGCTTCCCCTCGATCATGCAACCCGATCCCCACCCGCAACCCCCGGCGATGCCTCTGGCGACTCCTCCCCCGCTCCCCCCGGCCATCAAAACCCCGTGGAATGCTTGGTGGACCCTCCTCTGGGCCGTCGCCCTTTTCTTGATCTGGCAAATCGTCATGACCATCGGCATCCTCATTGCCGCTTATAATGAGGGGACTTTCTCCTCGAATAGCGATGCCGACCTCATGATCGAGGACATCATGGCCCTGAGCACCGATGGTGATGTCATCGGACTGATTGTTTTCTCGACCATTTTCGCCGTTTGCCCCGCCTGCTGGTTCATTGGCAAAATCCGCACCGGTTGGACCGGCTGGGAATACCTCGGCAACTCCCGCACCAAATGGTGGCACTGGCCCGTCTGGGGTGCCGCCACCGTCGCCTGTTCCTTTCTCTTCAGCCTCGTCGCTCCGTATATCGGGGTCGATGGTCCCGACGACTCCATGGTCAAAATGGCCAATTCCACCCAGGTTCCCCTCTTCCTCATCCTGGGCGTCGCCATCGGTGCCCCCCTCGTCGAAGAATTCATGTTCCGCGGCGCCCTTTGGCGAGGCTGGCGCGCGTCCCGCCTCGGACTCCGGGGCACCCTCGCTCTCACTTCATTCCTTTGGGCCATCCTCCACGTGCAGTATCCTCTTGTCATCATCACCTATATTTTCGTTCTCGGCCTGCTCTTCGGCTTCGCCCGCGAAAAAACCGGCAGCCTCTGGATCCCCGTCTGGATGCACGCCCTCAATAATGGCCTCGCCACCATCACCATGCTCAATCTAGAGTGACCCCCTCATGAAACGCCGACATCTTCTCGCCGCCTCCGCTCTCGCCACCGGATCCTCTTTTCTCCAAACTGCAAACGCTCAGGAGAAAGCCAAAAAAATCCCTCTTAAGAAAGGCGACGTCGTCCTCTTTCAGGGCGACTCGATCACTGACGCCGGACGCGGACGCAAGGAAGCCGGCCAAGCCAACAACCCGGGAGCTCTCGGCCGCGGCTACCCTCTCTTCATCGGCAGCGATCTCCTCGGTTCGCACCCGGGCCTCGACCTTCAAGTCTACAACCGCGGCATCAGCGGCCACAAAGTTCCCCAACTTCAGGCCCGCTGGCAGAAGGACACCCTCGATCTCAAGCCCGCCGTCCTCAGCATTCTCATCGGCGTCAACGACATGTGGCACAAAATGAACGGCCAATACGATGGCACCGTCGAGACCTACCGTGATGGCTTTGATGCCCTCATCAAGGACACCAAAAAGAACCTCCCCGACACCACCATCGTCATCTGCGAGCCCTTCGCTCTCCGCTGCGGCGCCATCAAAGACAACTGGTTCCCGGAATTTGATCATCGGCGCGCCGCCGCGAAGGAAGTTGCCCAAAAGAACAACACCCTTTGGGTTCCTTTCCAAACCATGTTCGACGACGCCATCGCCGCCGGCTCCAAGCCCGAGCACTGGGCCCGCGACGGCGTTCACCCCACCTTCTCCGGCCACTCCCTCATGGCCCAGACCTGGCGGAAGGTCGTCGGGATCTAAATTCATCTCCCTCTCAGCCTTCAAAAAGCCAATCGCCACCCGGCGGTTGGCTTTTAGCTTTTAGCGGATAGCCCCCATTCTCTCACGCAAGCCCCAGCTCCCACAACCAAGGACCAAGCCCACAACTTCCACCCATTTTCATCATCGCCAATCCGGCTCGCTTCATGCTCACTCATTCTGTAATGAACGAGATCTGCAGCCCTTCCCTCAGCCTTCTCGCCCGACAATTCCCCACCGCTGCCGCCGTCATGGCGGAGATTTCCCTCCTTCAGGCCAAGCTCACTCTTCAAAAACGGCGCATTCACATCATCAGTGACGTTCACGGAGACGACCGAAAACTCCGTCACGTCGTCAACAACGCCTCCGGTGGCCTCAGTAACCTCGTCAACGAAGTCTTCGGTGACGAACTCACCCAGGATGAGAAACACACCTTCCTCGCCTTCCTCTACTACCCGGTCGAAAAACTCCGGCGCTATCAGGAGGAACTCAATGACCGACACTGGCGACTGACCAAAATCAAGACCCTCCTCCGTCAACAATTCCGCCTCGTCCGCGCCCTCGCTTCCACCATCGCAAAAGACGAGGTCCTTCGCCTTATGAAGGAGGAGTTCAAAACCCTCTACATCGCCCTCCTCGACGAAGTCTCATTCGACCGCGATCCCACCTTCGTCGACTCCATGATCGAGGCCCTTGCCGATTACGATCAGGACGTCGTCGCCCTCCACGAAGCCTCCCGCCTGGTCCGCAACCTCGTGGTCTCCGAGGTCGTCGTCGCCGGTGATCTTTTTGACCGCGGCGAGCGGGGTGACCGTGTCATCCACTACCTCAGAAATCAACCCAAGGTCAGCTTCACCTGGGGCAACCACGACGTCACCTGGATGGGTGCCACCCTCGGATCCGAACTCCTCATCGCCACCGTCCTCCGCATTTCCCTCCGCTACCTCCGCCTTTGGCAGCTCGAGGAAGGTTACGGCATCCTCCTCTCACCCCTCGCCAAACTTGCCACCACCATTTACCAGGACGATCCGGCCACCTGCTTTTACCCAAACCGCGAATCCGATTTCCTCGACGAAGAACTTGTCGCCCGCATGCACAAAGCCGCGGCCATCCTCGAATTCAAACTCGCCGGCCCGGTCATCGAACGACACCCCGAGTGGGACATGGACGACCGCCGCCTCCTCCATCGAATTGATCACCAAAACGGCACCATCACCCTAAATGGCAGGATTCATCAGCTCAAAGACACCCACTTCCCCACCATCGACCCGGCTGATCCCTACAGCCTCTCTCCCGAGGAAACAACCTGCCTTGATCGCCTCCGCCAATCCTTCATCTCCAGCGAACGACTCTGGGAGCACATGCTCTTCGTCGTCCGTCAGGGCGGAATGTCCCTCACTCGCGACGAAGCCCTCATCTTCCACGCCTGCGTCCCCACAAATTCCGACGGCACCTTTCGCGACGCCCACATCGGAGACCAAAAACTCAGCGGTGGCGACCTCTTCCACGAACTCGAACAAATCATCCGCCAAACCTACCGCCAGGGTGCCCATACCGTCTCACAGGATCTCGATTATTACTATTGGCTCTGGGCCCACCCCGACTCGCCTCTCTTCGGGAAATCCCGCATGACCACCTTCGAGCGCTATTTCATCGACGACCCCGAAACCCACCGCGAGAACAAAGACCCCTACTTCAAAAAAATCCATGACGCTGACTTCGTTCGCAAAGTCGGCCGGGCCTTTGGTATGGGTGATGACGTCCTCGTCATCAATGGCCACGTCCCCGTTAAAGTCGACGATGGCGAAGACCCGGTCAAAGATGGAGGCAACGCTGTCACCATCGATGGCGCTTTCTCGGAATCCTACGGGGACCACGGATACACCCTCGTCATGGGACCAAATGCCATTCGCCTCGCCGAACACTCCCACTTCGAATCCGTCACCCATTTCCTCGATTGCGACGATGACATGATCCCCAACCTCCGGATCCTTCGTCAGTACGAACAACCCCGTACAATTTCCGAAACCCACGAATCAGACGACCTCCACTCCCAACTCTGCTCGCTCAACAACCTCCTGCAATCCTACCGCTCCGGCACCGTCACCGAACAATAGGGAGAACGGGCCGCTTACTCTTACCAGCCAGGTCTCTCAAAGTGCGTCAACTCTCCCCGCATACTGAAAGTCCAGGCCCGTGAGCCCACCCGCCGAATGCGTCACAATCGAAACCCTCACCTTCTTCCAGCGAATCAACAAATCAGGATGGTGATTCATCTCCTCCGCAATCTCTCCGCACCGCTTCGCAAATTCGATCCCTTCAAGGTAGCTCTCAAACGCAAAGACCTTTGCGATCCCCTTCCCTAAAACCGCCCAACCCGGAACCTCTTCCAAACATCTGCGCACCTCATCATTCTCCAATAGAATAGCCATAACCGCGATCTTACCCAAAAGCTCCCAACATTCAATCCCACGGAAATATTCGAACGCTTCCACCTCGCTCAATGTCCCACCCTGACAGTGAGACTCTCCCTGCCAAAAATCACCCTCGCCATCATCCTGTTCTGCTGTTCCTTCGCCGGACTCCGCTACTACCTCGACTGGCGCCCCTTCCAACCCGTCACCATTCAAGAGTTCGCAAAGTAAGATGCTCCTGCTATTTTCAACAACACTATGACCGGAAGCGATCTGATCGACGCCACAATCTGCGCTCTCCTCATTGGCATTCTTTTGGTCTTTGCAATTGAGATTGGGAGACTCCGGAAACAGCCCTTTCTAACAACGATCCAAGTCTGGCTACTTGCTTTTACCGGCACCCTCCTCTGCATGACCGCCGGATTCATCTGGTTTGCCGGAAGCCTAATCCTCGGCATCATGAACTCCCCCAAGTGGCCATTCTCAGACGAAGGAGCTCCGTCATGGGTCGACCCGGTCTTCGATCAGGCCATTCCCGTCGGCGTTCTCATCAGCCTGTCCCTGCTCTTCTTTCTCTTTCGTTTCTTAAGGCATCGACTACCACCGCCCGTTCCCCAAAATTGAACTTTTCCGATCATTGAGTGTCCAAAATCCCGCGATCCACCTGCTCCTCAGACCATGCGCGACCCGGCGCCCCAAAAATTTCAGTTTCCCATCACCGCAAATCCCAAGCATTTCTTCAGAGTTGAGATTTCCAGGTGACGAATGCCCCCTGGGTTTCATAGGCTTTTCCTCCATGAGACTCCTCCTCACCTTGTTCGTCCTGACCACGGGCGCCTTTGCCAAGCCGAACATCCTCTTCATCTGCGTCGATGATCTCCGCCCCGAACTCAAGTGCTTCGGAGCCGACTACATCCACTCTCCCAACATTGACGCTCTCGCCGCTCGCGGTCGCGCCTTCACCCGTCATTACGTCCAGGCCCCCACCTGCGGAGCCTCCCGCTACGCTCTCCTCACCGGAACCTATGGCCCCGCCGGTAACGGAGCCCTCTTCGCACGCTCCAAAAACATCAAGCATCCCTCCCTTCCCGCCTACTTCCGTGAAAACGGCTACACCACCGTCTCTGTTGGCAAAGTCAGCCATCACCCCGGCGGTCGCGGCGGCAAGGACTGGAACGACAACTCCCAACCCGAAATGCCCAACTCCTGGGACCGCCACCTCCTCCCCGCCGGCAAGTGGCAACACCCGCGCGGCTGGATGCACGGCCTCGCCAATGGTGAGATTCGCAAAAACGCCAAAGACATGGACATCTTCCAGGCCTTCGATGGCGATGACAATTCCTACCCCGACGGCCCCGCGATCGAGGAAACCCTCAAGCAGCTCGACGAACTCGCTGTCGACAAAAAACCCTTCTTCCTCGCCACCGGCATTCTCCGTCCCCACCTCCCTTTCGGTGCTCCCGCCAAATATCTGGCACCCTACAAAAACGCCAAACTTCCTCCCGTTCCTCACCCCGAAAAACCCAAAGGAAAAACCACCTGGCACGGATCCGGTGAGTTCATGAAATACAATCGTTGGGGCAGGAATCCCAACACCGACCCCGCCTTTGCCCTCGAAGTTCGCCGCCACTACGCCGCCTGTGTCACCTACGCCGACGCCCAGGTCGGAAGAATCATCGCACGCCTCAACAAACTCGGCCTTGCCGAAAACACCCTCATCGTCCTCTGGGGTGATCACGGCTGGCATCTCGGCGAACACGCCATCTGGGGCAAACACGCCCTCTTTGAGGAATCCCTCCGCTCCCCCCTCATCGTCGTCGCCCCCCAGGTCAAACAACCCGGCACAAGTACGAAATCCGTCGTAGAAAGCATCGACCTCTTTCCCACCCTCTGCGATCTCACCGACCTCAAGAAGCCCGACTTCCTCAATGGCTCCTCACTCCTGCCTCTCCTGAAGGATGCCAAGGCCAATCCCAATGGCAAAGCCATCTCTTACAGCGGGCGCGCCCGTACTATCCGTACCGCAACCCACCGCCTCATCAAACATAGCAACGGCCACCTCGAACTCTACGACCACACCACCCCCGCCGGAGAAACCAAAAACCTCGCCAAAGAAAACCCCGCCCTTGCCAAAGAACTTGCTCACAAACTCCAATAGCCAAGCCCCCCAACCTTCCCAAAAAATCCTGCGGCCCCGCAGCTGACAA
>ERZ887942.2569-NODE-2569-length-11181-cov-5.800377_pt1 | contig 11181 bp, 9 predicted proteins | sample MGYA00521099_ERZ887942 | MGnify/ENA primary metagenome ERZ887942 (study PRJEB32303, sample SAMEA104408605) | aquatic metagenome | biome: Brackish water; feature: Pelagic; material: water | place: Baltic Sea | collected 2014-06-07T06:48:00 | depth 16,251 m ... | reverse complement strand
ACATACCTGTAATGCTTTCAGAATGTTTGGAAGGCTTGGCCATAAAACCTGATGGTATTTATGTAGATATTACTTTCGGTGGCGGTGGACACTCTAAGGCCATTGTTGATCAGTTAGAGACGGGTCGTTTATACGGTTTTGATCAAGACGAAGATGCTAAGGCAAATGCAGCCGATTTTGATAAATCAAAATTTACTTTCATTCAAGCCAACTTTCGTCATATCAAGAAGTTCCTAAGGGTGCATGGTGTCACAAAAGTGGATGGTATTTTAGCCGACCTAGGTGTTTCTTCCTATCAAATTGATACTGCTGAGAGAGGCTTTTCTACACGTTTTGATGCTGATTTAGACATGCGGATGAACCGAAAAGTGGGGCTTACTGCAAAGGATGTGGTAAACACGTATTCGGTAAAAAACCTCCACAAGATTTTAGGAATGTATGGAGAAATTAAGAATGCTAGAACGGCTGCTCAGGCAATTGAAATGTCACGGGCCGGAGCAGAAATAAGTACTATTGAGGACTTAAAGACGGTCTTGAACAGTGTAGCACCGAAATTCAAAGAGTTTAAGTACTTTGCTCAGGTCTTTCAGGCTTTGAGAATAGAGGTGAATGAAGAAATGAAAGCACTGGAGGAGTTTCTTTTCCAAAGCCCAGACTTATTAAGACCGGCCGGCCGATTGGTGGTCATGTCTTATCATTCTCTAGAAGACAGAATGGTTAAAAACTATATTAGGAGTGGTCATTTGGACGGCCATTTAGAAAAGGATTTTTTTGGGAATGTGCTTAAGCCACTAGAGGCTATTACTAGAAAGCCCATTGTGGCAGGTCTTGAAGAGCTGGAGCTAAATCCAAGGTCTCGTAGTGCAAAATTGAGAATAGCACAGAAGCCTATTGAATAGGATATATAACACCTATTTTACTTTTGCCACCAAACTACATGGCAATGTTCTCCAAAATGATTTTGGTTAATTGATTAAGGAATGTTTAACTTTGGTTAAGTGCTTTAAATATAATATTCCTAATAATCTAAAATAATCATGGCTTTCAATGTCCCAAAAGGAGAGCGGAAAGTGTCATTCTGGTCTAGAATGGCTAGTAAGTTCAATTTTTTTGATTGGTTGGAGGAGAAACTTAATATCTCAGAAGAGCTTCCTACGGGAATGCTTCGGAAGGTTTGTTTTGCCTTTTTTTTTAGTAATCATATATATATTTTTCCAACACAACTTCGATAGTCTTATAAGACGTCTTGATAAAACGGAGAGTGAGATTAAGGAAAAAAGAGCAGCCTATATTTCTCATAAATCTTCTTATATGTTTGAAAGTAAACACTCTCAAGTTTCTAAAGCACTAGAGGAAAGAGGGTTGAATAGGAATATTGAGCCTCCTATTAAGATTGTAACAGAGGATTAATTGCCATATATATGAGTAGCATAAAAGGACAGATACAGAATAGGTCGCTCTGGATTTTCGTAATCATGGGTGGCGTTGGTCTTACTATTCTTTGGGGAATCTGGAGAATTCAACACAATGAGACTTTGGTAAATCAAAGTGTGGAAGAAAACCTGATTTACACCAAGGATACTCCAGCAGTACGAGGTAATATCTATGCCTCAGATGGGAAGAGTTTATTAGCGACTTCTGTACCCTATTACTATGTAGGGATTGACGTAAAACAGTCCAAAGAAAAGCTATTTAATGCAAGTATTGATGAACTTTCTAGAGAGCTCTCAAAGCACTTTAAAGATAAAAGCTGGAATGCCTATAAGGCTATTATAATAAAAAAGCGAAGATCAAAAAATAGCAGGTATTTAAGGCTTTCTACCAAACGCATATCTCATCAGAATAAGATGAAGATTGCCGAATTTCCACTTTTTAGGGAAGGAAGGTATAAGGGAGGAGGTGTTTTTGAAAAAATTTCTACGCGTTCACTGCCCTTTAATGATATGGCCAAACGAACTATAGGAAGCTTGGACAGGAAATCTAAAACAAAAGGACTTTTCGGGATAGAGTTTAGTTACAATAACTACTTGGCCGGACAGACTGGCAAGTCTCTTTTTAAGCGACTGGCAGGGGGTGTAAACCTTCCCTTAAACTCAGAGGATAATATAGAATCTGTGCCTGGTTTGGATGTGGTGACAACGCTTGACGTTAATTTTCAAGACATCGTAGAAAGTGCTCTCAAAGAAAAGGTAGTGGAGACCAATGCTAATTTTGGAACTGCGGTGGTCATGGAAATAGAAACTGGAGAAATCAAGGCTTTAGCCAATCTTTCCCGACGTATTAGGAAAGAGAAATCTATCTACTTAGAAGACATGAACTATGCCGTTTTAGGTGCTACAGACCCGGGTTCTACGTTTAAGTTGGCCTCTATGATGGCGATTTTGGAAGAAGGAGATATGCAGCTGACAGATTGGGCGGCTAACTGTACTGGAACTATCATGCACAGAGGTAAAGAATTTAAGTGCGACCATGAACACGGCAACATAACAGTGGAACAGGTCTTTGAAAAATCCTGTAACATCGGGGTATACAAACTTATCGAAAAGGTCTTTGGCCCAAAGGGCATCATGAATTATCTAAGTTATATAAGCAACTATAGACTTGATAGACCCATTGGCTTTCAGCTCAAAGGCGAAAAAAAGCCCTACTTTAAAACGATAGATGATGAAACATATAGCCAGTTCACGCTACCATGGATGAGTATCGGTTATGAGAGTCAGATAGCACCTATTCAAATGCTGGCCTTCTATAATGCCGTGGCGAATAATGGGTATTGGGTAGAGCCTTATTTGGTGAAAGAAATAAAGGATGGTAATACTTTAGTGGATGCCTATAGCAATGTGAAAGTGTCTAGGCGAATAGCTTCAAAAGGTGTCATTGAGATGGCTCAGAAGATGATGAAAGGAGTGGTGAGCATAGGGACTGCGAAAGGCATTAATAAGGGTTTTTGTCAGGTTGCAGGAAAAACTGGAACGGCTCAGAAACTAGATGAAAATGGTTACAATAAGGGGCGATATTTTACTTCCTTTATAGGCTTTTTTCCTGCTGATAATCCTAAGTATACTGCAGCAGTAATTATTGACGAACCTAAGGGGAGCAAGTTGTATGCCTCTCAAGTTTGTGCTCCTGTTTTTAGAAAAATTGCTGATAATATTTTCGCTTATGATGTGGCTATTCATCCAGCTTATAAGAATCAAAAAGAGATTAAACGAATAGCAAAGCAAGAAAAGAGTGGGATGCTGGAAGACTTTCAAGAAATAGCCGAAGAGCTAAATATCACGATGAACTCTGTAGAAGGTGAAATGGTGAAGCTTGTAATAGCTGCTCAGGACTCTGTTTATTGGAAGGCCATTAAAGAGAGTGATGGCATACCTGATGTTTCTGGGATGACGCTTAGAGACGCATTACCACTTCTAGAAAACAAAGGTTATAAGGTTAGACACAGGGGTTTTGGGAAAGTAGAAAACTATGCTTTGGTGAGCAATGGCGTAGTAAGTTTAGTATTAAAATAAAAAGGTATTGACGAGTCAAGACTTACTTTCAATTTATGAAGCGTGTAAAAGTCCTTTTTTTAAAAAGAGGAGGTTTAAACACAAGGATATTGTAAAACTTATAGGTGACTCTTCCTATGACAAAGAGGTAGTTGGCCAATCTTTTGAAGGAAGAGACATTTTCAAAATCAAATTAGGACATGGCAAAAGGCACGTTTTGCTATGGTCTCAGATGCATGGAAATGAGGCCACAGCGACTATGGCTATTTTTGATATACTAGGGTTTTTCCAAAAAACGGACAATGACTTTACTCGTCAAATCTTAAGCGAATTGACTCTTCATTTTGTTCCCATGTTAAATCCAGATGGAGCGGAAAGGTTTATTAGACGAACGGCCCAGCAAATAGACATGAACAGAGATGCAGTTGCTTTGAAATGTCCTGAGAGTAAGCTCCTTAAGAGGCTTCAAATGGATTTACAGCCAGAGTTTTCCTTCAACCTCCATGATCAAAATGTAAGGTATTCCGCAGGGCAAACGAAGAACCAAGCTGCCATTTCGTTTTTGGCAACAGCCCATAATGAAGCCCGAGAATGGAATGAGAACAGAACAAAAGCCATGCAGGTTATTTGCGAAATGAATGCGTGCTTGCAAGAAATAGTGCCCGATAAAGTCGGTCGATTTTCAGATGAGTTTGAACCTAGGGCCTTTGGAGACAATATTCAAAAATGGGGCAGCAGCCTAATGCTCATAGAGTCTGGAGGCAATGGGAGTGACCATGAAAAAATGTATCTACGGAAACTTAATTTTTTAATCATAGTTAAGGCTTTTGAAAGTATTGTATCTAAGGACTATGAGCAGCGTGTTTTATCCGAATATGAAGCCATTCCTAGCAATGAAAAATACCTGTTTGACCTCTTGGTACAAAACGTCGAGGTAGATGGAGTACGTATGGATATTGGTATAAATAGAGAGGAAGTCAATAGGGATAGTGCTTCTACATTTGAATTCAAAAGTCATATTGAAGATATGGGAGACTTATCTACTTTCTGGGGCATTCAGGAAATAGATGGGAAAGGCATGAAAGCAGAGCCTTTAAAGAAATTTTCAGAAAAATTAACACAATATATGCTCAGTAAGGAGCAGATAGGTCGTTTAGAGTTTGAGAAAATAGCTAATTTCGCATTGACGGAAAACGGCATTTTACGCCATTTGATAATAAATGGGGAGCAAATGCCTGTCTAGAAGAATATTGACCAGAAAAACCAGCTTAATTTTTTTACTTCTCTTTTTTGGCTTGGCGTATGGAAGTCAGGGCCAAAAACTTTGGTCTGTCTACGGGAACGTTTTGAATGCAGAGACAGATAGGCCTTTATCTTCTCTAATGGTTACTAATCAGAGGACCAAGCATGTGGTGGTCACCAATAAAACCGGGGATTTTTATATCAGAGCGGCAGAAGGAGATTCCTTATTAATTAGCGGGATTGGTTTCGGTAGAACGGCCATTTTTTGGGATAAGTCAGTGGGTAATCCTACTATCGGCCTTATGCAGCAGGCCATTGCTTTGGAAGAAGTGGTGGTTAGAGATAAGCGTTCAGAGACTATTGAGCGTGAAATTAAAGCTTTCCTGGAAAACCCAAGAAATGCAGAGACCATGAAGAGAGACATAATGGGGAACATGGTTAGAACGAGTGCGGCAGGAGGTCTTGGTGGAGGAGCGGGCTTGTCAATAGACGCCATGTATGACTTATGGAGCAAAGAAGGCAAGGCCAATAGAAGGGCGGCTGAGCTAGAATATCAAGACTTGAGGCGATTCTATATTGAGCTGAGATATAATAAAAGAAAGGTGGCTAACATAACCAATCTAAAAGATCCTGATTTAGATGAGTTTATGAATTACTGTAAACTAGGCGAGGCCTTTATTTTGGAAGCCAATGATTATGACCTCACCTATCAAATAATGATGTGCCTCAGAGAATTTAACAATACCGCTAGCTTTCCAGTTTACAGAAAAACTAATGTTTCGCCTTGACCTCGAGCAGAAACTGAGCCATTTCTTGCCTCACACTGTTCACGGATCTTGTAAAATTGTTATTCATTACTGCAAAGGCTAGTGTACGACCAGAATCAGTTTTGAGATATCCCGCTAAATTGTAAACCCCACTCATCGAGCCAGATTTTGCATAAATAAATGTTTCTTCATGCTCATTAAATTGACTTAAAGTACCCAATTCACCATTTGAAGGTAAGAAAGTTAGTGTTTTAGCCTCTCCAATTTCACGCCTTACCTTCGCTAAAAGAAATACAAGGTCTTCAGGACTAAATAGGTTATATCTTGAAAGCCCAGAACCGTCTACCCATCTTGGTTTTTGTGGAAGCCTGGAAAGTTCGTGATCAAGCATGTAATTGATGCTTTTCTGTATGCTTAACGTATCAAAAAGTTGATGACCGCTGAGCAACATGAGCTGTTCAGCTATCATGTTATCGCTATAGCGTAACATTGGGATCAATAAGCTATCTCTAGAAGCAGAATAGAATGTTATTGTCTCTTTTGGCTTTGATATTTTTTGATGGGAAATGGGTATGTTGATAGTATCCTGTAATAGCAAGGCAGTTAACGGGCCACTTGTTTTGAAGGGAATGGTTGTATGGTTCGTTTCACCAATTTCGAAAAGGTTTTCTTCTTTTGCTCTTCTTGTTCTGACCTGGGTTTCTGCTTCAGAAGTAAAGCCCTTGAAATATGGAGGATTAATGGCCTTCCCATCAAAACTCACCAGATTACCATACATAGGGAATGCCGACACTTCAGTTTGATAGGACTCTAAATTATCATCCCACATCCAGCCTTTTCCATGAGGGTTTTCGTCAAAATTGCTATCAGAAAAAACAAGTGTTTTAGAGGTTTTGCTTTTGAAAAAATCTAAAGTCCCTTGTTGATGAAAGCCCTTTCTAAGAAAGCTCGGGTCACCAGTTCCCCAAAAAACCACAGAGTCTATAGTTTCTTTATAGGACAATGCTGGAACGCTATCTTTAAGTATAGCTAAGCTCGTGTACCACGTGAATAATTTAGTAGTACTAGCAGGAATGAAGTATTTATCGGAGTCTTGCTTTCCTAGCGTATCGCCAGAATTTAGGTCAACAAAAAGATAGCCAAAATGATGTTGGGATTGATTTGGGGCTTCCTTTATGGCCAAGGGTCTTTTTTGCACCCTACATGAGTTCAGGAACAAGATAAAGGAAATACCAAGGCACAAGTGTTTCATTCTCAAAAGGTACAATTAGCAGTTTGGGTCATCAATAGCACAAGCTTCTGTAGCTCCTAATGCCTCCTGTTTGGCTTCTATCTCCTTTATGGCATTGATGAATACCTCTGGAGGTTGTGCTCCACTAAAAGCATATTTATTATCAAATATGAAGAAAGGTACACCCGTGACTCCCATTTGCTGGTAATTTTTGATTTCTTGTGCCACCGCAAACGCTACATCCTTATCATCTAAAACAGATTGTGTGTATTCTATTGACCAGTTGTAATCGGCCATAATAGTATGTAAAGATTGGTCCAATGTTAGGTCAATACCTTCTTCAAAATAGGCTTTCAATAACCTTTCTTTCAAAGTGCCTGAAAAGCCCTTTTGAGTAGCTACATGTAGTAACTGATGCATTTTCATGGTATTCGGAACCATTGGGTTTGCCTTGAAATTAAACTTTATGTCCACTCCTTTACCCGCATCTATTAAATTCTCGGCTAACATTTCATAGCGTTCTGTACTGCCAAATTTATTCTTAAAGTAAGCAATTCTGTCTGCTCCAGAGGCAGGTATATTAGGGTCTAGCTGAAATGGATGCCAATTGACCTTTGCCTCATATTCCGGTAGTTGTCTCAAGGCTTCTTCTAAACGTCTTTTCCCGACATAACACCAAGGGCAAGCCACATCAGAGACGATATCTATATTGATCTTCTTTTTCATATGTAATTAAGCATTCTATTGAGTCATAAGTTCATTGAGATGTAAAGGCTATTCCCGATATTGTCTCCAATGAATATGAGAGAAGATTTAAAGAAGTATTATGATGTCGTTGTTGTAGGAGGTGGACATAACGGCTTGGTGGCAGCATGTTATTTGGCCAAAGCGGGCAAAAGTGTTGTTGTGCTTGAAAAAAACAATTATATCGGCGGTGCTACCACCTCTCAGAAAACCTTTCCTGAGTTCGAGGCCTATTTGTCTAGATATTCATATCTAGTGAGCCTTTTTCCTAAGGAAATTGTGGAAGAGTTGGGTTTAACTATTAACCTTTTACAGAGAGAAATAGCTTCTTTCACTCCATATGATTCAAAGAGCGGACTTTTAATAAGCAATTGCTCAGAAGAGGTATCAAAGGCATCAGTTTTAGACCTTGGATTCGGATCTTCTGAATGGGAGGGCTATCAAAAAATATTGAACATGCAGACAAGGTTTGCTGAGCTCGTTTGGGAGTCATTTTTGGAGCCACTGAAATCTAAAATAGAATGGGAGAAATATTTTGGGGATAATGGTGAATCAGCCTTATGGCAGGCTATGGTAGAAAAACCTATTGGAGAATTGATAGAGAATCATGTCAAATCTGATGTTTTAAGAGGAGTTTTGCTGACAGATGCTAGGATCGGTGTAGAAACACATGCTCATGATAATTCCTTGCTTCAGAATAAAACATTCCTTTATCATATTGTCGGAAATAAGACAGGAGAATGGCGAGTTCCTCAAGGTGGCATGGGAGCTTTGGTGAAAGAATTGTTTCAGAAGTCCCTAGACTTAGGAGTGCATTTTGAGGTAAATGCCGAGGTTGAAAAAATTGAGGAGCAATCGGTTTTGGTGAATGATGGATTAATAAACTGTGAGCATATCTTATTAAATGGAGCTCCACAGTTGCTTCAAAAACTAGTGCCTAAACCTATACAGAAGCAATATGACTTTCTGCCGTCTGAGATTGTTGCCAAAGATGGAACCGCTTTTAAAATCAATATCCTGCTAAAGCGTCTTCCTAAACTTAAGGCAGACACGAGCCCCGAAGATGCCTTTGCAGGAACGTTTCATATAAATCAGACTTATTCGCAACAAGAGAGAGCCTACTTAGAAAGCATTGAAGGTGAAATCCCTGAAATCTTCTCCTGTGAGATGTATTGTCATACACTTACAGATGATAGTATTTTGTCTAAAGATCTCAATAGCAAAGGCTATCATACGATTACCGTTTTTGGTTTAGATATGCCTTACACGCTTTTTAATATTGAGAATAACACCAGTTTAAAAACAACCGTTTGGGAAAAGTTTCTAAAGGGCATAAATGCCTATTTAGAAGAACCTTTTGAGGGGTGCATAGCTGTTAATTCTCAAAACGAATTATGCTATGAATGCAAAAGTGCCCTTGATTTAGAAAACGAATTGGGTTTACCTAAAGGCAATATTTTCCACAACGATTTGAGTTGGTTTTATGCAGAAAACGAGACTGATATAGGCCAGTGGGGAGTGGAGACTGTATTTCCCAGGATAACAATATGCGGAGCGGGGGCAAGAAGAGGAGGTGCTGTAAGTGGTATTCCTGGTAGAAATGCCGCCATGAAAATATTGGGCAAATAAAAACCTCTCTAGATTTCTCTAGAGAGGTTTTCTATATTCTTGGTTGCTCTATTTAAGAGCAGCACATACCTTTCGGATTCTCTCAATGGCTTCTTCCAGAGCCTCATCAGAAGCGGCGGTAGAAATCCTAACACAGTTTGGAGCTCCAAAACTTCCACCAGCGACAGTGGCTACATGAGCTTTAAGCAATAAATACATGCTAAAGTCGGCACTGTTGTTTATCGTGGTTTCACCATCTGATTTGCCGAAGAAGGCACTGATATCAGGGAAGGCATAAAATGCACCGTCGGGAACATTGACCTTAAAGCCATCAATAGACTTCAGACCCTTCACTACTAAAGCCCTTCTTACCAAGTAAGCCCTTCTCATACCCTCAGAGGCGGCCATGTCGTCCCATGCTACCACGGATGCCCTTTGTGCAATGTGGTTTGTGCCAGAGGTCACTTGGCCTTGTAATTTTGTGATTCCTTTTACGATCCACTCTGCAGCTCCTATATATCCTATTCTCCATCCTGTCATGGCAAAACCCTTTGCCATTCCATTTACGGTGATTACGCGATCTTTAATAGCTGGAATAGAGCCAATGCTGAAGTGTCCTTCGTCCATGAAATTAATATACTCATAAATCTCATCTGCCAGAACAAAAACGTTTTCATGCTTCGCTACTACATCAGCTATGGCGGTTAATTCCGCCTTACTGAATACCGCACCAGTTGGGTTAGATGGCGAAGAAAACATGATAACCTTAGTCTTATCCGTAATAGCAGCTTCTAACTGCTCAGGAGTAACCTTAAAGCCATTTTCAAAAGAGCCTTTGACTACCACTGCGGTTCCTTCGGCCAATTTTACCATTTCTGAGTAACTCACCCAGTATGGAGCAAAAATGATAACCTCATCTCCGGGGTTTACCATGACCGCTAGGGCGTTTGCTAAAGAGTGCTTAGCACCAGTAGAAACCACCACATTTGCGGATTCCCAATCTATATTATTCTCGCGTTTAAACTTATCAGATATCGTTTTTCGAAGTTCTGGAATACCAGGAACTGGCGTGTAAGAGTGAAAACCAGCATCAATCGCTTTTTTAGCAGCTTCGCAAATGTGTTCCGGCGTTTTAAAATCCGGTTCACCAATTGACAGGTTAATAACATCATGGCCCTCTTCGCGTAATTCACGAGATTTTTGAGACATGGCAATCGTAGCTGAGGCTTCCAGTGCTTGGATTCTATCAGATACTTGATGTGCTGCAGACATTGTTTTAGATATTTTTGGTTAATACACCAGAAAAGTAGGACGAAATGACCGGTTAATATATCTGCAGATTGTAATAAATCTGAAACATTTCAATCGGAGCATATTTCATCAAAGCTTCACGTGGCTCGATAAAAATCGGGGCAAAAATAGGGTCTTCTAAAACGATATGAAACGTATTATTGAAGTATTTTACAAAATCTTAGAGATTATTGAGAAACCTTTCTAATCAAATGTTTAAGTCCTTGCAAGTAATTTAAAATGCAAAGAGGTACAGACCTAAAATGGCCACTATGAAATATGGAACTATGCCGGCTGCACCGCCATAATCTTTTGCGATTCTTTGCCCTGCAAAGAGGCTCAATAGACTGACTGCCGACAGCAAAAGAGAGAATAAGGCAAGATCTTCTACTTGATGTAGAAACATTTGTGCACTTCCCGCCAGTGCTAGTAAACCAGTAGCAATCTCTAAAACCGTGATGCTCAAGAAAAGCAATGAGCTAAACTTGCTCAAGAAGGTCTTTTCAAAAACAGATTGTATGTAGCCTTTATTTCCTTTGAAATTGAACACTTTATCTAAGCCAGACTGTAAAAAGAGAATGGCCATGAATAGGGTAATGCTAAGCCTAGCATAAAAGAGTATTTCGAAGTTTTCCATAGGATACTTTATTACGTTTAAGGGTTCGGCGAAAGATAAGCATTAATAAGAAACTGGTAAAAGCCGGCTTGTAAGCCAGCACTTAAAAAGAAAAAACTCCGCAGAAATTCTGCAGAGTTTTAGCTAAAAGTTGAGTAGATCATATTCAATAACTGAGTGAGAGTTATTAAT
>ERZ887942.2566-NODE-2566-length-11187-cov-5.561355_pt1 | contig 11187 bp, 10 predicted proteins | sample MGYA00521099_ERZ887942 | MGnify/ENA primary metagenome ERZ887942 (study PRJEB32303, sample SAMEA104408605) | aquatic metagenome | biome: Brackish water; feature: Pelagic; material: water | place: Baltic Sea | collected 2014-06-07T06:48:00 | depth 16,251 m ... | reverse complement strand
AACCACACCAACAGGGACCGCTCCCAGAATCAGGCGTCTCCGCCGATCGAATCCCGCTCCGAACCCGGCGCCGCGTCAACGAGCACGCCTCGGGCGGCTTCCACCGTCACGATCTGAGGGTCTTTGAGTTGGCCCCCGAAACGTCGATCGATCTCGGCAAGAATCAACTTGGCGATGGCCGGCTCTGCAATGATCCGACCTTCAAGAAAGTTGACCCAGACCTCGGCATCCGGGCGAATGCCCGCGGCGTCCTCCCAAGCTTCCGCAAGAAGGAGCGCCTCGAAGAGATCGTCGCCCAGAGGAGAGTCCGCCGTCGCGCCGAGCAGTTTCAATTCTGTCGCAGCTTCGATGGGCCTTCCCGTCTCGATCAACCGACGGGCGAGCCGTCGCGCCGCGGCCAGACGTTGCTCCCGAGAGATCTCCGGCGCAACTGCCGCCCGCGCCAGCGCGACGCGGCGGGCCTCGAACTGCACGGGATCATCGGCGAGGATCGCATCGAGTCGAACCACGTCGCCGGCCGGAACTCCTTCGAAGATCCGAGCCACGGCCGACTGCCATGTTGTGAGATTCGATTCGTCGACATCTGCGGCCGGCCGAAGTTCCAAAATCGCTTCAAGATTCGCGACCATGAACGGTGGTTCAGCCCAGGCTTGCCAGGCGATTCGACGCACTTCTGGAGTCGTCGCTCGCGCGAGCAGGACTTCTCGATGACCACGGGCCCGGAAGCCTTCCGCAGCACCTCGCCGGACCTGCACATCATCAACCTCCAAGAGATCAACGACCGCAGCAGCCGAGGGATCCTGTGCCGCCAGAACTGCGAGCCGGGCGATCTCACGGTTCATGGATGAGGGCTGTGCGGGAATCGCCGTGCGAATCGCCACGAACTCATCTTCAGTCACCAATCCGGCCATCGCCACGGCACCAAGCGCGCGAGCGCTGAAGCGAGCGACGGTAGGGTCCGCATGACCGAGCATCTTGATTGCAAACGGGACAACTTTGGGCTGTGGACGATTGCCAAGAAGTTCGAGACCAGCGGCCAGCACCTTTGGATCATCCTCGTCGGCGAGTGAATCAACGAGTTTCGCCCCGAAATCCTCGCCCCCAGCGGTATCGAGAACCCGACCCGCGGTGATTCGAATCGTCGGATCGACATCGTCCAGACAAAGAGACAAGGCCCCACGAATCGCGTCCGGCAGTATTCGTCCATTGCGAAGTATTCGCTCAACCTGAGCGATGGCAACTGCTCGAAGGATGACTTCTTCGTCGACGAGAAGCGAGAGAATGCGAACATCTCGATCTTCTTCGTTGAGCGTGGCGAGCGTACGGGCATGGAGTTCTGCAAGTCTTTCGGCCAGGCCCGCGGCCCGACTCTCTGCATCGTTCGCCCTCTGATTCTCGCGATCAATCCGCTCGACCAACTGGCCGAGGGCTTGCGAAGCGCTGCCGTCGATATTCATTCGGGACCACCACGACTTCCAGCCTGCGGGCGATCGCGACGAGCTGGAATCTGACCATCGACGGAGGGCGGCGTCGATCGCGCGGGCATCGACGGTTTGGAGACCGCTCTCCTGCATGAGTTCGACGAGCGAACGGGCCGCCGCGGGGTCAGTGATTCGACCCAGCAGTTCGAACCCGATCTCACGTCGCTTTGGATCAATCTCTTCGTCGAGCCGGGCCACAAGATCATCGATGGCGATCGCCCCGGATCGTCCGATGATGAATGCGGCGGCGTCGAGGGGGACGAGGCCGGCGAGGGCCGCCGAGCACACCCGGCTCACCACTCGTTCGGTCGTACGATCACTCGCCCGAATCCCTTCGATAACCACTTGGCGAGTGAGGTCCGATCCGAGTTCCAGCGCCTCACCGATCGCTTCGGCGGCCTCCGGCGAGCCAAGTCTGGAAAGTCGATTCGCCGCACCGACCCGGAGGTCCCGAGGTACCGCGGTATTCTCGAGAATCGAAACTAGGTACGACACGTCCTCGTCGAATCCAACGTTCGCCACAGAACGACGTCTTTCAGCCGCTTCCGTCGACTTAGAGGTCGCGGCGCAGGTGAGGTTTCCGCTGAGCATCACACCAATCATGGTGGCCAGCGAGAGACCGCGAGGCGTCCCAAAGAGAGGGCGGGTCATTCCTCGGCATCCTCGGCATCCTCGGCGAGGGTCTGCAATTGGGGGTCCAGAGGGCATTCCGTCGATACTTCCATCATCGAAATTCGTTCGTTCCAATGTCGCCTCCCCACCAGAGGCTTCAAGAATCCACATCTTCCACCCCTGCTCAGAATCTCGTCCGAGTTCTCGGACCACCCAAATGAGACCAATTGGGAGCGGCGTTTGGATTCCCCTTAGTCTATCCCCCTTATCGACCGTTCTCCTATTCCGGCTCCCGCTCCTTTCCGAGATCATCCACTATGGGCGATTGGCACCAAGCCGAAGAACACGCCGAACGTGCTGAGCTGCTGCTGGCGCGAGGCCGAGGGGCCGAAGCAGAGGCGGAGATCCGGCGGGCCATCGAGATTGATCCCGTTCGAGGTGAATGGCATGCCGCGCTCGCGCTGGTCCTCGAATCTGTCGACCGACTCGAGGAGGCGCTCGCCTCGATGCGTCAAGCGGCCGTGCTTCTGCCTGAAGATGTTCAACCGATGGCATCCTCGGCCGAAATCGCCCTCCGACTCGACCGGCCCCAAGAAGCCCTTGATCATGCCGAGCGGGCCATCGAATTCCCTGAGGCCGAAGAACAGATCCATGCCGTCCGAATCGCCGCCCTCCAACGGCTCGAACGGTTCGAAGATGCTGAGATCGCCTACTTCTTGGCGCAACAGACATTCGAAGAGATGCCCTCCTGTCTCGTGGCGATGGGTGATTTGCAGGCCGAACTCAACGCATATGATCGCGCGAGTTGGTGCTACCGAGAAGCCATGCGACAAGCCCCGAGTATGCCGCGACTTCGGTCTCGCATCGCCTCGATTCTCGGGGCGACCGGAAAGCCCGAGCGAGCCCTTCAACTTCATATGGCCGAGCTGCGCGAAAATCCAGCCTCGATCGAGTCGCTACTTGCCTGCGGGCGGCTTTTGGTCCGACTGAATCGGCACCCGGAAGCGGTGGATCGTTTTCGACGAGTCCTCGAGATCGAACCGGCTCACCTTGCCGCCCACTGGGAACTTGGACTGACCGCCCTTTCACTCGGCCGGTTCGACGAGGCTCGGGTGGAATTCGAGATTGCTCGCCGACTTGACCCGGACATGCCGTTCATCCGCCGACGCCTTGCGGAAGCGCTCCTTGGGTGCGGAGAACCCGAAAGAGCCCGCCTCCAACTGGAAGATGCGTTCGACAGAATCCAACCGGAAGAGACGTTCGAGGAGACGTTCCATCTTGCCGACATGCTGCTCGAAGTCGGAACGACCACAAAATCACTTCCGCTCTTCGAACGACTGGCGGTCGAGCAACCAGAGGATCTCCAAGTGCTCCGACGCTTGGCGGTGTGTCGATATCGGCTGGGGGATATCGCAGGCGGCGTCACCATCTCTCGTCGGGTGCTTCGACAGGATCCCACCTGTATTCGCAGTATGCACAACATCTCCGTCGCCGCCATGGAGGAGGGGCGTTTCATGTCTGCCTTCATCTGGGCGAAGCGTGGACTGGCGGAGGCGCCGCTCGATCCCGGCCTTCGTCGCCTCAGATCTCGACTCTGGACCCGACTTGCTTGGACGTGGTCGCTCGGACTCCCGCGACTCACCGGATCCGCACTTCTTCGAGCACTCAAGAGAATTCGCCGTCGGCCGGATCACTGAAACGATTGCGGATTCTGGATCGACCGAATTCGGTCGGTTTAGAGGGAAACCGGGGCCACACTAAGAAAACGAGAAGACGCCCAAAGGGCTTCTTCTCGTTTTCTTTCGATCGTGATTTGGCAATCTTCGTCAGACCCGTTCGATGAACAAGACCGTGAGAACGCCCGATTCGCCCTCAGAGCGTAGCGCTGGTGTAGGGAAGCAAGGCCATGTAGCGAGCTCGCTTGATGGCCTGAGCAACCCGCCGCTGCTCTCGAGCCGAGGCGTCGAGGCGCTTGCGGGTGTAGATCTTCCCGTTGGGGGTCATCATTCTGCGGAGGTCCTCAACTGACTTGTAGTCGACGTACTCTTTGCCGTCGGTACCGGTCTTGAGGGGGATCGTGGGGGCTGCTTGAAACTGGCTCATAAGTGATCGATTCCGGTGAGAAGGGCCCGGGGTTTCCCCGGTCCATTGCCTTGGATGTCCGTGGCCCACCTGAGGAGGGCCCTTTGAAGACAGCCGCGATGGGTCCGGCCCCGTGGCGGCGACGAACAGAACAGCGTAGCGAAATCGCACCACTTGAACAAGTTCTCTTGCAATATCAACGAATTCGGGGAAGATACGTCCACCGTGCTTCGGCACGGCCATCTCCAAGATCAGAAGTCACACGCGATCCCCGGTCTAGATGTCGTAGACCGGTCCTAGGTTCTGGCTTGAGATTTTCACCATTACACCCAAGACCCATCATCTCCCACTCATCGGTGTCACCACCGACCTCGTGAAGGATCAGGCCCGCCTCCGATGCGGATACGCGCGATCGATCGCCGAGTGCGGCGGAATTGCGGTTCCACTCTTCCCACTTCCGGGTTCTGGCCCGGCCGTGCTGGCCCGCCTGGACGGCATCATCTTCAGCGGCGGCGACGATCCTGACACCACCGCTTTCGGGGAACCGGTCCACCCCAGTGCCAATCTCATCGATCCGGTGAGACAGACCTTCGAACTTGAACTCCTCGATGCACTCGAATGCTCGTATCCCGAGATGCCGGTGCTGGGGATCTGCCTCGGAATGCAAATGCTCGGGCTCCACGCAGGCGGCCGACTGGACCAGCATCTTCCGGATCGTCTTCAAACGGCAGACCAGCATCGCGATGGATCGGTTCATGACGTCACGGGAACTCGATTCACTGGACGCGTCCATAGTCATCACATCCAAGCACTTGATCATCCCGGGCGGTTGACGGTCGTTGGCGAAGCACCGGACGGCGTCATCGAAGCCGTCGAGTCGACCGAACGAAAGTTCCTGCTCGGCGTTCAATGGCACCCCGAACGATCCGACGATCCCCGAACTGGAATGGCCGTTTTTCAGTCGCTCCTCGATGCTTGTCGTGCGGGGGATTCCTCTTGAGCGACGACCATGAGGTCATCGACTGGAACCGTTTTCGCCGCACCGGGCGGAGATTGACCTCGAAATCGGACGGTGCTGAGGGCGTTCGATCCCGCGAGCATTCCGATATTCAAGGAATTTCTCGCCCTCCGAGCTCCGTTTACAACTTCGATCAGCATTTAAAGAAGCGGGTGCTAGACTTCAAGTTGGGAGACTCCGAAGTGCCTCACACGTCCGCCAGACAGATCGACGACGACGCCTCGCTCGTGCGATGCGTGGTGTTGATCTCCCCCGGCGAACACCCCCCTCAACAGTTACTCAATCTCTTGAAGCAACCGGCCTCGACCGTGGATCGAGCGGAACACCCGCTGCTCGCATTGGCCCGACTCTCCACGCTGGAGCGAAGTCGACGAATGCGTGCGGAGTGGTCGCCTGACGCGGACGAGCGAACCGTACTCGTGGTCGTTAATCGAGACGTCTGGCGCGATCTCTCACCGCTCTTCCAAACGATCCGCCATATTCTGCCCAGCGTCGGTATCTGGGTCTGCACCGAACGGGTGGCGATTGAGGTCTACGCTGGCCAGCATGATCAGCATGATCAGCTCGATCAGCTCGATCAGCCCGAAACATCTCCCTCGGTCGTGATCAACGGAGATGTGTCCCCGCCCCCCGATGCCTTCACCGAAGAAGCCAGCCCGGCGGCGACTGGCGAACCCGCGAAACTGACCACGATCTCGGATGAAGAAATGCGGGATCTTCTGGACCTCTTCGAAGGCGCCGACGGAGATGGCCCCGAAGAACCGCCGACGCTCGGACTCTCCGGGGGTACCCCAACGGCATGACTCGCCCTGCTCCCATAGAAACTGACGTCTACCGCGGAAGTGCCGAGCGAATTCTCGTCGTCGATGGCGGGATCGACCGATCAAACACCCTCGATTTGATTCGTGAGATCGCGCCGGATCACACCGAGATCGTCGACGACGTTTACGAAGCCGTCGCGATGGTCGGTCTCTGCCGGGCGGATGCGGGTATCCATACCGTTCTCGTCCCGATCACCATTCCGGAGTACACCGCAACTCGAATCGTCGAAGCGTTTCGAATTGTGGATGGTCGAGTTCGACTCGTACTGCTCGTCCCCTCAGGACGTCAGGATGCCATTGAGACCGCACTGGCTGCTGGCTTTGACGATGCGATCGAAACCCCGACAACGCTCGCGAGGCTGCGAAGGGCACTGGGTGACAGACTCCCCGCGGTCGAGCCCACCGAACCTCCGACCTCATCAGATGAGTCGATCCAAGACAAGAATCCCTCCCGTCACCCGCAGACACCGCCAGCGATTCTCGAAAACGAGCCCGAACCGCCATCGCCAACTTTGGAACCCCAGCTGCCCTTGGAGAATCTCGGCGACGTCGATCTGGTCGAATGCATCATGGCCGATGATGGCATGCTTCGTTCAATGTGCCTGGCCATGATTCGGTCCCACTTGGGAACTCGCGACGTCCATCTTCTCGAGCCCGAGGACGACTCCGACGATGATCCGCGATCGAGCGTTCCGATCCTCCATCGGGGACGCACCATGGGGCTTCTCGTCTCCTCATCGATCGGAGATGAGGATCTCGGCCGATGGGCAGAGTGGCTCGGACACTGGCTCGCGTTAGATCATCAGGTCCGAAGCCTCGAGGAACTCTGCGAGACGGACGAACTCACCGACGCGGGCAATCGGCGGGCCTTTGAACGAGTCCTTCTCGAAACCCTCGGCTCCGCGAGGCGCGAACGTCGTATCGTGACGTTGATGGTGTTCGACATCGACAACTTCAAAACCTACAACGATCTCTATGGCCACGAAGCTGGCGATCAGGTCCTGTGCGAAACGGTGGCACTCCTTCGGGCCACGATTCGCCGTGGAGATCACGTCTTCCGGATCGGCGGCGACGAATTCGTGGTCATCTTTAGCGATACCGAAGGACCTCGTGGCGAACATTCCACACCCCCGGAATCGGTCGAACAAATCGCGCATCGATTTCAGGCTCAGGTCTGCGATCTCCGATTCCCCAAACTCGGAGTGGAAGCGCCAGGAACCCTCAGCATTTCTGCCGGGCTCGCCACGTTTCCATGGGACGGTCACGACGTCCCTTCGTTGCTGCGACATGCCGATCAACTCGCCCTGGAATCAAAACGATCCGGCAAAAATGCGATCACCTTCGGCCCTGGTGCCAGGTCCCGATGCCGTGACGACCATTCTTCGAATTCCTCCGACAAGGCCTGAACCATTGTCAGACAAGCGTCCGGTCCTGATCATCTCGGATCTTCATCTCGGTCGATCACGGATGGTCGAGACCGCGGAAGAGGTGGCCCCCCTTGTGGATGCCGCATCCGTCTTGATTATCAATGGAGATGCCGCCGAGCTTCATATCAATCAATGGGCCGAAACCGCATCCCGTGAGTTGGAAGCACTGCGGGAACGTTGCCGTCGTTCGGGAACCAGGCTCGTGCTTCTGTCAGGGAATCATGACCCACAACTCTCGCCCGACCGACACCTGATGCTGGCCGACGATTCCGTCTTCGTCACCCATGGCGATGCCATCGATCCGGCACTGGCGCCTTGGTCCGACTCCGCCTCGATCATCCGAGATCGACGCCGCGAAGTCGAGAACAGTCAACAAGAAGAAGAACGAGATTCCCTCGCCGGTATCTTCCACGCATGCCGCGAAGCGGCGGCCGCAGAGTGGCTGGCCCACGGTGATCTCGGAACGCCCACCTCTATCCTGGGCGTCCTCCGGAAGCCCCGGAAGATGGCGGCCATCACTCGGTTCTGGATTAGCAATCCGAGGAAAGTGAATGCCTTCGCGGAAAGACATGCCCCGCGCAGCCGTGTGGTGATCGTGGGACACTCGCATCGCGCCGGAATCCGCCGGATCGGTTCAAGAGAGATCGTCAATACCGGCGCCTTCGGGGTTCCCGGCCCGGCACTCGGCGTGGTTCTGAACGAGGACGGCCTCCACGTCCACCGACTCGTCAAGCGGGGCGCCTGGCGGCTCTCACCGACCATCGTTCATCATGATCCGGTGTGCCGCCTTCGAAGAGATGATCTGCAATCGTCGCTTCCCGCCGTCGCCGGTTGAGTCAGCCGCCAGAATCACGACCGGTGATGCGGTTCGCGATGGCCGCCGCCTCCAGGACCGCCGCTCGATCCACACCCGTCGCCCACTCGTTTGCATGGAGGAACTCCAGCAGTGCTTCGGTCGCTAGGTTTCCGCTCGCGCCCGGCGCGTACGGACATCCCCCGAGACCGGCACAACTGGAATCGAAGGCGCGAATGCCGCATTCGAGCGCCCGAGCCACGCACGACAACGCCCTTCCACGGGTGTCATGAAGATGCAAATCAATCTCCGAGATCGGAACGTCGATCTCGACCTCCTCCAGCAATTGTTCGATCTGATCTGGATCCGCGACGCCAAGCGTCTCGCCGAGTGCGATCTCAATGTCACCATCCGTCAGCGCCAGGAGTCGTCGAACCGTCTCCCCGACTTGTTCGGGGGTGATCAGGCCTTCGTACGGACACTCCACCACGCATGACACGTATCCACGCAGCGGAAGACTCGCGGCCCGCGCGGCGTCCACCACCGGCCTGAATCGCTCGATCGACTCCTCAATCGTGGCGTTGAGATTCCGCTGACAGAAGGACTCACTGGCCGCCGTGAAGATGGAGATCTTCCCCGCATCAGCAGCCAGCGCCCGCTCGACGCCTTTCTCGTTTGGACAGAGCACCGAGTACACGGTTCCGGGTCGGCGTTCAATGCCCGCCATCACCTCGGCGGCGTCGGCAAGCTGGGGAACCCACCGCGGGCTGACGAAACTCGTCACTTCGATCTCTGGAAAACCCGCCTTCCCAAGGGCATCGACCAGCGCGATCTTCTCCGTCGCCGGGACAATCCCCGACTCGTTTTGAAGACCGTCCCGCGGGCCGACTTCGGTGATTCTGACCAAGCGAGATTCGATCATTTCCGAGCCTCTGGAACGTCGTCTGAATCCGGAATTGCCGCGTCGCCGGCGTTTGAACTCACCGTTTCTCGGCCGACTGCTCGCTCTTCGCGAACAATGGTCACGATCAACCCGATCACAAAAGCGACCAATAGCAGGGTCAACAACGCCCCGCCGATCAAGAGGACGACCTCGCCGTTTGGCGCCGACAGCAACGCCGTCTCTTCAGGGGATGGTCCGGCCGGACTCTGATTCAAGACGCCGCCCCTTCGGGATGATCTGGCTTGGACGATTCCGGGAGATCGAAGTCGAGTGCGGTGACCACCGCGGGCACCATCTCGCCTTCGGCATTCACCAGCACCCGGGTTCCCACGGCGACATGAGAGGCTCGAATCGAGGCGAGCGCGATGATGGCCGCACCGCGCATCGGCGCGATCGTGCTTCCGGTCACCACGCCGACCTGACTCCCCACGCCTTCGGTCTCGTCAAAGATCTGGGCTCCAGTGATCGGTAGTGCATCACCAATTCCCCGCAATCCGACGACGCGGCGTTTCGACTTGCCTCGACTCTCCATGCGAGCGACCACTTCTTGACCGGGATAGCAACCCTTCCGAAAACTCACGCGATCCGCCAAGACGCCGGTTTCATGCGGAAGCGCGTCCGGACCGAAGTCGAGGTGAAAAAGCGGCGTTCCGGCTTCGAGTCTCGCGATGTTGAAGGCATTCCAGCCGATGGCCCGAACCGGCCGTCGTCCCGCTGGCGCCGCCGCGAGGACCAATTCCCAGACCGCTTCCGCCCGGTCACGATCGACCACCAGACCGATTCCTGGTTCACCCACTGGAGAGCTCGTCGGCGTGTCTAACGCGAAAATGGTGACCGGATGATCGCCGATTTGAACCTGCATGGCCTCTCCACCCCGAAGCGACTTTCCGCAGGCGGCTTCGATGACCGCGGGCGACTCCGGACCAAGAAGGTCGATTCGATGAAGATCCGATCCGCGATCGAGAACCTTCACGTCCTCTGCGAATACGAAACCGCTGAGGTGCGAGACGACCCGACCGACGTCGGTCCGGTCCAGTTCAACCAACACGCGATCATCAAGCCGGACCAGCACCAGATCCGAAAGCACCCGACCAGTTCGCTCCAAGAGGAAGGCTCGAACCACACCGGCGGCCTGACCGGCGAACGCATTCGTCACCAGTCGCTCGAGGAGATCCTCGGCATCCGCACCGACCAGTTCGATCACCGCACGGTCCACGCGATCGAAGATTCCCGACGCTCTTCGAATCGCCGCGTATTCGGCTTCCAGTTCCCCAAAGTCGAGGACGATTTCACAAGCCGGTTCACCGCCTTCTTCGACCACGCCCCAAGGGACCGTCTCCAACTCCACGCTCGTCGGGACCTGTCGATCAACCTGATCCCCTCGAATCTCGGAGGCAGATGCGGCCACCTCGCGGCGATGCTCGAGGAGGCGATTCAGGACGAGGAGATGAGCGGCGGCCAAAGGCGACTGATACATGCGAGATCCCGCGAGGAGTGGACTGAGACGAGGCGGATCATAGTCCCCGCACCCCTGGTGACGGAACCTGACGGCGAAACCCGGCCTCATCGGAGACCAATCATCAAAGGATTCGGATCGAAGTTACCCTATCGCCTCGTTTCTACCCGAACCCCGTCCAAGCACGCCTGGAGAGTCTTGACCATGAACATCGACCTTCTCAAACGCCTCTGTGAGATCCCCGGAATCCCCGGCCGGGAGGAGCGGGTTCGAGCGGTCATCGAACAAGAGGTCGACGGACTCTTCGATGAGATGGAGGTCGATCCCCTCGGATCCCTGATCTGCCGTCGAAATGCGACTCGAAAGACTCGAGGTCGCAAATCCGCCGGGACGGTGCTGATCGCCGCACACATGGATGAGATTGGGTTCTATGTTCGACACGTGGATGAACACGGTTTCCTATGGGTCAACGCCGCCGGCGGATTTGACCCTCGAAACCTGTTCTCCCGGCGAGTGATGGTTTGTACGGATTCCGGCGACCACCTCGGCGTGAT
>ERZ887942.2559-NODE-2559-length-11224-cov-5.149252_pt1 | contig 11224 bp, 9 predicted proteins | sample MGYA00521099_ERZ887942 | MGnify/ENA primary metagenome ERZ887942 (study PRJEB32303, sample SAMEA104408605) | aquatic metagenome | biome: Brackish water; feature: Pelagic; material: water | place: Baltic Sea | collected 2014-06-07T06:48:00 | depth 16,251 m ... | reverse complement strand
TCCATTGGATTAGGTAAGCCGGCACCGGCATCGTCCATCTCGACTCCACCAAAGAAAAAAGCACCGAGTTTGAGATCTTTTGCAGCGACCATGGCGTCTATGTTCGCACGATGGCTTCGATATTGCTGCAACGGGCGACCACGGTTCATGCGGATGTGACAAATCTGCAACAGGACATCCGCATCATGGATGGTGTGATCACAGGCATTGGCGACCTCGCCACGGAACCCACAGACGAAGTGGTTGACCTGCGCGGCCATGTGCTGATGCCTGCAGCGGTCGAGCCCCATGCCCACCTCGACAAGGCGTTTCTGGCCGAAGGGATCGTGAACCCGACCGGCGACCTCATGGGTGCAATCACTGCGATGCGTGCGAATCGCGACCTGCTTGACGTCGACGAAACTATCGAGCGGGCAGAACGCGCCGCACGGTTGATGTCAGCCAACGGTTTTCGAGCCGTGCGCAGCCACGCCGACACGACTCTGGAGCAAGGTCTCGCGAGTATCGAGGCGCTCCTCGAAGTAAAACGCCGGGTTGCCGACGTGATCGACGTCGAGATCGTGGCATTGTGCGGCTGGCCAGTGATGGGGCCCGGAGGCGCCGATCAGCGGGCTTTGCTGCACGACGCGTTGCGTGCGGGAGCTGATCTCGTCGGCGGATGCCCGCACCTTGAAGGTGGTGACACGCTTGGTCCGACCGAATTCTTCCTGCAAACAGCCGCTGATCACGGCGTTGGCGTCGACCTACACACCGACGAGACGCTCGACCCGAACGCGACCGGCCTGGCCGAACTTGCCGAGTTGGTCGCCACAGGCTTTAACCAGCCGGTCACCGCGAGCCACTGCGTCAGCCTCTCGATGCAGTCCGAGCGCGATCAGCGGGCAACGTCTGAAGCGGTTGCAGCAGCAGGCATCGGCGTCGTAGCGCTCCCCCACACCAACCTGTTCCTCCAGGGCCGAGGCCACAGCCCAATGCCTCGAGGACTCACCGCTGTGGCTGCCCTGCGCGCCGCTGGCGCACAGGTCGCGGCCGGTGCCGACAACCTGCAGGACCCGTTCAACCCGGTTGGTCGGGCCTGCCCCTTCGAAACAGCGGGCCTCATGATCATGACCAGCCACCTCCTCCCCCATGACGCCTGGTCGTCGGTCAGCACGGTCGCCGGCCGGGTGACCTCGTTCGGTGCCCAAACACTGACGGTCGGCCAGCGGGCTGATCTCGTAGCTGTCAAGGCGGCTACGCTCCGGGAGGCGATTGCGTTCGGCCCAGCCGAGCGCATCGTGTGGCGGAATGGTCGACGTCTCGCAGCGTGAGCCACTCACAATTCGCCCACTCACCAGCGAACCAATAAGGGGAGAAGATCCGTTGTCCGCTACACGCGAGCATGCGCTCGAATTTAAAAATCTGTCGATGGTGTTTCCAGATGGGACACATGCACTCGACGACGTTTCCATCAGTATCGAGCGGGGCGAGTTCGTCACCGTTGTGGGCCCGTCCGGGTGCGGCAAGTCGACGCTTTTGCGAATCGCCTCCGGCCTGGAAAGCCATACAGGCGGCGAGTGCAACGTCGATCGCGACTCGATTGGCTACGTGTTCCAGGATGCGACGCTCTTTCCGTGGCGATCCGTTCGAAAGAACGTCGAGCTGATCGCCGAACTCCACGGCATCGACTCCGCCACAATGGCTCCAAGAGTCGAAGAATCACTTGAACTCGTGGGGCTCACAGAGCACGAGGACAAGTATCCAAGGCAGCTCTCAGGCGGTATGAAGATGCGCGCCTCGCTCGCTCGGTCACTGGTGCTGCAGCCCGATGTTTTCCTCTTCGACGAACCGTTCGGTGCGCTCGATGAGATCAGCCGCGAACGGCTCAACGACGAGCTGCTCTCACTGTTCAAGACCAAGAACTTCGCTGGGTTGTTCATTACCCACTCGATTGCCGAGGCGGTGTTCCTCTCCACCCGCGTGCTCGTGATGTCGGCTCGCCCCGGGCGCATCGTTGCCGACTACGAGGTGCCGTTCGAGTATCCCCGCAGACATGAGATTCGATACGACTCAGCGTTCGCCGAGCTGTCCGGCAAAATCTCCAACGATCTCCGAGGAGCACACCCGTGAGCACCGACACCGTCAAGCCGAAGCGATTCGCCGGGCCGAGCCGATTTGTGGGCCCGGTCGGCGTGTTCGTGCTGTTCATCGGCTTCTGGTATTTCACCCATCATGTGCTGATGTCCGGGCCGAAGAAACCCCTCGTGCCCGTCCCGCACGACGTGCTCAAAGACTCATTCCTCACTTGGAACATCGAGCGCGGCGCCGGAGGCTCACGTACTGGCGGCGGCCTGGTCAAGTTGCTTGAAGGGCTCTTCGAGTCGGTCCAGGTGGCAGCACTCGGCCTCGCCATCGCCATTGTCTTGGGTTTCGTGCTGGCCACGCTGATGAGCCAGGCCAAATGGGTGCAGAACGCACTCTGGCCATTCCTCATTGCGTTGCAGGCCATGCCGATCCTGGCGTTCGTACCCCTCATAGGCACGGTCATCGGTTTCAATTTCAAAGCCCGCGTGATGGTGTGCATCATCATTGCGATCTTCCCCATCGTGGCGAACACATTGTTTGGGCTGCTATCGGTCGATCGTGGGTACCACGAGTTGATGACGCTCAACGGCGCCTCCCGTCTGACCCGATTGATCAAGCTGCAGTTCCCTGCCGCGATGCCGTCGATTTTTACTGGGCTACAAATCTCGGCCGGCCTTTCGGTTGTCGGTGCCGTGGTCGGTGACTTCTTCTTCCGTCAGGGCGAACCAGGCCTCGGCCGGCTGATCAACCTGTATCAGAACTCCACTGCGTACGAGCAGATGTACGGCGCTGTCGTCATGTCTGCACTGCTTGGAATTGCTGTGTTCATGATGTTCGGTTGGATTGGCAATCGGGTCGTCGGCAGCTGGCACGAGAAGCGTTCCAGCTGACTACTTGTCGCACCGAGGTCTGACCTGGGTGTGACAAACCGCAGATGTGCAAGCCGCGGGCCCGAGTGCGAAACAAGAAGTTCACACTGGCTGTGAAGACCTCATTGTGCAATCACCTAGCATCTGCTTTACCGGCGTGAACGCTCCGGCTCACCACAACACTCTCTAGGGGGAGACACCATGCGAAATATTCGCTTGACACAGATGGCTGCATTCGGTGCAGTCGCCGCAATGACTGTCGCTGCGTGCGGCAGCGACTCTGCGCCTGCCGCAGAAGAAGCGCCAGTCGCCACCGAGTCGGTCGCCGCCGAGGCGGAGGAAGTCGCCAGCGTCGATCTCGCATCGGTGTGCCCCGAGACCATCACCATCCAGACCGACTGGTTCCCTGAGGCCGAGCACGGTGCGCTGTACCAGATGATCGATTCGGCCAACGCCACGATCGATGCTGACGTCAAGACCGTCACCGGCCCGCTCGTCGCTGGCGGCCAAGCAACTGGCGTCAACCTGCAGGTCCGCACCGGCGGCCCGGCCGTTGGCTTCCAGCAGGTCGTCTCGCTCATGGCCCAAGACGAGGCCATCACGTTTGGCTACGTCGCAACCGACGAGGCCATCGAAAACTACGCCGACAACCCCACAACGGCGTTTGTTGCCCCGCTCGAAATCAACCCGCAGATCATCATGTGGGATCCCGCGACCTACCCGGGCGTCGAGACCATTGCCGACCTCAAAGCCGAAGGCGTCACGATCCGCTACTTCGAGACCGGCGCCTACATGCAGTTCCTGCTGTCTGATGGCCAGGTCGAAGAAAGCCAGCTCGACGGTTCCTACGACGGCGGTCCGTCAGTCTTCATCGCCGAAGGTGGCAAAATTGCTCAGCAGGGCTTCGCTTCCGCCGAGCCGTACAACTACGAGAACGTCTTCGCCGATTGGGGCAAGCCCGTCAAGTTCGAGTTGATTCACGACGCAGGTTGGCAGACCTATGCCGGACCGCTCGCCGTCCTCGACTCCAAGAAAGACGAGCTGGCTGCTTGTATGGCAGCGTTCACGCCCATCGTGCAGCAGGCCACGGTCGACTACATCAACGATCCAGCAACTACGAACACGCTGATTGTCAAGGCCGTCAACGAGTTCAACGACTTCTGGACCTACGACGAGGCGCTCGGTGCAGCGTCGGTCGAACTCCAGAAGGAACTCGGCCTCGTCGGCAACGGCCCCGACTCGACGCTCGGCAACTTCGACGAAGCTCGCCTCGAGGGCTTCATCGCCATTGCCGGCCCGGTCTTTGGTACCGAAGGGCTCACGCCTGCCAAACTGATGACCAACGAGTACATCGACGAGTCGATCGGGCTCTGACCTGACTTGATCAAAGGCGGTCACACTGTGCCAGGCACAGTGTGACCGCCTTTGTCGCGTCTTACATCGGGAGTTGAAACGCTGCAATCTCGCCGAGTGCCTCACCGAACGTGTCAACGGCGCCGTTGAACAGTCGCTCGCCCAGTTCCGCGGTGGCCGGCGTCGGATCACCAATGTGGCCGTCAGGGCCGAAGTCGTTCGACAACCACCCGAAGGCAACTGACCCGCCGAATTTGACGTGTTCGTTCTTCGCGAGATGCTCCGGCACGTTCCGTCTAGCAACCGACATGTCGACGAGTTCTGGTGCGAGGTGCAACATCAGTGAGGTCTCATCGGTGCCACCGTGGATACCCATACCGAGTTCGCCAGCGGCGGAGTGACCGCCCTGGTCCGGTGGAATCGACGGGTGGGCCAAAAATGTCATGAGCCCGTGGGCGAGCCTGAGCTCGCGGTTGGCGGCTGCAACGAGCGCCGAGTTGCCGCCGTGGCCGTTCAGGAACACGAGCTTGCGGGCCGGTGTCATGGCAATACATCGCCCGATGTCGTCGAGCACCGCCAGCAGCGTCGTCGCCGACAGCCAGATTGTTCCCGAGGACCAAGCGTGCTCGTTCGACTTGGTATACGCCAACGGAGGGAGCAACCAAACATCGTGTTCTTCGCCGACGGCCTCGACCGCAGCAGCAGAGACGCGGTCCGCGATTAACAAGTCGGTGTTGAACGGCAGGTGAGGACCGTGCTGCTCGACTGCACCGAGCGGTTGAACAATGATGCTGTTCTCGCTCAGCGCATCGTTGAGCTGCGGTGCGCGAAGGTCGGCGAGTCGCCGTGAAACATATGCCACAGCTCCAACGTTACGTCCCCGGGGCCCTGGTCGTGAAGAATAACCTTTATGACTTCCGGGCCTTTCGATGCAATCGTGATCGGGGCAGGCCACAACGGGCTCGTCACCGCCGCCTACTTGCAACGCGGCGGAATGAAGACGCTGCTGCTCGAAGCTCGACCAGCGGTTGGTGGCACAGCATCGAGTGAGGAGTTCGGCGGCGCGACGGTCAACATTTGCAACTGCGATCACCTGACCTTCCGCACCACGCCGGTGATCAAGGAACTGGATCTTGCTGCTCACGGACTCGAATACATCGACGTTGAGCCAGCGCAGCACAACATGGCCTGGACGCCCGGTGGGACGTCGCCGTCGTGGTCACATCATCACGACCTTGATGAAACGCTCGAATCGATTGGTCGGAACTTCCCGAACGAAGTGGATGGTTACCGGCGATACGTCAAGGCTGCGACGCCTGCCATCGAGATGATTTTCGAGGCGGCGACCGAACCGCCGTCGGTGGTCGGGCTGACCAAACTCGCACTTCGCAAGAAGCTCGCTGGGTCGGCAACGCTGTTGCGTTGGTCGCGACGCAGCGCTGCCGACGTGTTGCGTTCGTTTTTTTCCGCCGACGCAATTACCGGCCCTGCCGCGCTGACCGGACCAATGGTCTGGGGCATCTCACCCGAATTCAAGGGTTCGGGGCTCGGTGCGCTGACGCACGCGATGCGCCACGTCGGTACCGTCGGCCGCCCCGTCGGGGGCAGTGGGCGCGTCACCGAAACTCTGCGAATGGCCTTCGAGGCTGCCGGAGGGACACTGCAGACATCAAGCCCGGTATCCGAGGTTCGATGCACGGGATCAGCAGCAGCCGGCGTCACTCTCGTCGATGGAACCGAAATCGATGCCCCGGTCGTGATCTCGGCCTGCAACCCGCACGACACCTTTCTGAAGTGGCTCAAGAACCCGCCGTCGGAAGCTGTCGACCTGATCCGTCGCTGGAAAGCAATCCCGCATGACAAGGGCTACGAGTCGAAGATCGACGCAATCCTCAGCGCTCCCCCGGTCCTGAAGGATCACGACCGGCACCTCGGCCCGACCACGGCCATTAGCCCGTCGCTCACCGATATCAATCGTGGCTACCAACTCATGCAGCAAGCAAAGGTGCTTGATCGACCCGGAATGCTGGTCAACGCCCCCTCGCTACTCGACCCGACAATGGCACCGGATGGCCGCCACGTGTTCAGTCTTGAAGCGCTCTTCACGCCGTATGACTTCAAGGATGCGGCAGGTAACGGATGGGCTCATCCCGAACGACGTGGACCGGAACCGCTCCGTTGGTTGGAATTGTTCGCCGAGCAATGCGAGCCCGGTTTCCTCGATTCGATCGTCGACTGGCGAGCGATGACCCCAGCGATTTACGAGTCAGACTTCCACCTGCCGGCCGGCCACGCCACGAGTTTCGCCGGCGGACCGCTCGCCGCGTTCCGCAATCCGAACCCCGAGTTGACCAAATATGAAACCGCAGTCTCGGGCCTGTACCTCACTGGCGCAGCCACCTTCCCGGGAGCCGGCGTCTGGGGTGCCAGCGGCCGCAACTGCGCCACCGTCGTCCTGAACCAACACTCCTGACCGCCACCTTCCAACTCGCACCACCTTCCAACTCGCACCACCTTCCAACTCGCACCACCTTCCAAAATGTGGACTGTTTCTACGTACGGCGAAGGCGTTTCGGTCCCAGTTTGGGACTTCGTCATCGAGCGATCCGTAATTGGGACCGCAACGCCGCCCTGAGTCGGTGAAACAGTCTCCATTTTGGGAGGGGTGTGTTGGGAGATATTGATGGTGCGCTAGGGAATAGGGGGAACGGGTGTACGGTTAGTTTGGATATGAAGTCAACCGGATCACTCAATTTGGGTCGGTATTTTGGGATTCCCGTCCGAGCCCACTGGAGCATGGCGTTGATCGCTGCGTTCTTTGGAGTCAACCTTGCGACTGCGCTCGGTGTCATTTCTGGCATCACCGCAACAGCAGCCTTCTTCGTCTCGATCCTGCTCCACGAGTTTGGTCATGCCCTTGTGGCCCGTCGCTACGGCGTCAACACCGAATCGATCGACCTGTGGGCGCTGGGCGGCGTTGCGCGGCTCGACCGTGAGTCTCCGTCGCCAAAGGCCGATGGCCTCATAGCCGGTGCGGGCCCTGCGGTCAGCTTGGTGATTGGTGCCCTTGCGTTCGGCCTCGGCTACCTCTTGCGATCAAACCTGCTGCTCTGGGTTGGGGTGGTCAACTTGGCGCTGGCTGTCTTCAACATGCTGCCGGGCGCTCCACTCGACGGCGGCCGCGTGCTGCGTGCATTCCGGTGGGCGCGCACCGGTAATAAGTATCTGGCCATGCGTGAAGCGGGCCAGGCTGGCCGGGTGCTTGGCTGGAGTATGGCCCTCATCGGTGTGGTGATGATGGTGCAGGGTCTGCCCGGCCTGTTCGTCGCCGTCACTGGCGTGTTCATTGGCCTGAACGCCAAGCAAGAGATCCTTGCCTCCTACATGGGCGAACAGCTGCAAGGTGTGAAGGTCCGCGACCTGACGTGGTTTGGCATAGCGCATGCCGGCTCGGACATGGATGCCGACTCGATGATCGATCAGCGCCAGCGTCTCGGCGATGCCGGAGCGGTGGCGATCGACGCAAACGGCGACGGTCACCTCGACGGCCTCGTGCTCGAAGACCAGTTGTGGGCAATCCCGACCGACCGACGAGCAATGGTCATGCTCACACAGCTGATGACGCCGTTCAGCACGCTGGCGAAGGCTAGCCCCGACGAAGAACTCAGCTCGGTACTCTCGCGCATCAACCCTCTGAGGCCGGTCGTGACGGTGTGGAGCGACGACAAGTTGCTCGGTGTCGTGTCAGCCAAGCGGTTGACCGAGCGGCTCGCCACTGCTCAGCGGCAAGCCTTCGGCAACTAGGCGTCTTTGACTGACCAGCTGCGCTTGGCGACCGGGTCTTGTTCGCTCCATGGGAAGTTGATCCACTCGTCGGTCCGCTTCCAGACGTAGTCGCACTTGACGACTGAGTGAGACTTCTCGTAAATGCAGGCGGTGCGAACCTCGCCCACCTTGCCTTCACAAAACTCTTCGACCGACTTCAGTGTGTGGCCAGTGTCAGCGACGTCATCGACAACGAGGATTTTGCCGTTCGACAGGTCAACGAAGTCGGGTGCCGGGGGAAGGATGCGGGGAACATCGAGTCGCTCGTCGACCCCGGTGTAAAACTCGACGTTCATCGTGTAAACGTTCTTGACCGACAGTGCATAACCCATTGCACCCGCTGGCAGCAGCCCGCCCCGAGCAATGCCCAGGATCATGTCGGGTTCGTACCCGTCGTCGGCGACCATTTGCGAGAGGGCTCGTGTGGCTACCCCGAGCATGTCCCAGGTCATGATTTCGCGTACTTCTGACATGGACTCGCAAACTACACGCGGTCAGGGGTGTTGGCCTGATCTGTGACAATCAACCCAGATCTGGACCCGGTAACGATCGCCACCGCAGCCAACCAACGCATCACAGGCAAATGTCGCCAGGTCGGACCGGTACTCGATTGAGTGGAGCGTCGACGCCCGCCTGCGCCAGAGCATCGCGGATCGCAGCGACGATGGCGGGCGTCGAAGAGATGCACGGCGGCTCACCTACACCCTTGGCGCCCAGTGGAGCGAGTGGATCTGGCTGCTCGATGAGCGTGGCGACGACCGGTGGCATGTCGAGGAAGGTCGGCAACAGATAATCGGTGAAGTTGCCGTTCCGAATCACACCGTCAACTTGGATGATCTCTTCCATCAGCGCCATGCCCAGGCCCTGGGCGATACCGCCTTCGATCTGGCCCATCACCGACAGCGGATTGAGTGCGACCCCGACGTCTTGGGCTGTAGCGATCTGAACGACCTTGACCAGACCCAGTTGCGGGTCGACGTCGACGACGGCACGGTGCGCGACGAACGCGAACGCTGTGTGGCAGTTGCCCTGGCCGTTCTCGTCGATCTCGCTGGTTTCGGGATGGCGATAGACGGCGGTCTCGTCGAACGACACGTCAACACAGGCCCCAGCGACGTCGAAGCGCCGACCGGTCGCCGAGTCAACAACGTCGGTGTGATCGATGAACAGGTCCACCACGGAGCAGCTATGAACAGCAGCAACGTGTTCGAAGATCAGCGCGCGGACGAGTTCGCATGCAGCATTGACCGCGCCGCCACTCATCCAGGTTTGGCGAGACGCCGACGTCGAGCCGGCGGATCCGACCTGGGTATCGATCTGATCGATTTCAACCCGGTCGATGCCAAGTACCGAGCGAGCGATCTGCGGAGCCAGAGTGACGAAGCCCTGCCCGACTTCGGCTGTCGCGAACTTGAGGAAAACTGTCGGTCCGTCGGGGCCACCTTCGATTCGGCACCGCGCTGTCGCATAGTCGTCAAACGATTCGGAGTACATCAGGTTCTTGATCGAAACACCCCAACCAATCCCCCTGACGATGTCGCCGGCGTCAGCGGTCCGTCCGGCACCACCGGGCAGCTTCATGGCGTCAACGGACCCGTCACTGCGGGCGTGTCCACCGACGGGTTCGTCGGGAAGCGGCAATGCATTGGTTTCGCGCAGGCACTCTTGGACGGGCGCGACGTTCAGCACGGGTTGACCGGTGATGAGCAGATCACCCGTTGTCATCGCATTCAGCAGTCGGATATCGAACGGCGCCACACTGCAGGCTGCGGCCAGCTTGTCCATCTGCGACTCGTAGGCAAAGCACGCCTGCACGGCTCCGAAGCCACGCATCGCTCCACATGGCAGGTGATTAGTGCGAACGGCCCAGCCGTCGACGACCGCATTCGCACAGCGATACGGCCCCTGCGCCAGGGTGATCGCGTTGACGAGTACAGCAGACGACGTGGATGCGTAGGCGCCACCGTCGAAAACCATCCTCGACTCGATTTTCACAATCGATCCGTCAGCATTGGCGTGGTGGCGCATCCAGATCTTCGCAGGATGCCGGTGGACATGACCAAGGAAGCTCTCGGCGCGGCTGTACGCCATGCGCACGGGCCGGCCGAGGCGCAGGGCAAGCAGGCTGCAGTGCACCTGCAGGCTGATATCTTCGCGAGCACCGAACGCTCCCCCGACGCCACCGAGCACAAGCCGGACGTTGTCCTCTTCGAATCCCAGACACGCCGCGATCTGCTGGCGATCTTCATGCAGCCACTGTGTTGCCACGTGCATCTCGATGCCCTTGCCGCCGGGATCGGGAATGGCCAAAGCTGCTTCGAGACCGAGGAACGCCTGGTCTTGCATGCCAATTTCGTAGGTCCCTTCGACCACGATCGCGGCGGTTGCATCTGGGTCACCGTGGACGATTCGCTGGTGGCGAATCACGTTGCCGTCGGGATGGATTGGATCAAACTCGCCGCTGATTGCCAATTCGGGGTCGAGCAACGGTGGGAGGATTTCGTATGTGACTTTGATGGCGTCGAGTGCTCGACGCGCCACTTCTGGATCGTCGGCGGCAAGTGCTGCAACGGGCTCGCCCACGTAGCGGACGACCTCGCTTGCGAAGACGGGTTGGTCTTGTGAAATCAGCCCGTAGGTGAGCTGGCCGGGGACGTCCTCTGCGGTGACGATCGCCTGCACGCCATCGATTTTCCACGCAGCTGACAGGTCGATGGAGACGATGCGGGCGTGCGGATGAGGCGAGCGCAGGGTTGCGCCAAACAGGCACCCGTCAGCGGAGATGTCTGAGGAGAACTCGAAGGTCCCTTGCACTTTCGCAACGCCGTCGGGCCGCGTTGGGGACGTTCCGAGGGCGCCATGGCGCGGCCCGGTCGATGTGGGACGGTCGATGATGCTCATGCGCCGCTCCGATCGGTTCGACGAGCAACGGCAACCTGTTGGACTGCATCGATGATCCGGCCGTAGCCGGTGCATCGGCAGATATTTCCAGCCAGCTCTTCGCGGATATCTGTGTCACCAGGATCGGGCGTGCGTTCGAGGAGGTCGTGCACCGCCATGATTAAGCCCGGTGTGCAGAATCCGCATTGCACTGCTCCAAAATCGCCGAACGC
>ERZ887942.2555-NODE-2555-length-11241-cov-10.675130_pt1 | contig 11241 bp, 10 predicted proteins | sample MGYA00521099_ERZ887942 | MGnify/ENA primary metagenome ERZ887942 (study PRJEB32303, sample SAMEA104408605) | aquatic metagenome | biome: Brackish water; feature: Pelagic; material: water | place: Baltic Sea | collected 2014-06-07T06:48:00 | depth 16,251 m ... | reverse complement strand
AAACTCTCTGTTAGATGTAAAGGGCATCCAATGCTCGTTAAGTGAATTTGGAATTTTGCTTATATTTTCAGTGCTCATGTTATTAAGGTTATTGGTTTATTGAATTGATTTGTAGAATTTTTAATTTCACTAAACAATAAAATAATTCCTAGCATATTCAATGACTTATCTAGTTTATCACTTTTTATGCAATTTATTTTATTTGTTTACAATGGACCTAATTTCAATTTGAATATGATTTTAAATTTAAAAAGGGGAAACAATGAAAAAAACAATTATTAAAACTTTAGGGTTGATATCTTCTCTATTAGTTTTTTCTTCTTCAGCTTTTTCAGCTGCTAAAGAAGTTCGAGCTGCATTCTTTTTAGAGTGGGCTACACCAAATCAAGAAGCTAAAGTGAAAAAAGCTTTTGACAAAGCTTTAGGCGTGCCAGTGAAGTGGACTAACTTCAATACCGGAGTAGAAATGACTGAAGCAATGTTGTCGGGAGCAATTGATATTTCTTACAGTCAAGGAATGACTCCGTTTGTAAATGCCGTGAATGCAAAAGCACCAATTAAAATGGTAGACATTGCAGTTGAGTATGGAATGAGCGGAACAGGCTGTGTTGTAAGTAATGCATCTGGAATTTCTAAAAAAAATGCAAGAGAGCTTGAAGGCAAGAAAGTTGCGGTGCCACTAAACACAATGGCGGACTATGCTTTTAAAATGATCATGAAAGAATACAAAGTGAATGTATCTAAAATTCAAGTAGTAGATATGGCTCCTGCGGATGGTGCTGTTGCTTTAGTAGATGGAAACGTAACCATGGCATGTATGTTTGGTAAAAATTCTATCGATAAAGCTCTTACCAAAGGTAAGATGATCATGACAACTGAAGAAGCTACAAAAGCTGGAATTACTAGCTTTGATATTACTTCAGCTACTGATAAATTTATCAAAGAAAATCCTGAAATGCTAAGAACATTTTTACAAGTTACAGCAGAATACAATAAAAGATTTAGAGATGGAAAATCAGATCTAAATACAATTGCAAAAGATGCTGGAATGGATCTTGCTAAGACAAAAAACCAAATGGCTGGTTTTAAATTTCCAACTCCTGCTGAGCAGAGAAAAGTATATTTTCAAAATAATGGAAAATCTGGAAAAGCTGTAGAGGTTTTAACCTTCATGGGTAATATGTTTGGGACAGCAGCTAATCCAGCATTAAAAGATTACTCAACAACAATTAACACTTCTTTTTTACCTAAGTAAAAAATAAGTAAAAAAAAATAGGCACCAATTTACTTGGTGCCTATTTTTACATTGCAGTTAAAGCTATGAGTGATTTAGTTTCTGAAAATTTGAATATGGTTTTTACCTCTCCAAAAGGAGAAACTGTTCATGCTATCCAGAATCTAAATTTTGTTTTAAAAAAAGGTGAATTATTAACGGTTTTGGGCCCCTCGGGCTGTGGTAAAACTACTTTATTAAATATTACTGCAGGTTTTTTACGACCAACATCAGGAAAAATTACACTAGGTGGAAAAGAAATTAATGGTCCTGGTTTAGAGCGCGGGATGGTATTTCAGCAAGGAGCTCTGTTTGAATGGTTGACAGTTGCTGACAATGTAAATTTTGGTCTTAGGATGAAAAAAGAGGATCCTAAGAAAATAGCAGAAAAAGTAGAAGAGTGGTTAGAGATCGTTGGACTGCAAGGTTTTGGTAATACACCTACTTATCAGCTGTCAGGAGGTATGCAGCAACGAATTGCACTTGCGCGATGTTTGATTAATGATCCTGATTTAATTTTAATGGATGAGCCTTTAGGTGCACTAGATGCGTTGACACGTGAAAAAATGCAATCCTTAGTTTTGAAAATTTGGAAAGAAACTGGAAAAACAATTGTTTTAATTACTCACTCAGTCGAAGAAGCTTTATTGCTCGGTCAGAAACTATATGTGATGGCACCAAGACCAGGAAGATTGCACAAGGAATATCAACTTCCATTTGCAAAGATGGGTTTAAGCACAGATTTAAGACAAATTAAAAATGAAAAAGAATTTGTTAAAAAAAGAGAAGAAATTTTGACCATGATTTGGAACATGGAAGAAGAAATTATGGGAAAAGATATTTAGTTTTATGCTTACAGGTTTATTTATAATTTTACTTATCATTATTTTAATCGCTACTATTGTTTATGGAAAAAGATTAATCAAAATAGAAAAAATAGATGCAGTTTTTGGAAACCCGGAAAGGTCAAAGGGAGGTTACCATTGGATAATTGCAGGGTCTTGTTCCATTTTGTTACTTTGGTTTTATTTTTCTTGGGATGTTGCAAGATCTTTTTTTCCAAACTCAGCCAACGAACTATGTCAAGTTGCCAAAGTTAGAGATTCTTTAGTTTCTATTAAATATGTTTTCCCCATTGAGCAAAAAACACTAAAAAGTAGTGATTTTATTAAAAGAGAAAATAGAAATATTGAATTACTAAATAATCAAATTAAACAATCTTCTATTGCTAACAAAGATAAAGATAAACTTATTTTCCTATTAGTTGAGACACAGTCATTAATTAAAATTTTATCAGATGAAAAATATTTAAATCCTGAAATTAAGAATAAAGTGTTAGGTGTTGCTAATCAAATTGATAGCTTGAGCAAGAATATTCAAAATAAAAATTATCCTCAGTTTGATAGTTTAAGCTCAGAGGAAAAAATAGCCATTAAAAAACAAGGTTTTTGGGGCGAAACAGGTGCTGAAGTTCCATTTTACCCTAATACAAAATTTGGTTTAAAATTTGATGCTGCAAGCAAGGAGCTTAATAAAATAGTAGAGCAGTTTTTTTTAATTAAAAACAATAGTGAAGTTTTTGAAAAAAAATCTAAGGAATTAGATAGTGTTATAGAAAATTATAGAGACACTCTTGCAGAAAGCCAAGAAGTGGAGACGCAATTTGCAAGAGAAGTATCTAAAATTTATGGCAGAGTATCAAGAAGTAATATTTTTCCTGCCAATGTTTTAGATCCAGTGGAGCAATCTATCGTACGATTTGAAGAGGTACAAAAAAAAGAGCAGGGAAGTTTAAAAATTATTGATACATTGTTATTTCCAGGAGGTACAGTTGTAGCAAGTGGTCAAACATGTAGCGAACAAGGATCTGGAAGGTGGTTACCAAAACCAACAGACACCTTAAAAGAATTTTTGCATTTATTAGATCCTAATCAAGGATATAAAAATGTACCATTATTTTGGTATGAAATGATGGGTATAAATAAAGTTGTAGATTTTATTTTGCCAGATTGGATTGCTGATTTGGTTCCAGGAAAATATCCAGTTCACAATAACGAAGGAAAAGTAATTAGTAATTTTAAAAGCAATGTACTTGATATTGTAACAGGAAATTTTGAATTATTTAGTATACCGGTTCCCTCAGGACATATTTGGGATTCTTTCTTAAGGGTTTTCCTTGGACTTACCCTCGGAATTCTCTGCGGGGTTCCTCTTGGTTTATTTATGGGATTATCAAGATTTGCAGCTGGTTACTTCGATCCATTGATTGAATTATATAGACCAGTTCCTCCACTTGCTTGGGCTCCGCTAATTATTACTGTATTCGGAATTGATAATTCTGGAAAAATATTTTTACTTTTTATTGTTTCTTTTGCAATTATGGTAATTTCAGCCAGAGCAGGTGCTTCTGGCACACAGCTATCTAAAATTCATGCTGCTCATTCATTAGGAGCTTCACACTGGCAGATATTAAAAGAAGTAATCTTTCCAAATTCATTACCAGAAATATTAACTGGAATACGAGTTGCAATAGGAGTGTGCTGGGGAACGTTAGTTGCTGCTGAATTTTTAGCAGGTACAACAGGAATTGGTTTCGTTGAAAATGTAGCAAGAAAATACATGCAATACGAGGTTATTTGGATAACCATTTTCGTTATGGGTCTCTTAGGCTTGTTATTTGATATTGGAATGAGAAAAATAATCAATAAAACAATTCCTTGGCGCGGCAAAGGATAAATCCTTCTTTGGTGAAAAAAGAAAAAAAAAGAGTATAGTTTTTCAATAGAAATTATTTATGTCTGAAGATTTAACTCCTGCTATTACAAGCAAACAGCAACTAATCGATTATTTTCATTCGGGTAGCAAAAAACAAAATCTTAAAATTGGTACAGAGCATGAAAAATTTTTATTTCATGTGAAAACAAAAAAACCAATTAGTTATCAAGGAAATAACAGCATTGAAACTATCTTTCATCTATTGGAACAAAATGGATGGATTCCTATTTATGATGAAGGAAATGTTATTGGGTTAAAAAAAAATAATAAAAGCATTACCTTGGAACCGGGGTTGCAAATTGAATTATCAGGTGAACCACTAAATAGCGTTCATGAAACTTGCAAAGAAGTAAATGAATATCTGGATGAAATAGTAGAAGTTTGTAAAAAATTAAACATAGGTTTAATTGGAAATGGTTTTAATCCAAATGCAACATTGGAAGAAATAGGAAGATTACCAAAGAAGCGTTATCATATTATGAGGGCTTATATGCCAACCAAGGGATCACATGGTCTTGATATGATGCACAGGACATCTGGTACACAGATTAACTTAGATTACAAAAGTGAGGATGATTTCAAAATAAAAACCAGAGTAGCAACATGCTTAATACCAATTGCTCTTTCTATTTTTTCAAACTCACCTTTTAAAGAATCCAAATTAAATCATTATTTATCTTATCGATCTTTTATTTGGCAGCATACTGATCCAGATAGATCGGGTCTTATTAATTTTTTTATGAATGAAGATGAAAATAGTTTTGAAAGATATGTAGATTTTGCTCTTGATGTGCCAATGTACTACGTGGCCCGGAATGATAAAACACTGGATGCAAGTGGAGAAGACTTTAAACATTTTTTACAAGGTAAACTAAAAAAAATACCAAACATTCAACCAACATTAAAAGATTGGGAGGCTCATATTTCTACAATTTTTCATGAAATTAGACTTAAAACTTATATGGAAATTAGATCTGCAGATTCCTGTTCTTGGTCTGGCTTGTGCTCTATACCAGCTTTTTGGACGGGGCTGTTATATGATGACCAATCGCTACAAGAAGCTTATGAAATAACCAAGAACTGGCAATTTAATGAGGTAAATAATGCATATTTGGAGGCAGCAAAGTCTGGTTTAAATACCAATCTGCGAAACGAACCCATTTTTAAGCATGCATTACATTTTATTCATTTATCAAAACAGGGACTTGTGAGAAGAAATATTAAGAATAAATCTAATAAAGATGAATCTATATTTTTAAATGAAATTGAGGCAATGATTAAATTACAAAAAACTCCAGCTTCTATTTTAGTAGATAAATTTAATCATAGCTGGAAAGAGAATATAAATAATTTATTTGATGAAGAAGCATTTTAACGTAGCTTTTCAGATGGATCCTTGGAACATAATTAATCCCAAGGCAGACAGCACTTATATGCTTGCATTAGAGGCTCAACAAAGAGGTTACAAGTTATTTTATTATTCGCCAAAAGATCTATCATTAGATAATGGAATAGTAAAAGCGAAAGGAAATTACTTTTCACTGCATCCAGATAAAAAAAAATTTTTTCAATTACAAAAAACTAAAGTAGTTCATTTAAATTCTATGCAAGTTGTTCTTGTAAGACAAGATCCACCATTTAATATGAATTATATAACTGCAACATATATTTTAGAAAATTTACCAAAAAAAATCTTAGTCATTAACAATCCGACACATATAAGAAATTACCCAGAAAAACTTTCCATGTTTGAATTTAAAAATATTATTCCTAAAACTTTGGTTTCTAGCAACTTAGATGAAATTTTGCATGCTCATCAAAAAAATAAAATTTCAATTGCAAAACCATTGTATGGAAATGGAGGAGAAGGGATTGAAAAATTAGAATCTAACCAAGTTAAAAATAAAGTTATTGTTCAAAAACTATTAAATAAATACCAACTTCCAATTATTATTCAAAAATATATCAAAGAGATAAATTTAGGCGATAGAAGAATTATATTAATTGATGGAGAGTACGTAGGTTCCGTAGCGAGAATTCCTGCAAAAAATAGTATTAAAGCTAATTTTCATGCCGGGGGAACTGCAAAACAAACAGATCTTGTTTTTCGTGATAAAAAAATTTGCAAAATGTTAAAACCTTTTTTGAAAAAACATGGCTTATTCTTTGCTGGAATTGATATTATTGGAAATTATCTTACTGAAATTAACGTTACGTCGCCAACAGGAATTCAGGAAATTAATCGTTTAAATAAAGTAAATATTGAAAAAATTTTTTGGGATAAAGTTAGAAAAAAAATTAAGTAATTTTATATTAAAGATTTAAAAAACTGTTTCATTTTTATTCTAGCTTTTTCATCTGGAAGGTCTCCATATAAAGATTGCATATTCTGTTTCATATGATCTAGCTTGGATGTAGCAGGTATTGAGCATGTAACAGCAGGATGAGAGGTGGTAAATTTTAAAAAAAATTCTGACCAACTTCTAATACCGTATTCTTTTACCCATTTTGGAATTTGTTTATTTTTCGTATAATCAAATAAGGAACCTCCTTGAAAAGGTCGATTAACAATAACGGCTATTTTTTTTTCTTTTGCTAATGGTAGTAGCTCTTGTTCAGCTTCATCATCTAAAATATTGTAAGTAAATTGAACAAAATCAATATCTTCTTTATTCATAATATCGATCAACAACTTGTGTTTATTGCCATGTGAAGTTGTAACGCCAATATATTTTATTTTCTTTTGTTGCTTTAAGTTAGATAGTTTTTCAAGATGATCTTTGTAGTTAACCAGATTATGTACTTGAATTAAGGAGAATTGATCTTGACCCCAAAGATCGAATGAGTTTTTTATTTGCTGTTCCCCATGCTTAGTTACCGGTGTCCAAACCTTAGTGGCAGAAAATAGTTTATTGTTTTGATTAATATTTTTTAAACATATTCCAATTATCTTTTCAGCACTTCCATACATGGGAGAGGAGTCAATTAAAGATCCGCCATCTTGAAAAAATTGTTTAACTATCTTTGTTCTGGTCTTTACGTCCTCTGTATTGTGACCTATGTCAAATGTTAACCAGGTTCCCATTCCAATAGAAGCAAGAGGCTCCCCTGTTTTTGGTATAATTTTGTTAATTTTTTGTAACTGATTATTTTGTGCAAAGGATGGAAGAGAAAAAAAATTACTTAAATAACTGATAAAACTAAAGATTAAAAAATTTCTTCTCGTGAACATTTTGCAATATTTAATCTTAATTGATTATAAACAAAAATAAAAGAGGCGGAATGACTCCGCCTCTATCTATAATGAAATTTTAGTTGATTTCAATTGTACGAGCTTTTTTGGATTCTGGAATAATTCTTTCAAGAGAAATCTTTAATAGACCATCCTTCAATTCAGCTCCTTTTACTTCTGTATCCTCAGAAATTGTAAATGATTTGCTAAAATATCTTTGGGATATTCCTTTATGCAAAACATTTCCTTCCGAGTCTTTCTGTTCCGCTTGTTCTTTTTTAACAGATTTAATAGTTAAAAGATTATCAGCATACTCAATACTCACATCTTTTTTATTAAAGCCTGCTAATGCAAGCTCAATATCGTACTTATTGTTTCCTGTTTTAACGATATTGTATGGCGGATAATTTACCGTTGGGGTTTCAAAAAAATCACCTTCAAACATTCTCTCAAAATGATCAAAGATATTATCAAAACCTACTGATACAGGTCGTAGTTGGTTAAATATAGATAAAGCATTCTTACTCATTTTTTCCTCCTTTTTTAAGCAAGTGTTTATGTAAGTCCCATTAGGCGACCTACAGTACGGATGTAGGTATCGATATTTATTTTTTCAAGGGATAAAAAATTATTTAAAATTAATTATTTTTAAGCAGAAAATATAGTCGAGTGCAATTTCTTTTAAATAGTCATAGCGCCCACTGGCACCACTATGTCCAGCATCCATATTCATCTTAAGAAGTAGTAAGTTATTGTCAGTTTTACAATCTCTTATTTTTGCAGTCCATTTTGTCATTTCCCAATAAGTCACTCTAGGGTCCGTCACTCCTCCCGTAATTAACATATGTGGATATTCTTGTTTTTTTACATTGTCATAAGGTGAATAACTTTTGATATATTGAAATGCCTCTTTGCTATTTTTTAAATCACCCCACTCGGGTATTTCCGTTACAGTAAGCGGCAAATCTTCATCCAGCATAGTGTTGCAAATATCTACAAAAGGAACTTGAGCAATAATTCCTAAAAAAAGATCTGGTCTTTCATTGGCAATGTAGCCCATTAACAAGCCACCTGCAGAACCACCCTGAGCAATAATTTTTTTCTTGGAAGTATATTTTTTTTCACACAACGTTTCAGCACAAGCTATAAAATCTAAAAAAGTATTTTTTTTATTGAATAGTTTACCTTGCTCATACCATTCTTGACCCTTTTCTCTTCCTCCTCTGATGTGAGCTATGGCATATACAAAACCCCTATCAATGAGAGAAAATCGATTGGAAGAAAAAGAGTCTGGTATTGTAATTCCATAACTTCCGTAACCGTATAATAATAAAGGACTTGAACCATCTAACTTTGTCTCTTTTTTATAAAAAACAGTTACTGGAACTTCCGCTCCATCATGTGAACGACAAAAAAATCTATCGCAAGCATATGAATTAGGATCAAACCCTGAAGGAATTTCTTGAACTTTTTTAAGAATTTTTTCTTTCGTTTTGCAATTATAATCAAAAATAGATCTTGGAGTTATGGGTGAAGAAAAACTAAATCTTATCCAGTCTGTATCGTACTCATATTGATTAAATAGGCTTAAATCATAGGCTTTTTCTTCGAATTCGATACTGTGATGATCATTGGTTTTGAGATTATGAATGATAATTTGATTTAATCCATCTAGTCTTTGTAAATACACAATCCAGTTTTTTAATAGCAAGAAGTCGATAATAAAAATGTTATTTTGATAAGGTATAAAATCTTTCCAATTTTCTTTAGAGAAATTTTTTTCATCGCAGATCATTATTTTGAAATTTTTAGCCTTACTTTGGTTTGTTAAAATATAAAAATAATTTTCACTATGGTCTATTTCATATTCCTCTTTTTCGATACGCGGTGAAAATAATATTAAGGAGCTATTTGGATTAGATAAATCTTTTAGATAATATTCACTTGTTTGATGGTCTGCAGTTCGAATTAATAAAAATTTTTTACTTTGCGATAAGCTTACTGAACAAAAAAAAGCAGGGTTCTTTTCTTCGAAAATAATTTTATCTTTAGTAAAATCATCACCAATATGATGCTGGTAGATTTTATTTGGCCTTTGATTATGATCTAATCCTATATAATAAATTGTAGTATTATTGGGATCCCAAATAATTTCACCTGTTGTATTTGGAATTTCAGAGGTTATGATTTTCTGATCTTGTAAATTTTCAACAGATAAAAAATAATTTTCACTTCCATTTTTATCAATATTATAAGCAATGTATTGATGATTATGACTATGAGCTAGTGATGCTAAACTAAAAAATTTTTGACCTTTGGCTCTTTCGGGGGCATCAAAAATTGTTTCAATTTTTTTTTGACTATTTATTCTTTTGTAGCAGGGATACTCTGAACCTTCTTCATATTCTGTATAATAAAAATATTCACCATCTTTCATTGGAACAGATGTGTCTTTATCTTTAATTCTGTTTTTTAATTCTTTAAATATTTCCTCTTTTAATGAATCTAAACTTTGCAGGTTTGATTGAGTATAATTATTTTCTGCCTCGAGGTAATTTTGTACTTCAGGATTTAAATTTTTAGGTTTCTTTAATACTTCTTGCCAATTTTTTTGCTTAATCCATGCATAATCATCTATAAGATGTTCTTCATGTATTTTTGTTACATTGGTTTCTTTTCTTAGTTTGGGTATTGTAGGCTTCATTTATGAATTTTATTTTTTTGGGTATTGTAGTTTTTTTAACTGTATACGGTTTTTTGTGGTTAATGGCCAACGTCCAGTCTAAAACATTTTCTTCTTTTTTTAGGTTTTCTACTATTATTATTTCAATCATCGCTATTATTTTTTTATTTTTTGTGGGAAGGTATTTGTTATCTCTACCTTTTTTTGCTCTTATTTTTAGTGCATTAAAAAAGAAAGTTTTTAATATTTTTAATATTGTTTACTTATATCGATTATTTTCATCTAAAAATCAGTCTTCATTCAATCAATTTAAACGATCCAACACTTCCTCCATGGACGCTGCTGAAGCTTACGAAGTTTTAGGGCTTACAAAAAATTGTTCAAGAAAGGATATTTTGCAAGCTCATAAAAAACTTATATTATCTTTGCATCCTGATAAAAGTGGCAACAATTATTTAGCTGGCAAAATTAATCAAGCAAGAGATACGTTGTTAAAATTACATAAATGAATTTAGAATTTTTTAAAGGTATAATAAGTTATTTTTTTGTTAAAAATAAAATAATTGGCTTTTTTATTTTATTGCCCATACTTTTATTATTTATCTTATGAGAAAATTTTTCATTTTTATAATAATTCTAATTTCGATAATCAGTGTAATTAGCTATTTTACTTTTGATACGATTTTAAAAAATTATGTAATAAATTCTGTAAGTAAAAAAATTGAAAAAAAAATTTCTCTTGATCAAATAAAAACAAATCTTTTCAAAGGAACTATAGTAGTTAAAAATTTATCTGTTGCAGACAATTCTCAAAATAAAAAAAAATTAATAGAAATACAAAACACAATTATTGATATAAATGTTTTAACTCTTTTATCGGAAACTGTATCTTTCAATAAAGTAAATTTAGATGGCGTTCTAATTAACTACAAAGCATCTATTGTTAATGGAAAAATAGTAGATAATTTTGGACTAATAAATCAATTTTTAGATAAGAAGAAAAAAAATGAAAGTTCAATAAATAAACAAACACAAGATAATAAAGAAAAAAAATCTGAAAATAAAAAAGATATTTTAAAATCAAATAATACAAAAAAAGAAGATAAAAACTTTGTGATTAAAAATCTAAATATTCCATTAATTGTAATTCAGGCTGAGGCTAAAGATCTTAATTTTTATAAAAAACTAAAAATTGATAGTATGAATTTTCAAAATGTTGGAAATACAAAAGATTCTAATCATTATAAAGATGTGCTGGAAATGATAGCAACTAATATT
>ERZ887942.2554-NODE-2554-length-11242-cov-6.856530_pt1 | contig 11242 bp, 6 predicted proteins | sample MGYA00521099_ERZ887942 | MGnify/ENA primary metagenome ERZ887942 (study PRJEB32303, sample SAMEA104408605) | aquatic metagenome | biome: Brackish water; feature: Pelagic; material: water | place: Baltic Sea | collected 2014-06-07T06:48:00 | depth 16,251 m ... | reverse complement strand
ACAACACGGCCAGCGGTAGAGACGCGCTTTTGACCAACACGACGGGCGTCAACAATACGGCCTACGGAGCTGGTGCCGGATCCCTGACGACCGGCAGCAACAACATCGTGATTGGCCATCCCGGCGTCGCAGCGGAGGCCTCCACCACCCGGATTGGCGATGGCAATCAGACTCGCGCATTCATCGCCGGGATTCGCGGCGCGACCACCGGGCTGGCCGACGCCGTCACCGTGATGGTCGACAGCGAAGGTCAGCTGGGCACGGTGTCGTCCTCACGCCGCTACAAACAGAACATCCGCCCGATGAAGGACTTCGGCGTGAGCGAGCGCATCTCGCAGCTGCGACCAGTGACCTTTGAATACAAGCAGGCGCAGAACGGGGACGAACATCCCGTCCAATTCGGCCTGATTGCTGAGGAAGTGGCCAAGGTCTTCCCGGAGTTGGCAGTGTTCAACAAAGATGGCCAGCCGGAGACGGTGAAGTATCATCTCCTCGCGCCGATGTTACTCAACGAAATGCAAGATGAACGCAAGCGTCACGACCAGCAGCTGCTGGAGCGTGACCGGGAGATTGAGGAATTGCGAGCCGAGCTAAAAGCCGAACGCAAATCCGTTGAGCAACGGCTGCGGAAGCTGGAGGAAATGGCGAGAGATTAGGACCCGATGGATGCCGCTTTTGGTGATGCGAAGGGAGGCAACACTCTCCAATTTGGTGCGTTCGTTCAGTTTAGGCTTGCGCCCCGCTGTTATTGACCAGCGCGAATTTTAAAAAGCGCGTCCCATCGAAAGGCATCCCATCGACAGAGATATTGCCCTGAATCAGCCAATTGTTGATGGAGAGCCCGGGAATGAATTCGGAGTCCCGTCAAAGCTCCCCCAAGCTGGTCATGCACTTCTCTGGAAATTCGTGTTCTCTCGCGTTCCTCTCCGGTTAGGCCATCCTGGCGGAGCTTTCGAAATTAAATTCCTTGATCCCGCCGACTCAATGCGTTCGCAAAAATCTGTCCCGCAATCACAAGATCGCTGACCAGAAACTCCGGCCATTCATACGGTCGGTCCATCGTTGCAAACCCGACGAGTCCAATCACTTTCCCTCCAACACTCATGGGAATCACTGCGGCGCTGAACCACTCAAGATTCCTAAACATTATCAATTCGCTTTTCGCATGTTTTGGCAAATCCGTTTCCCCGTCTGTCACGAGGCAAGGGACGCCATTAAAAATCTGTTCGCTCAGCCATGAGAAATCAGACAAAGAAATTTTATGAAGCGCTTCCGGAGGGGGAGCCACTTCCGAGGCATTCCGTTTATTCACCAGCCGACACGTATCATTGTCGCTGTCCAGCATCAAAATGCTGGCTCTCTGCACATCAATAGCTGTCCAGAACCTTCCCAAAGCCAACGGAATCTCTTTTTCAAATTGCGATGGACGAAGATTGATGAATTGGGTCGAAATTTGAGAAATTACTTTTGAAATCCCATACGACCGAACAATTTCTTCACCTCCACTCTGAGCTTGAGAAATGCGCGCTTCAATATCGGCTTCCAAAGATTTACGCTGCTTTTTTCCGATGCCTTTTCACTCAGGCACTTCCAGGCAAATAATACGAAAGCGATGCCCCCGACCACCACAAATCCCCACAATATAGGTTCAAGGTTCATTCGTTAATATCACAAAGCTTCAGTCACTCGCGATCCAGATAAAATTTCGATCAAACAGGGTCTATTCGATGAACCACCCCTGTTGATTCGTTCTGATCATGTCAGAAAAATCGAATCAACGAAGCCAATTTCACAACCCTTCTGCGGCTTCTCGTCCGCATCCAATTCGCGACGTCCTTCTCAGGGTTAACTCGTTGAATTTCTGCAAAAATGTCGTCGCGAATTGGTGGAGTAATAATAAGCGGTATCGCCGGTCTTTTATTGCTGGTGGTTCGTAAATCCGTGAGTTGGCACCAAATGCGATTCGTGTTTCTATTCTTTCGTGAGGTTCATCCTGTTATTTCTATCATTTACTTTCCTGACGCCCTCGCTGCGCGCGGACGAATTCTTTTCGACGAAAATCGAGCCATTGCTGCGCGAGCGTTGCTACAAGTGCCACTCTCATGAACAGAAAATAAAGGCCGGGCTGGCGTTGGATTCTCGATCGGGCTGGGAAGTGGGTGGGGATTCCGGCCCGACAGTTGTGCCGGGTAAACCGGATGAAAGTCTGCTCATCGAAATGGTGAGCTGGATCGATGAAGATCATCAAATGCCGCCGAAGGAAAAATTGCCTGCTGAAGAAATCGCGTTACTCGAAGAATGGGTGAAACGGGGCGCTCCCGACCCTCGAAAGTTGGATGGCCCCATGGAAGATCCGTTGGATTGGTGGTCGTTGAAGCCTTTGAAAAAGCCAGCGGTGCCGGAAGCCGATGGCTCGCATCCAATCGATGCATTCGTTCACGCCAAATTGGCGGAGAAAAATCTACAGCCTTCGCCAGAAGCGGATCGGCGCACGTTGATTCGGCGTCTGACCCTCGATCTTCATGGCTATTTACCGACGCCGGAGGAGGTCGACTCTTTTGTAAAGAATCCGGATTCGGCGGCTTACGAAAATTTGGTCGGAGAGTTACTGAAATCACCGCGCTATGGCGAGCGGTGGGCGCGGCATTGGCTCGACGTGATTCATTTCGCGGACTCCCATGGCTGCGAGCACGATGTGAAGCGCCCGAACGCGTGGCGGTTTCGGGATTATGTTATCGAACGCCTGAATGCAGATGTGCCTTGGGGGCGATTCATTCAGGAGCAACTCGCGGCTGATATTTTTTATCCCGACGAGCCACAGTTGATCGCAGGCCTGGGTTTTATCGCGGCAGGGCCTTTGGAATTGAGCCGGGCAGGAACGGCGCCGGTGACGTTCGATTATCTCGATCGGGACGACATGGTAACGCAAACGATGGCGGCGTTCGTTAGCACAACGGCGAATTGCGCCCGGTGCCACACGCACAAGTTTGATCCGATCACGCAGGAGGATTATTACGCGTTGCAGGCGGTTTTCGCCGGAGTCGGGAAAGGCGATATCGAATTCGATACCACGGCGGAGGTGATGAAGTTACGCCAGGAAATGGAAGGTTTGCTGACAGCCGCCGCCGGGCGGGATGCGCCAGTCTTACTTCAGGAAAAATACGCAGGAGTGGTTGGTAAATGGGCAGCGGGGCGGCAAAAGCAAACGGTTGAATGGACGCCGCTCGATCCTGAAGTTTTCCTCGCTTCCAGCGGAGCGACGCTTACGAAACAAGATGATGGGTCGATCTTCGCCTCCGGAAAATTTGCCGATCAGGAACACTACACCGTCACGTCTGAGGTCGTAGGACTGAAGCGATTGTCAGCCATTCGGATGGACGCGCTCATGGACGAGCGACTCCCGAAAGGGGGCCCGGGGCGAGCTGCGAACGGGAATCTTCATTTGTCAGAGGTGGAACTGCAGTGGTTTCCCGCCGGTGCGAAGGAACCCGTCATGCTGAAAACATCGCGAGCGTCTGCTGATTTTGATCAGGTTGACTGGACGGCGGCGCAGGCGATTGACGGTGATTGGAAATCAGGCTGGGCGATTTTTCCCAAGGTCAACCAATCGCATTACATCGTGTTTGAACTGGCAAAGCCAATCGATTTGGCGGCTGGCGGAAAGCTGGCCGTCACCCTGAAGCAGTTGTATCCGCCCAAACATTTCATCGGGAGATTCCGGCTTTCCGCGACCGATGCGGAAGATGGGGCCGCGCGGGTGTTGCCGGTGGAGGCTGTCGCAGGATTGAAGAAACCATCCGACCAACGAACGCCGGCGGAAGCGTCCGCGATTGCTGCAGTCGCGCTGGAAGGCTATGCGAAAGAACGCCTCGTTAATCTGCCGAAGAAAGCAACGGTGTATGGCGTCTCCTCGTCGTGGTCTCATGCCAAAAAACTGCCTTCGCCGCAGGAACCCAAGATAGTTCATCTGCTGAAACGCGGCGCGATCGATAAGCCAACTCATGAAGTGGGCCCCGGTTCGCTTTCCGCAATCCCCGGTTTGCCCGGTCGGTTTACGCTTTCGGATCCGAAACAGGAATCCGCGCGGCGGGCGGCTCTGGCTGATTGGATTGCTCACCCGAAAAATCCGCTCACGTGGCGGAGCATCGTGAATCGTGTCTGGCACTTTCATTTTGGCCGAGGGCTCAGTGATACTCCAAATGATTTTGGCCGAATGGGCAGCGAACCGTCTCATCCAGAGCTACTGGATTGGCTCGCCGTTTGGTTTCGCGATGAAGCGAAGGGTTCGTTGAAGGAATTGCACCAATTGATTCTCACAAGCCAAACGTGGCAGCAGTCGAGCCAGGTGGAGGCGAATCCCATTGATGCGGACAACCGTTTTCTCTGGCACATGAATCGTCAGCGACTTGATGCTGAAGCCTTCCGCGATTCCACGCTTCGCATGACGGGTCGGCTTGATCTGACAATGGGCGGACCCGGGATCGAGCAATTCACGAAATCCAAAGGCCAGCAGTTATCATCCGTCCTGGATTATTCCGCCTTCGACTGGAACGTTGAAGTAGCCCGGCGTCGCAGTATCTACCGCGTCGTCTGGCGCGGCATTCCCGATCCGTTCATGGATACGCTGGATTTTCCCGACATGGGGTTGCTGCCTCCCAAGCGCAGCTTCTCAGTCTCCGCGCTGCAATCCCTTTCACTCTTTAACAATGACTTTGTCCTTCATGCGTCAGAGTGGTTTGCGGAAAGTCTTGAGAAAGAAGTCAGCAAAGAAGAGCAGGTTCAACGGGCGGTTCAGCTTTCTTGGCAGCGCGAACCGCTTGATGCGGAGTTAGTTGGTTTTGAAACCTACGCAGAGACGCACGGCTTGGCGGCTCTTTGCCGAGTGCTTCTCAACAGTAACGAATTCCTCTTCGTAGATTGATCGCTATTTGGCGGGTGGTGGAGTTTCCTTCATATAATAGATCGTTGGCATCCCCTTCGCTTTAAGTTTGATTTTTGAGGGTAGGACAAAGTTTTCAGCGGCCCACTTATCCCATTTTTCAGCCAGCTCGCTTACGATCTCAGGATGATTTGAGGCGAGATTGGTAGTCTCGCTACGATCCTTGATGATGTCATACAATTCCCATTTCTGCGTGTAGTTGCTGTAGACGATTTTCCATTTTTTGTCGCGCACCGCACGGTTGCCTTCATGTTCAAAATAGAGAGTGCGGCCTTCCATTGCATTTCCTTGAATCATCGGCAACAGGCTGCGGCCCTGCAGCGGGTTGATTTCTTTTCCGCTTCGGTTTTTCGGATAGTTGGCACCGGCGATGTCGAGAATGGTTGCTGCAACATCCATGACGTGGGCGGATTGGCGCTGGATTGTCCCCTGGCCTTTCAGCTGATCGGGAAAATGAATAATGGCGGGAGATGAAATCCCACCCTCGTATGTGTAGTGTTTGTAGGAGTTGAAAGGCGTGTTGCAGGCATTGGCCCAGCCTGTGCCATAAGAATGAAAGGTGTCTTTCTGACCCATCAGATCAAGCTCGCTGTCGCGGTAGAGTTTATTGTTTGGGTAGGGATTGTTATCAAAACCATGGGGATCCCACTCAGCACAGGCTCCGTTGTCGGAGAGAAAAAAGATACAGGTGCGGTCGAACTCTCCGTTCTTCTTTAAGTCGTCGACGACCCGGCCGATATTCTGATCAACGATTTCCACCATGGCCGCGTAGGTGGCCATTCGGCGAGTCAGATCCGCCTTGCGATCGGAACTGAGGCCATCCCAGAGAGGGATTGTTTTTCCAAAATACGCTGAACCCCTATTTCTATTGGGAACTTCGGGAACGAGGCCGCGGGGCGATAGTTTGAGATCCTCGGGAATGAGCCCCAGTTTGAGCATTTTATTGAACCGCTCCACCCGAATCTGATCCCAGCCTTTTTCATAATTACTAATGTATTTATCGATTAATTCCTTTGGCGCTTGCAGCGGGAAGTGCGGAGCATTGTAGGCCAGGTAGAGAAAATACGGGGAGCTCTCCTTGCGGGCATCATCAAGAAAGTGCAGGGCATAATCGGTGATGGCATCAGTCGCGTAGAACGGTTGCTTGGTTTTCAGCTTCGGTCGGTCGGCAGGCAGCCGGTGGTAGATATCTTCGCGGTAGAAGCTCGCGTAGTCGTGGAACGGACCGTAGAACTCATCAAATCCGCGAGCGGTAGGCGTGCACTCAAGATTGCCTTTGCCCCGCAAGTGCCACTTGCCAGCGAGGTAAGTTTTGTATCCATTGTCACGAAGCAGAGACGCCGTGGTAACACAGTGATCGTTCAAAAACCCACGATAACCGGACTTGCCATTGTCGGCGGTCATAAAGCCGACACCCGCCTTGTGTGGGTAGAGACCCGTCATCAGAGAAGCCCGGGTCGGACAACAGCGTGCTGAATTGTAGAGCTGAGTCATCTTCAACCCACCCTCCGCAAGAGCGTCGAGCACCGGCGTTTTGATTTCACCACCGTAGCAACCGAGGTCTGAATACCCAAGATCGTCCGCGAGAATCAGCACGATATTTGTTTTTTCAGCGGCAACAAGCGAGCTGCTCAAGGCGGCAAGGATTAGAATAAACAGTCGATTCATTGAAAATTGATGACGGGAGGGTTTGCGATTGACCGGAATCCGAATCTCACCGCCAATCCCGTGATCATAGAGATCCAGGCTGGGTTTCTCCAACCTTAAATTCCTGTTTCAGGGTATTCGGTGAACTCATTGATTCGCGCAAACCCGTAGCTCGCACCACGCGCATCCGCGCAGAAGTTATATTCTGTGAACGTTTCTTCTCAGTCTTTGATTTCCCTGTCAGCTTTAGCGGCTGGAGCCCTCCTTATGCCCCTGCAGGTGCATGCGCAGAGCCCCACCGTAAAGGCCGGTGCGGGTGTATCGGCGGAGAATCGCCCCGCTGTTTTCCCCGCCCCGATCACAACCGACAGCTTTGCCGAGCTCAAAGAGAACTCACCTTTTATTCGCACGCTGAACATCAACAAATCCCTCATCTTGACGGGAATGGCTCGGATCGAGGAAAATACGGTTGCAACGATGCTCGATCTTGAAACCCGCCGTTCTTACACCCTTTTCCAGGGAGAAGTCAGTGAAGAGGGTTGGCAATTAGTTGAGATCAATGGTGATCCGTCTGATGTCGAAACCTTGACGGCAAAAGTCAAAGTGGATGGGACTGAAGTGGTCTCGATCCGCTACGAGAAAGCACCGATCATGAAAGGCGGAACCAGTGGCGTTATGGTGTCCACCCGTATCGGTGATGGAACTCCCGGCGGCGGCAAAAATCCTCACGGTGGACCGGATCCGCGTGTTCTGACGCCGGATCAATTGAAGGACGCCCGCAATGCGGTTCGCAATATCAAGGCGGGCTTTGGGGCCGACGGATACGCAGACAATGCAACGATCCCGCCAGCAGTAGTCGCCAAGGCGTCGAAGCTTTCCCTCCAGCAACGGGAAAAGATCAATGTGAAGATGTATGAATACCGGAATAAAGGTTTGGGAATGCCGGAGCGCCAGAAGATTTACAATGGCCTGCTCGATAAGGAGCTGAAGAATCGGTGAGATGAATCCCGCAATCCCAGCCAGTAGTCGTCGCGAGTTTCTCTGGAAATCCGGAGGCGGCCTCGGCGGTGTTGCTATGAGCCAGATGCTGGCACGAGACGGGTCTACTTCGATCGCCGACACTGGGCTCAATGGGGGGATTCATCACCCGGCCAAAGCAAAGCGCGTCATCCAGTTGTTCATGACCGGCGGGGCCAGCCCGATAGACACCTTCGATTACAAGCCTGAGCTGGAAAAGGTGCACGGCCAGATGCTGGGACCGAAAGAAAAGCCGGAAGGATTTGTTGCCATGCCCGGGGCGATGCTGAAAAGCCCGTTCGAATTCAAACAGCACGGAGAAAGCGGGCGGTGGGTCAGCAGCGTGTTCCCGCATCAGGCAAAATGGGTCGACGAGATGGCGTTTCTCATGGCCATGACCTCGAAGACGAATGTTCACGGGCCGGGGACTTACATGATGAATTCCGGGTTTATTCTCCCCGGCTTCCCCTGCATGGGCGCATGGATTTCTTACGGCCTGGGAAATCTCTCCGATAATTTGCCGACCTTCGTTGTGTTACCAGATGGAAAAGGCCTTCCCTACAATCAGCGCGGTCCGTTCTCGTCGGGATTTCTCCCCGCGATTCACCAGGGAACCGTCATCAACGCCGGTTCGCCCAATCCTGTGCCGGATCTGTTTGCCCGCGACAAGTTTGGGTTCGCCACGAAGGAAGCCGATCGCGACGGGCTTGATCTCCTTAAGCAGATCAATCAGTCCCACGCTGCGGAACGACCGGACGACACCCGACTCGATGCCCGGATTCATTCCTACGAGCTGGCTGCGAAAATGCAGTTGTCCGCTCCGGAAGCTTTTGATCTTAGCAAGGAAACCAAAATCACGCGGGACGCCTACGGTCTGGATCAACCCGTGACCGATGATTTCGGCCGGCGTTGTCTGCTCGCGAGACGTCTCATCGAACGCGGCACCCGTTTTGTTCAAGTCTGGAGCGGTCCCCAAGGAGCCAAAGAAAACTGGGACAATCACAGCAGCATTTCCAAAGAACTGCCACCCATCGCCGCGAGCGTGGACCAGCCGATTGGAGCGCTGATTGGCGATCTGAAATCGCGCGGGTTGCTCGAAGACACCCTGCTCATCTGGACCACCGAATTCGGCCGCACCCCATTCGCCCAGGGCGGCGACGGCAGGGATCACAACGGCGGGACCTTTGTCACGTGGATGGCCGGCGCGGGCGTGAAACCCGGCGTGGCTTATGGTCAGAGCGATGACTGGGGCTACAAAACCGCAGAAGGCCAGACCTTCTGCTACGATTTTCACGCCACCGTTCTGCACCTGTTAGGGATTGATCACAAGAAGCTGACCTTCCTCCAAAACGGGATCGACCGCCGGCTGACGGATGTTCATGGTCACGTCGTGCATGAAATTTTGGCGTAAGAAAATAGCGGTGCTCGTGAGATGCCGTTTTCTCTTGTCGTTACTTCTAAACTTTCGTTATAACCCTAAAGGAACTGTAAATATCTACACGAACGGATAACAAGTTCCGCACCACACCATGGCCTCAGAAAACCCATCTAAGAAGGCCCAACCGCATGAGTGCCCCTGCTAGAGTGAATTTGCTGACAAACTGCCAGCAAGCTCAACACCGGACCGAATTATTATCTTAGTCCACGGAACGTTTGCTCAGCATGCGCCGTGGACTCGCGAAAGTCCGCTGCATGAAAAGTTGAGTGATCCAGAGAGCCTGCCGGGGAAAACCTTGTTTCAACGTTTTTGTTGAGGTGGTGGCAATTCCCATTCTGTGAGACTTTCTGCCGGCGCGGCATTGGCAAAACAGATCAACGAATTGGCTGAAAAATTCCCAAAAGCCCGAAAATATATCATAGGCCACAGCCATGGCGGCAACGTCATGCTATACGCAACCAAGGACGAGGCGGTCGCTGAAAAGGTGTCGGGAATGATCACTCTGGCAACTCCGTTTATCACTGTTCGACGACGAAAACTTCCCCGGTTAATTCCGTTCGCATTCATTGTAATTGCGCTTTTTGGGATCTTTGAGGCGATGTTTCGTACCTTTGGAGAAACGTTCCTTAGCATTCCAATCGTGCCTAAAGATGCGTCTTTGAAGGTAGTCATCTTGATCGCAATTTGGCTCGTGGCGACACTGGTTTCATCACTCTTATACCGACTAGAAGGCAAATCTTTTGGAATTGGAAATTTGTTCCGCCTTCTACGTGGTGGGGAAAATGCGGACGCGATTATCGATAAAGAATTGCACCGAATGAAACTCACGTCCGACGATGATCAATTAACTCGAGACCGGTATGAGAAGCTCCTCGTAGCCCGCCCGATTGGAGATGAAGCATCCATGTCATTGATCGTGACTCCATTTCTCTCGTGGTTTGAAAATCGCATCTTGACGGCGATGACCTCGAAGGTGAAACAATTTTTTTCCGGGATTGGATTCTTCTCGTGGATCTGGAAAATTCTGCTCTTGGTTGGGGTATTCATTCTCACTGCCAAAAACCTCTTCCCTGTGTCATTACCTTGGCTTTCGGCGTGGTCTGATGATTTGTTTTCTATGGTGCATTATGCTCCGCGCGGTTTGATTATAGTGATTCTTGGCGATGCACTTGCCGTCATTTTGTTATACGGATTTTTGTCTCTGATTGCGTTGTTGGGCCCTCTGGTAGCTGGCCTCGGATTTGGTCTGGACGCGATGTTCTGGAATCATTTTGTCTCGACCACGGCAGAGCGCTCACCTCCAGGTGCGGCTCGCGTCTTTTTGCAATCACTTCCAGCTGACCCTTCCGGACTGGCATCTGCGGGACTCGCCCATAGCGGTATTTACACTGACCCGCAGGTGATTGATGAGATCATCGATTGGATTGAGTCTCGTGAAAAGGATCTCGGAGAATCCGCCCCAGATTGATTGCAGGATCAAAACGCGTTCCCTCCAATTCAACGTGACCTGAGAAATTCCAGCATCGCATTTTCGAATGGAGTTTTCCACGGCTCCCTCCCCCATTGGCCATGCTTGGCACTGGGAATGACGACGAGCTTGTGGCTCACGCCCAGTTCATCAAGTTCGCCCTGCATTTTCACATAACGCTTCCCTGGGTTATCGAACTCGCCATCTAGAAAAAGGATCGGCGGTGTTTCTTTTGAAATGTGAGTGATCGGTGAACCCGCAGCATAGATCTCCGGTTTCTCCGAATACTCGCCACCGAAGAAAATCACGCAGCTTTTTACCGATCCACTTTTTGATTCTCTCGCCCGAGTCACTTGGTCAACTCCGGCTCCCATCATGACCACGCCACTGACGGCACTCGACTGATCGGCCCAACCTCCCTCGCCTTCAAATTTTCCGGGAGAGGTTGCCACCATCGCGGCCAAATGACCGCCAGCAGATCCGCCAATCGCATAGATTGTCCCGGGATCCATCCCGTTTTGTTTTGCGTGAGCCCGCATCCACCGAATCGCTGCTTTGGCGTCGCTGACACAACCGGGAAATTTCGCTTCGGTCGCGAGACGATAATCGATGTTTGCGACGACAAAACCTTCAGTTGCCAGGCGCATGGCCGTGTTACGAAAAGCTTTGCGCGATCCACCAATCCAGCCGCCACCATGAATCAGAACAATGCCGGGGCGCAACTTGGTAGTTT
>ERZ887942.2551-NODE-2551-length-11246-cov-17.739076_pt1 | contig 11246 bp, 9 predicted proteins | sample MGYA00521099_ERZ887942 | MGnify/ENA primary metagenome ERZ887942 (study PRJEB32303, sample SAMEA104408605) | aquatic metagenome | biome: Brackish water; feature: Pelagic; material: water | place: Baltic Sea | collected 2014-06-07T06:48:00 | depth 16,251 m ... | reverse complement strand
GGGTCATGAGGGCGAAAAGTAGAATCGCCCGCATCACCCGTGACCGCCTGATGCAAGCTCCGCCGCGAGAAGTACCCAGAACTCCCATCTGCCCGATCGAGCATATCGAGGTTCACTCACGAACGCAGGGTAAGGGATGCCAGAAATAAAGTGGCGGCGGAGGGTCACTTTGTGTCTCCGGTCCCCTCGTGGGAAAACCAAGAGGGTGGGAACACCACAATCCATGTCTGTGCATCGGCGTCTTGATCAGCGAAAAGTAGAATCGCCCAGGCGCGTCCGTCCAGGACCTAGGGGTGCTGAGTGGCAAAACAACAAACCAGCTACATCACAACAATGCCGAAAATCACAACAAGCGGGGGTAGAGCGCAAACACCGGGCCACCCCGCAAAACCGTACGACGATCCGCGCACCAACGACGCAGCCAGTAAACGAAACGCCACTCCCATGGATACGTTGACCAAAGCTGCCACAGACTCCTGCGATTGCGTGATTTGCTCCTATCCAATGTTCGGCAATATCGTTCAGTGTACGAATGGACACGCCATGTGCGAAGATTGTCTCAAGAAGTTGAATACAACAGGAGGGAGATGCCCGACATGCCGAGAGAGCATACAAAATGCCTCGCGGAATCGTTGGGCGGAGACCGTGATGGCCAATGTCCACAGATTTAAGTGTATCGACAACACATGCAGCTGCATGTTCACCTGTGAGGATGACGCCCTGGCTCATTTCAAAACGGGCCATGCGGGAGAGATCACGGGGTTTGCTCGTATATTGTACCGATTAGATGAGAAGAGCGGAAACACTCTACGTCCACAGGTCAATGCAAACAATGGGAAGGTCGCGTGGACACGTAATGGAACACGCGCGGAGGTTGATCGCCAGTTCCACCGTGTTTTTAGAAGCAATGGCACGTTGATGGCGGAAAAAAACCGTGCTACCACAGCCATCACACAATTTCGCGAAGATGGCCACACGAAACTTTTTCAGGGGAAGTACAATGGTGACGAACGCTCCGGTGAATGGTTCTGGACAGATGGCAGTCTGCAACGAAGGGAAAACGCAATGAATTTTATTACGAAAACGGGCTGGTTGGAGGGCTACGATACAAAGGGACGCTGCACATGGAAGGGAGATGTTCGAGCGGACAAGCTTTGGTCTGGAGACGAATGGGCATATGAGAGCTTTCATCTAGGAGGGACACTCATCACCAAGACGACATTCGTGGACGGTGTCCGCACCAGTAACAAATCAACCGTTGAGTTTCCAACCGAGACAAGATTTCGCAAGTGCAGTTCGTGTGAAAGGCTTGGTATTATAGGAGAGACTCTCACAGCGGGGTGTTGTTGCCGTTCTGGGTTAGGGTGTAAGAAAAAGTGAGCCATATACGTAAATCTACATAATATACCATGTCACCATAGTCACAGCCACTATATCAAATACTTTCATCATTGTCACGTGCACGTATAGCCGGAGGTGGTCGTGCGAGCTATAGGTCTGGGTGGTGGCAAGTAACCACCAAAAGCCGTAGTGGCGCGTGTGCACCTTTGCCCTACAATAATGGCCAAGAACAAAGAAGGTGGTTATCCGACGATTAGCCTATCATGTACAATCCACACGAGACGTATATGAACGGGCATGTGCACTGTAAACGATGATCAGGGGAGTGCGGTGGCAGGGCCATCGTCAGGGGCACACTGCGCGGTGTCTGTGCATCGGCGTCTTGATCAGCGAAAAGTAGAATCGCCGCATCCGTGACGATACACATGGAATCGTATCGGCGGTCATTATTTTCCAACTCCACAGTCGATTAATCTCAGCCATCCAGTTCATTATTCAACTTCCAGCAACCAGTAACAACCAGCCCAACAATGCCCAAGAGAAAAGTCGACGCCATCACCACCACCGTTGTCAACCAAGCCATCACCACCACCGTTGTCAACCAGGCCATCACCGACACCGTTGTCAATCTGATTGTCGAAAAGGCTCTTGCATTTCGTGTATTGGTGTGGAAAGTAACATGTTGGGTGGCGACAAGGGAGCTGTACCGTTCCGTTATTCAGGAGCATTTTGCCATTGTAGATCGACAGTCTGCAGTGATCCAAGCCATTGAAGAGATAGAGCAAGCCAGACGTGCTGCACGCGATCCTAATCAGTGTCTAGTCAAACGTCCATAGTTATAAAATCTATAAACACCGAATAAGCACTTTTGTATATCTTTGTATTTCCATATCATCCATCGAGTGTCCATATTTAACTCATATTATACACACAAGGCACATCCCAACATATAGAAATAGGTGTGTACAGCTGTAACTCCCCATTTCTATAGGCGTACTCACCCACCCGCCCGTTACGTTTCGTGTGATAAAAAAATTGAATCGCCCGCGGTCACCCGTTACGTTTCGTGTGATAAAAAATAGAATCGCCCGCAGCCACCCGCAGCCACCCTATACCCAAACGACAACCATAAAACAAACATCACAAGACCCATGGGTAACATTGCGTCTATGGTTTTCCCCTCCGCAGACAAACCCGAAGTCAGCCATTTCTGCATGATATGCAACGACCCGATAGAAGGCATACGCCTTAAAGTGCATCGTGTGTGCGATGAATGCGAGCGGCAATTATTCGAGTACAAACGGCGGCATTCTGCTGACGTGCCCCTTTTGGTGGAACGCATCCAACAGATGCGTGAGAAGCACAACAAGAAGACGGCGGTCGGTCTGAAGTGGGTGGAAGCACACGCCAAACGTGGCAGGACCCAGTTAGTGCGACGAAGTACCCGTTTATCCCGTCCACACAACAAGTTAAGATTACTATCATAAACGTATAAACACACAACAGAACCACACCATGCCTGTTCAAATCACAGTCTGCGAACGGTATAGAGTGTTTTCCATGTGAGAGAGCGGCGTTGTGTGTATAATATAAGTTAAACATGGACAATCGATGGATGATATGCAATATACAAAGATATACAGCAGAGCTTATTTGGTGCGTTTACGGATATAGAGGGCACATGGGCGCGCAGGGTAATCAGGGTGACACATGAGCGTAGACGGGTGTTGGCAGCGTGACCCAAGCAAGGTTGCCCGATTCTACTTTTCGCGGTTCGAGCGAACGACGACCGCAGACACAAGTACGGATGCGCATGTGCACATGGCGGAGGTGTGCATGTGAAGGGGGGTGGTCGTCCGCGATCTTGCCGATGGATTCGTGCTGCCTTGCTGTAACTCCCCATTTCTATAGGCGTACTCAATGCCGTTGTCTTGCTTGTGGGGAAGCGCGGGACAGGGTAGGTATGAGATTCTTTTTAAATTGGTGAGTGAATTCAAAAAGTACCGGGTGCACTCCCCATGACGAACGGCCCCTCGTGGGCCATTTCGGATACGCTTGTCGGTATATGGGACATGTGGTCAGCGACCAACCTCTTGATGTACTCCTATGAGACTCCGCACACGATGACCTTCTGCATGGGCCGTGGGAGGCTTGCTGCGTGTGTTGTGCTGTGGGGTCTACCACGGCTGTTGCTACCGGGTTCCGCCATCGCAACGTTCTCCTACGCGGCCGAGTTTGTGGTGTTATGTGTCGACATGACACACCTTTCGTGTGGCAGGTCATTTTGGAGGGTTGGGTTTGTTACCGCATACACGTTGGTCAGGGCGATGGGTGGGTGACCTGGAATACGGAAAACGAAAAAGCTTAGCCATAGGACAAAGAGGGGACGCGCAAATAGGGACGCGCAAATGGGGACGCGCACATGGGGGTGCGCAAATGGGGACGCGCACATGGGGGTGCGCAAATGGGGGTGCGCAAATGGGGACGCGCACATGGGGACGCGTACATGATGACACACAATTGACGCTATAGATATGTGTGTACGTGTAGTGTATTATAGGTATAGTAAGAGCGTACAGGCATCAAACACCACACAACCACCACAGCCCAGGTTCCCCGCTCACTTCTTGGCGGACGGATTTTCGAGTACCAAGTCCATGGTAATGATTTCGCCATTGAATATGTCGTCACCCAGCTCCTTTGTGAGGCACACACGCTCTTCGGGTGAGAGCTCCCCCAACGCATCTTTCAGCGTGTTGTAGAGCACCCCATAGATATCACTCTTCTTTTTCAGCTTGGAGATCGACTGCTTGAGGATCCCCTTCAGGCTCCCATTCAGAATTTCTCGCATGATCTTAACGGTCAGTTTCTTCGTGCCAGAAGAGAGAGGAAGCTTCTTGTCGACCCTCATGAGCATCTGGACAGCACCGCTTACATTCTCCATCTGGGCCTTCTTCAGTGGGGCATCCATGTCTACATCTTCTAGTTGCTTCAGCGGGATATCCATGTCGTCCCCCAGGCAGTCGACCAGCTCGTCCACGAGGGCTGTGGCCATGGGCTTTGTAGTGTCCTCGCAGACCTGCGCGACAGCGGTGACGACAGGGACATTAGGAGGGTCATTATCCATGGCGTCGGAAATCGCAGTGTCGATCGATGAGTCCTCGACGGCCTCCTTGTGGACCGTGGCGGTGGTGTCATTGGGAGGGTCTACGTCCATTTCGGTCGACGAGTCCACACGCTCGAGCAGGTCTGGCTTCTCGGTGAGCAGCCGTTCAATGGCCTTAGGCACGAACTTGGCCTGTGCACGCAGTCTCCCAAGACACATTTTTGCCTTGGTCTTCTTGTTCGGTATGACTTTGGCAAAAACGTCATCAGTGCTGAAGCATGCTTCCCCGTTGACAAGGAGGCCGTCTGTCCTGATTTTTAGCGCAGTGTCAGGAGTCGCATAGCCAATGATACACTCTTTGTCGCCTTCTGGTGACACACCGACATTCTCAAAGGTTTCGCCACTGCTGTTGGTAAGGAGGGGAATGCCCGGTTGGGTGTGCAAACCAGACAAAAAGAGCTTGTCCCTGATCTCAGGTTTCTCTGCCACGATGTCCCTATCTTCGAACTGCAGCTCGTACATCGGACCTGGAGTGTGTGTGCGGATGACCCAAAAGTCCAGTCCTCCGAGGGATACAGTCGGGTGGTTCTCGTCCGGTGCCTTGGGACAGTAGCGCGGCAGATGCCACATCTCACTGGCGCTCATCATCCCAAGCCATGTCATCTCCATCTTGGTGACCTCATGGAGCTTGCGCACAGCCTGGCGAAGGTATGCCTCCCTTTCATTACTGTCTGTGTACCATTCCTCCGGCCCTGCAAAGAGGTTCTCGAGTTGCTTCACCGTTAGCTCGGACACGGGAGGAAGCTCAGGCAAGGTAATCTGATCATGACTCTTCTTGGACGCTGCACCTCCACCTGCACTGCTCTTGCGCCTGTTCGAAGGTGACTTGGTCGATGACTTGGGCAGTGGGGTGATGGGCACCAGATCCTCTGCTTCGGAGGGGACGATGTTGGAAATCCCAGCACACAGTTTGCCCTCATCGTTGATAAATAGCACTTTGCCATTCATGGTGATGTGGCTGATAGTGGAGGTCTCGTGTCCGAGTAGATTCGCACGTACCATGTTTTCAATCATCTTATGGTTGCCGGCCATGGTTGTACAATGGTTCAAAATTTTGTGCGTTTGAAAAATGAGCCGGTCGGTGCCAAAGTCCCGGAATTCCTGGGTTCCCCGATTCTATAATTTCATAAAACGATTGGATAAAAAACGTCAAAAGACACGTCATTTTATAGAATCGAGGAACCCAGGAATTCTGGGACTTCGGCACCGATCGGCTCATTTTTCCAAACGCATAGAACACTCTCAGTCAAAAGTATGAACCCCCGCGCATCCACAACAGAGCTGTCCAAAGAGGCTCGCAAGGTCAACAAGGCTATGAAAAAGCTGATGGATCTGCTGAAAATAGACAATTACGAGGAGGTAGATGATCTTAGAGGCTGTGAAATAAAACTCATCCCTTACGCTCCTACCCCCGCTGACAGCAATATGTCATGCATCATCGCTGCTAGTAACGACGAAGATAACCACAAGAGGTGCGAGGTTGTGACCACCTATGCGCGGAAGACCATCGACCCCCAAAAGGTGGCCTCCGTGCTGGCAAGAGTGCGATCTCTAGGCATGGACATGTTCGTTCACGCCATGATCCATGCTCTAGCAACCGGCACCTCCTCCGGTGTCTACACCACCGCCCTCATTCACACCCCCACCGACAAGTCCATCGGCATAGAAGTCAAGCTCGACGAAGGAAGCTTCTGTGACAGTCTGGCCGATCTTTCCTACAAGGAGATCCTCGCTCAAGTCAACAGCGCGTGGCTGGTTGACATGATTGCAAGTGTCAGCGTGCGCGTGTCAGTCAACAGACACTTAGTCCACACCAACTTTCTTCCGCTCTCCGAGTATAAAGCATACGGTGGGGCGAAGATCCACCCGCTGACCGTCAAGCATTTGGCCCGCATCATCATCAGGCCCACGGATGACATCCTCATCGATGCCTTCGTAAAGAGTCTCGGTGAGCTCGTCCCGGCCATCGGCAAGGACAACCTGGTCACCAGCTTCAATGAAAAGAAGGACGTTGAGGTAGCCCCTGGTGTCGCCCTGGCGTACATGAAACCAAGTCAGCTCAACCAGGCCTTTCAGCGCCCCTCCAGAACGTTCACCCTGTGCTTCAACAGCCCGTTTGAACTCGCTAGTCACATAATGATGGCGCGCGATACAACTACCACCTTCAAAGTCACCCAGAGTGCTGAGCTCAAGCGCATCAATCAGACCCGCTTCAAAGACCTGTTCCGGATCGACGGAACGAACTGCCAGTCGACCCTCAAAGAGACAACCGAATTAACCATCAAGGAGCCTCAAAAGCCTGCTGCAGAGGTTGAGGGGCAGCCCGGCTCCGAATCTGGCTCCGAATTAACCATCAAGGAGCAGCCCGGCTCCGAATCTGGCTCCGAATCCGGCTCCGAATCTAGCTCCAGTTCCGGTTCCGGTTCCGGTTCCGACTCCGAAGAAGAACAACACAATGACTCGCAAGGTGCCTTGGAATCATTTCTTTGAAGAAGCGAGGGAGAATTTGTGTGCGTTTGATTGCAACGTTGATCTATAACCCGTATAATACACACACACATACGCACACACATCACACGGTTCGCGTTACACCCTGAAGGGGCACGTGGGTAACTCAGAAGGGTTGTGTTGGCGCGATCTATAGGTTTGGTTGGTGTCAGGTGACCGCCCGAAGCCGTAGGCCGCAAACCGTAGTGGCACATGTGGTCGGGCTCACGGCTGGGATCTCGTGATGCGCGCGGGTTTGGTCATACCACGTGCGTCATCAGCCGTAGTGACGCGTGTGCGCGGTGCGTGGTTTTTGCGAAAATTAGAATCGCCCGGACGCGCCCGTCTAGGACGGCGGGTGCTGACTGACAAAATAACAAATGCCGAAGGTCACAACAAGGGAGAGTAGAGCGGCAGCGCAGGGTCACACTGCAAAGCCGTACAATGATCCGCGCACCAATGATGAGGCCGTACAACGAGCGGAGGAATTCGAAGAGGCCGTCGCGAAGACATTCAAATGTCCCGTGTGCTTGGAACACATGGTCGATGGGTCCATTCTCCAATGTGACAACGAGCATTTGGTCTGTGGAGGTTGCCACTTTCAGCTACCCGACCCCAAAACGTGCCCAACGTGCCGTAGTCAGAATAAAATGACAACTTGCCGTTTGATGGAGTCGCTCAGGGAGGACCTTCCGTTTTTTTGCTGTCCCTTCCCCTCTTGCAACCGCAAGTCCATGTGCCTCGAAGACGCTCGCCAGCACGCCATGAATGACCCCGAACACAAGTGCGAGGGAGAGTTCTCCATCGATGTACGAGGACAAGAAGGTAAAGACATGCTGCTGGGACTGAGTGGTACGGGGAAAATCACATTCAACAAGCGCCGTGTGTATCAAGGCGAATTAAAGGACGCGAAGCCGGAAGGACAAGGGGTGATGAAATGCGCACATGGTGAATATGACGGCATGTGGAAAAACGGAGAGCAGCATGGACAGGGGGTGATGAAATACGCACATGGTGAATATGACGGCATGTGGAAAAACGGAAAGAAACATGGACAAGGGATGATGTTCAAAAATGACAAGCGTTACAATGGCAATTGGAAAGACGGAAAGAAACATGGAAAAGGGGTGAAGACGTTCAGAAATGGCAACCATTACGATGGCAAGTGGAAGGACGGGAAAGAGCATGGACAAGGGGTGATGGCATACGCAAATCACGACCTTTATGATGGTGAGTGGAAAGAAGGAAAGAAAAATGGACACGGGGTGATGACATACGCAAATGGCGACCGTTACGAGGGCGCGTGGAAGGATGGCAAGAGGCACGGGCAACAAGGGGTGATGACACACGCAGATGGCAAATCAGTTTATATTGGAGCATGGAAAGAAGGAGAAATGCATGGCAAAGGAACGCTGTGCTACTTGAGTGACACAAACACCATCCTTACCGAACAGACAAAGAACGGAGCAACAAACAGTGAGAGTGGTGAGCAATAGCAACGTTGACCTATAAACCGTATAATACACACACACATACGCACACACATCACACGGTTCGCGTTACACCCTGAAGGGGCACGTGGGTAACTCAGAAGGGGTGTGTTGGCGCGATCTATAGGTTTGGTTGGTGTCAGGTGACCGCCAGAACCTGTAGGTCGGACCCACCGCGCGCGTGAGGGGTGTCGGGTTGCATGTTTCTATGGGACATGCATGTTTTGGTGTTCAACCAGCACGGGCCGCCGATGACCATCGCGTCGACCATTGTTGTCAGTTGACATGGAAAAGGGCATAGACGGCATGTGATTTGTACAAAAAATAGAATCGTCCCGGCACACTCGCCGGGGTCACCGGGCTGCCGGTAGTCATTTTACTTGTGCACACATCCGCTCGATACCCACCACACGACCCATATGACAAAAGCAAGACTGCACTCATACAAGACAAAGTCACGCTCGCGCTCGAAGCCTTGCATCAAGATTGTACACACCTCGAAACGAAAGGTCATCTACACGAACAGTGCGACCAAGGATCTCAACAACAACTGCTTAGCTCGAGAAGTAGCCAAACTCCCCGATGGCAGTATCATCTTTGTGTTGGACTGTGATGGGCTTCTAACGTCGTGGGCAATAGCCAACTCCACAAACGGCAAGTCGTTCACGATTGTCAGTGCAAACCATCGCTCTTTGAAGGAGTGCCAGGAGATGCAAGGACAATGCAATCTTCTGATGAAAAGATATCCAAATGTCAACATGATCCTCCTCCCCAATACCACTGCGGACCAGGCTATGATGGATCTCAGTCGCGAGGGCAAGGTGATCTCAGCGATCTATCTCGACTACTGCGGAACATACGCAAAGTATGGCGCCTCCGGGCTCAACATTCTGGCCATGATGGGCCTTTTGTCGGACCAGAGAGACACCCGTGTTCTCTTCACTTTCGACAAGCGAAATGAGCGTGCGATTAGCGACCGAGCCGACAGTAGCAGTCCTGGGGCAGATGCTCTTCGTTCACAACTCTTGAAACTTGAAACCGAGGGATTCATTGACATCAATTGGCGTGACTCCGATCCGAACTACAGTTACTCTCATCTAGTCGGTGGCGGAAAAGTCGGAAGGAGCAGCATGTGGTGCGCCAATTTGATTATGCGCAGAGGCACCACTGCTCCGATCCAGCCGCACGCACTCACAACGCCGAGTTCGCCGGAGTTGAAAATGGCGTCAGAAAGGCTCAAGAGCAGTATTTCATACAACAGGTTATCCCACGCCGACGGATCGGAAGTTGACGTCCGCTGGACGGGCTCGTTCCGTGGCAACATGTTGTGGCGTGGATTCCGAGATGAAGTCTGTGTCGGCGAAGAAGATGTCATGCGAAGGCTCGTGTTCGACGGCAAGGAGTCTGACGTCCTGTTTCATATCGTCGAACAGGACACCGCCGAGTTCGATGAAATCATGGAAGAGGTGCTGGATGACCAAGGGACCACCGTGGAGGACGAGTACACGAAGTGCGAGGAATGCTTTCTGGAAGCTCTGCCGAGGGACACTACACCCGACTCGATGCTTGAGCGGCTTCAGTCTTTTAATCCGGACGTGACGAGCCTCGACATGCACCTCCCCGATGATTTCGAGGAAAACAAGGGTGACATGCGCCATGCGAAGGTAACCACCGTGTACACAGCGAAACACGCCCGGCGTGGGAATCAGCGGCTGAGCAAGCATCTTGATCTCGATGCATCCGTGGGCTTTGTATTCGAAAACACCGAGGGCATGGAGGAGCTCACAGTGGACCAGTTTTGCTACTATTCGACAAAACAGACTACATGATTATTTTATCCATGGTTGTTATTGTTTATTAATATACATGCTTACTCCAAAAACACTACTGACACGTGCACGTATATCCGGGGGCGGCGCTCCCGCCGTCTCTGGGGGCGGGTGGCACCTTGCGCACCATGCTTGAGTTGCCGCTCTTGTACGCGGGGTTCTTGGAGATCCGCGCGGTCTCGCCCGCGACGGGGTAGCGGTAGAGGTCCTCAATGGCGTCGTTGAACAGGGGCATGGGGACTCGGTGAGTGGTGTTTGGTTCATGGGGTGAAAAAAAAACACGCAAAAAGGACCAAAAGCATGAGTGTCAATTTGAATTTGATGAGGCCCAATTGTGCGATATTGAAACGTATATAATCATAATTTACACGTAACACCACAACATAGTATATCAACTGCACGAACTATAGCATCACGTCTTTACCGAGTTGGGGGGGTAATCTATAGTGTCCGCGTGCGAGTGACACGCGCTGTGCACCGCACAGTATCGGCAAGAGCGTTCGGCGAGCGTCCATGATGACCCGTCCAGGAAGTCGTTTTGATGGATAATTAGAATCCATCCAGATACTTGCATTCGACCAAGCGCACCGAGTTTGCCATTTTCAAATTCACAAACATCACGCATCATGAGCTCAGGACCCAATGGCAATAAGCGCCCGCGCGCAGGAGAAGTGGAGATTAAGGCAGGATATGTGAAGATCGTTGATGAAGAAGTCCGCAAGCTCATGGGCGGTGTCAAGTTCTGCCGCAAGGAGGAGCTGACGAAGGCACTTCTAGAGTCTTTGAAATCGCGTGGAGCAATCAAAGAGGTGAAGGGCTTGATTGAGGTGACTGTGCAGACGATGGCGGGGGCGAGCTTTGGAGTGACGCTGGAGGAAGGAGGTGGAAGCAACAGCAGTGTGCGTGCTCTGAAAGTAGAGATCAAGGAGGCAG